>Ga0209812_10002309_pt1 | contig 11510 bp, 8 predicted proteins | sample JI71714BDNA_FD_187502 | JGI IMG/M metagenome (GOLD analysis project Ga0209812, IMG submission 187502) | Wastewater effluent complex algal communities from Wisconsin, to seasonally profile nutrient transformation and Carbon sequestration -... | ecosystem: Engineered > WWTP > Effluent > Algae...
CATCGTGCGCGGGCTGGCGGCGCAGCTGGGCCTGCAGATCGCGCCCATCCGCAGCCGCGTCGGCCACGGCACACGCTTCCGCGTGTGGCTGCCGGCGGCGCTGCGCCGCGAGCTGCCCGCGCCCACATCGGCCGCACCCGCCGCGGCGGCCGACCCCGCGCGCCTGGACGGCTGGCTGCTGGCCCTGCTCGACGACGAGGTGGCACCGCGCACCGCGCTGCGCGCGGCGCTGGAGGGGGCCGGCGCCACCATCGTCGACGCCGGTGCGCTTGACCAGCTCAAGCTGCAGCTCGACGAGGAACCGCGTTTCCCCGACGCCCTGGTGGTGGACCACGACCTCGGCGCCGGCAAGCCCGATGGCGTGGCCGCCGTGCTGGAGCTGCGCGCCGAGTGGGAGCTGATGGTGCCGGCGGTGATCGTCACCGGGCGCGTGGCGGCGCAGTCGTCGATCGCGCTGCCCAAGCGCTGCTCGTTGCTGGGCAAGCCCGTGGCCCTGGCCACGCTGGTGGCCACGCTGCAACGGCTGCGGCCGGCGCCCGCGCCGGGGGCCGGGCCGGGGGCCGGGCCGGCCGGCGTCGACATCCCGGTGGACGTGGGCGGCGCCTGAACGCGACAAAACGCGCGGCCGGGCCCCGGGTCGCCGCCTATCCGTCGGGATCATTGGGCACACTCGGCGTTCGCGCTGAAATGCCGCCAAGGCCCGGGGCGCGCCGACGACGGCACCGCACCCGGCCACACCACCATCACCCACCCGGCCGCCGGCCGGATGTCCGACCCCAGGAGCCGATCATGCGCATGCACACCCTGCGAAGCCTGGCCGCCGGCGGCGCCGCCGCCGTGGCGCTGTGGGCCAGCCCGGGGCTGGCCGCCGCCGCGGGTTTCGACCTCGTCACCGCGGCCGAGGCGCAACAGGCCGCGCAGGCCGAGAAGACCCTGCCGCCGCCCGTGCGCACGCGCAACCTGCCGCGGCCCGACGCACCCGCCATCACGGTGCTGAGCCCCTCGGCCCCGGGCACGCCGGTGGCGGCGCCGCTGCGCATCGAGGTGGCCTTCCAGCCCGCGGCCGGCGCGCGCATCGTGCCTTCCAGCTTCCGCGTGCTGTACGGGCTGCTGAAGATCGACCTCACCGAGCGCCTGCGCCAGCACGCCACGGTCAGCGAGGCCGGCCTGCTGGTGGAAGGCGCCAAGGTGCCCGACGGCCAGCACCGCATGTTCATCCAGGTGGCCGACGACAAGGGCAACACCGCCGAGCAGGAGCTGCGCTTCCGCGTGGGGGGCGCCTCGTGACGCCGCACCGGCGCGCCGCCGTGGTGGCGGCGCTGCTGGGCGCGCTGGCGCTCGTGGGCACCGAGGCGCTGGCCGAGGCCGCGGCGCCGGGCACTCAGCAGATGATCGAGGCGCTCAAGCCCTCGGGCAACCGCAGCCGCAACCTGCTGGTCCGGCCCACCGCCGAGCCGCCGACCGCAGCCACCCAGGCAACCCCCGCGCCGCCAGCTTCCCCGGCCGCGCCCGCCACGCCCGCCGCGCCCACCGCGGCGGCACCCGCCGCGCCGGCCAGCCCGGCCCCCGCCACGGCGCCCGAGCCGGCACCCAGCCTCTCGCTGGCCATCCAGTTCGAGCCCAACTCGGCCCAGGTGCGGCCCGAAAGCGGCGTGCTGCTGGGCGACCTGATGGCCGCCATGATCGCGCCCGAGCTCAAGGACAGCCGCTTCGTCATCGAGGGCCACACCGACGCGCGTGGCAATGCCGCCGCCAACCGCCGCCTGTCGCAGGCGCGGGCCGAGCAGGTGCGGCAGTACCTCATCCTGCTGGGCGTGCACGCCTCGCGGCTGCAGGCCGTGGGCAAGGGCTCGAGCGAGCCCGCCAACCCGGCCAACCCGATGGCGGCCGAGAACCGCCGCGTCCGCGTGGTGACCCTCGAATGAAGCCCCACCCACTGCTTGCCGCGCTCGCGGCCACCGCCCTGGCAACGACCGCCCTGGTCGCCCAGGCCCAGCCGCAGCCCGCCGAGCGCAACACGCGCCACGCGCTGATCATCGGCATCGGCCAGTACAGCGACCCCGAGGTGCCCGCGCTCAAGGGCGTGGTGCACGACATGGACAGCGCGCGCCGCATGGCCCGCGCCATGGCCGTGCCCGAGGCCAACATGCGCGTGGTGCGCGACGGCGATGCCACGGCGGCGCGCATCCGCCAGGAGATCACGGCGCTGCAGCAGCGCATGGCCGAGGGCGACCGCCTCTTCGTCTACTTCTCGGGCCACGGCACACGCTGGTACGACGAAGCCACGCGCAAGGACGGCTGCACCGAGGGCCTGCTGGCCGCCGACGGCCAGGTGCTCACCAACGTGGAGCTGGGCGAGCGCCTGGCGCCCATCACGCGCAAGGCCGAGAAGGTGCTGGTGTTCTACGACGCCTGTTTCTCGGGTGGCGTGGCCAGCGAGCCCTTCCGCACACGCTCGCTGGCGCTGGGTGCCAGCCAGGTGACACCCAAGTTCACGCGCGTGGGCGCGCCCGAGGCCTGCGCCAAGCCGAGCAACTTCCGCACGCGCTCGCTCGATGCGCAGCTGAGTGCGAGCCGCGCGCTGCCGCTCAACGTGGTGCACATCGCCGCCAGCCGGCCCGACGAGGTGAGCTTCGACAACAGCGCCAGCGGCGGCTTCGCCACCACGGCCTGGCGCGACTGCCTGCTCGGCCAGGCACGCGACCGCGACGGCAGCGGCGCCGTCACGGTGGACGAGATCACCGAGTGCGCGCAGGCCAAGGTCAACAAGGGCCTGGAGGGCCAGCCCGGCATCACCGGCCAGCAGATGACGGTGGCGGGCAACCGCAGCTTCGTGCCGGCGTGGATGAGCGCGGCCTTCAGCCCGGCGAAGCCGCCCGCGGCGGCCCCCGTGCCGGTGCCGGCACCAGCACCCGCCCCCGTCGCCGCCGCCCCGGTCACACCCGTGCCCGCCCCGCTGCCCGCGCCGGCACCCAGCGCACCAGCTCGCGTGGCCACGCCGGCCGAGATCCTGGCCGAGCTGCACGCCCAGCGCGACGGCGGCCGCGCCGTGGCCGCCAGCGCGCGCCAGCCGCGGCTGAAGATCGGCCGCGACCCGCTGCAGATCGACATCACACCCGCGCGCGACGGCCACCTCTACATCGCCCTGGCCGGCTCCGACGGCAAGAGCCTGTACCTGCTCTACCCCAACGACCTCGCCCAGGACAACGCCGTCAAGGCCGGCCAGAAGCTCACCCTGCCCGGCAAGGGCTGGGAGATCGTGGCCGGCGGCCCCGCCGGCACCGAGACGCTGCTGGTGATGGTGACCGACGCCCCGCGCGACCTGGCGGGCCTGGCGCAGGAGAAGGCCGGCCCGTTCATGAAGTCGCTGCTCGACGGCGAGGGCCGCTCGCGGCTGCAGTGGGTGCTGTCCAACGGCACGCCGGCCGCGGGCTGCGGCACGGCGGGCAAGCCGCCCTGCTCCGACGCCTTCGGCGCCGCGCTGGTGAAGATCCAGTCCGTGAACTGACGCAGGCCGCGGCCCCTCAGAGTGCCCGGCTCACGAGCCTGAAGTCCGGGTCTTCGGCAAAGGGCTTCACCGTGAAGCCCAGGCTCTTCATGAGCCGCAGCATGCCGCTGTTCTGCGCCAGCACCAGGCCGTCGATCTCGGCCAGGCCCTTCTCGCGCGCCACATCGATGATGCTTTCCATGAGCCGCGAGCCCAGGCCGCGGCCCGCGAAGTCGTCGGCCACCAGCAGGCTGAACTCGCAGCTGGCCTGGTCGGGGTTGGTGATGATGCGCGACACGCCCACGATGCGCTCCGCGCCGTCGGCCGCGGTGGCCACGGCGGCCAGGGCCATCTCGCGGTCGTAGTCGATCAGCGTCAGGCGCGCCAGCAGCGGCGCCGGCAGTTCGGTGATGGCGCTGGCAAAGCGCAGGTAGCGGCTCTCGGGCGAGAGGCCGCGCACCAGGGCCTGCAGCATCTCGGCGTCGTCGGGCTGGATGGGGCGCACCAGCACCTCGTCGCCGCCGGCCAGCGGCAGGCGCTGTTCGTGGCGCGCCGGGTAGGGCTGGATGGCGAGGTGGTGGTACTCGGCCACACGCCCGCCCGCGCCGGCCACGGCCATGGACGCGGCCTGCACCACGATGCGCGCGTCCACCGCCACGGCGCCGTGTTCGTCGACGATCAGCGGGTTGATGTCCATCTCGCGCAGCTGCGGGAACTCGCAGACCATCTCGCTCACGCGCAGCAGCACCTGCTCGATGGCCTCGCGGGCGGCGGGTGGCAGGTTGTCGACACCGATGGCGCCGATGCGCGCGCGCTCCACCAGCCGCCGCGCCAGAAACAGGTTCAGCGGCGGCAGCTCCATGGCGCGGTCGGCGATGAGCTCGATCATGGTGCCGCCGGCGGAGAACACGATCACCGGGCCGAAGGGCTGGTCCGTCACCACGCCCACGCAGACCTCGTGGCCGCGCCGCGCACGCGCCATCTTCTGCACCGTGACGCCGTTGATGCGCGCATCGGGCCGCGCGCGCTTCACGCGCTCGATGATCGCCGTGTAGGTGTCGCGCGCGGCGGCGCCGCTCTGGATGTCCAGCGCCACGCCGTGCACGTCGGACTTGTGCGCGATGTCGGGCGAGTCGATCTTCAGCGCCACCGGGAAGCCCAGCTGCGTGGCGATCATCATGGCCTCGTGCGCGCTGCGCGCCAGCAGCGTCTGCGTCACCGGGATGTGGAAGGCCGAGAGCACGGACTTGCTCTCCATCTCGGTCAGCGTCTTGCGGCGCTCCGAGAGCACGCTCTCGATGACCAGGCGCGCACCCTCGATGTCGGGCTCGGGGCCGTCGCTCAGCGGCGGCGGTGTCTGCTGCAGCAGCTGCTGGTTGCGGTAGAAGCTGGCGATGTTGCCAAAGGCGCCCACCGCGGCCTCGGGCGTGCGGAAGTTGGGGATGCCGGCCTCGGCCAGCAGCTTGCGCGCCGCGGCCACCGAGGCATCGCCCATGAAGCAGGCCAGCAGCGGCTTGCTGCCCGCCAGGCGGGAGTCGATCAATGCCCGCGCCGCGGCCGGGGCGTCGGCGCCGATCTGCGGGCTGAAGATGGCCACCACGCCGTCGATGCCGCGGTCGCGGCCGGCGGCCTGCAGCGCGGCCTCGTAGTGCGCGGGCGTGGCGTCGGCGGCCAGGTCCACGAGGTCGGCCAGCGAGGCGCGTGGCGAGAGCTGCGGCGCCAGCGCCGCCGCCACCTCGGGCGCGAGCCGGCCGAGCGCCAGGCCGATCTCGCTGACCCAGTCCGCCGCCAGCACGCCGGGGCCGCCGCCGTTGGTGACGATGGCCAGCCGCTTGCCCACGGGCCGGTAACGCGAGGCCAGGCACTGCGCGGCCGAGAACAGCTCGACGAAGCTGCGCACACGCACGGCGCCGGCGCGGCGCAGCGCGGCGTCGAACACGTCGTCGCTGCCCACGATGGCGCGGCTGTGCGTGAGCGCGGCCTCGTTGCCAGCGCTGTGCCGGCCGGCCTTGAGCACGACCACCGGCTTGGTGTTGGCCGCCGTGCGCAGCGCGCTCATGAAGCGCCGCGCCTGCGTGATGCCCTCCAGGTACACGACGATGCCCTGGGTGCGCGCGTCGGTGGCCAGGAAGTCGAGCACCTGCGCGATGTCGACAGCGCCGTTGGGGCCCAGCGAGACCACGGCCGAAAAGCCCACGGCGTTGCCACGCGCCCAGTCGAGCATGGCGCTGGTGAGCGCGCCCGACTGCGACACCAGCGCCAGCGAGCCCTCGGCCACCAGCGGGCCCATGACGCTGGCGTTGAGCTTGAGCGACGGCCGCTGCACGCCCAGGCCGTTGGGGCCCAGCAGGTGCAGGCCCTCGCGGCGCGCGATGCGTTGCAGCTGCTGCGCGGTCTCGGCACCGATGCCGTGGCCCAGCACCAGCGCGGCACGGCAGCCGATGCGACCGGCCATCTCCACGGCCGCGGGCAGCTCGGCGGCGGGCAGCGCGATCAGTGCCAGGTCGGGGCGGGCCTTGGCCAGCTCGCCCAGCGTGCCCTGGGTGCCCACGTGCAGGAACTGCGTCGGCGCCTGCTGCGGCCCGGGCGCGGCGGCCAGGGCCTCGCGCAGCAGGCGGGCCTCGGGGGTCTGGGCGGCGGGCTCGTCGTCGGGGCCGGCAAAGACCACCAGCGAGCGGGGCGAAAACAGCGGGGTGAGAACGTGACGGTCCATGGGGCTCAGTGTGCGCGGGCGCGGGCGGCGGGTGTGTGACCTTCGCCAAGGTCCCACCACAAACCGGCCATCAGGCCCAGGGCCTGGCGGGCCACGGGGGCCAGCAGGTGTTCGTTGGGCGCGTGCTGGTTGCAGGCGGCGTAGCTGTGCGGCAGCCACACGGTGGGCAGGCCCAGGGTCTGGGCGAACACCTCGTTGGGCAGGCTGCCGCCCAGGTTGGGCAGGCGCACGGGCGGCTGGCCGGTGCTGCGCTCGACCGATGTGGCCACGAAGTCCACCCAGGGGTCGCGTGGGTCCAGCCGCGTGGCGGCCATGAGCTCGGGCTCGGAGACGGCGATGTCGCCGAAGCCGTGTTCGGCCAGGTGCTGCAACACGGCCTCGCGCAGGCGGGCCACCTCGGTGCCGACGACGAAGCGCAGGTGCAGGTGGGCCACGGCGCGCGGCGGGATGGCGTTGACGGGCGCGCGCGGGTTGCCGGTTTCCATCGCCAGCACCTCCAGCGTGTTCCAGGCGATCACACGCTCGGCGGGCGTGAGGCCGGGTTCGCCCCAGGCGGCGTCGACCACGGGGTCGCCCGCGTCGCCGCCGAACCGCAGGCCGGCCAGCGCCTCGCGCACCGTGGCCGGGATGGGCGGCGGCCGCAGCGCCGGCACGCGGATGACGCCGTGGCCGTCCACCAGGCAGGCGATGGCGCTGGCCATCACCGTGCCCGGGTTGCGCAGCAGGCCGCCCCAGTTGCCGCTGTGGTGCGCGCCCTCGCGGCACTGCAGCGTGAGCGTGAAGTTGGCGACCCCGCGCGAGCCCATGAACAGCGTGGGCCGCTCGCGCGCCACGCGCGGGCCGTCGCTGGCGATGAAGACATCGGCCGCCAGGGCCTGCCGCTGCGCGGCGCAGAAGGCATCGAGGCCGGGCGAGCCGGTTTCTTCGCCGGTCTCGACCAGCAGCTTGAGGTTGAAGCCGAGTCGCCCGCCCCGGGCCTGCAGCACAGCCTCCAGCGCCGCGAGGTTGATGCTGTGCTGGCCCTTGTTGTCGGCCGTGCCGCGGCCGTAGAAGCGCTCGCCGTCCTGCGCCAGCCGCCAGGGGCCGGCGCCGGCTGTCCACGACGCGTCCTGCCCGCGGATGACGTCGGCGTGCGCGTAGCTCAGCACCGTGGGCAGGCCCTCGGCCTCGTGCCGCGTGGCCACCAGGAAGGGGCCGGCGCCGGCCACGGGGTTGGGGTGCAGCGCCACGGCAAAGCCCAGCGCGGCCAGCGCGGGCTGCAGCTCGTCGGCCAGGTAGGCGTGCAGTTGAGGGGCGGCGGCGGGCTCCTGGCTGCAGCTGGCGATGGCGACGCGGCGCGCCAGCACCTCGGCAAAACAGCCGCTGTCGAAGTGCTGCTGCGCCAGGGCGATGGCGGCCTCGCGGCCGGGGTTGGCGGGACTCGGGTTCGGGCTCATCGCCCGAGTCTAGGAGCCGCCGCTGTCAGGCACCTGTGAAGTTGCCGTGAAACCCCAGCGGTAGCACGTAGGGCAGCACGGCCTGGGCCACGGGGCCGTCTTCCACGCGCGCCGCATCGAGCAGGTTGAGCACCGTGGCCTGGCGTTTGGCGTCGAACACCGTGCCCAGCAGCCAGGCGTCGAGCTCGCCGCGGCCACCGGGCCTGGGCACGAACACGTGCTCCTCGGCGATGGCGTCGCGGCCGTAATCGAAGCGGCGCGTGCGGCCGGTGGTGGTGTCGAGCAGCTGCACGCCATGGAACACCGCCAGCGCCCGCGGCGCGCCCCAGGCAGCGCCGAACACGATGTGCCGCGCCGCCTCGCCCACACGCTGCGGGTGGATGCGCGGGAACTCCACGCCGCCCTCGCTGCCGGGCAGGCGCTCCACGCGGGCGCGGCCCGTGGCCATGTCCAGGCGCGCCAGACACACCTCGGACGGGCCGTCGTCGTGCGGCCGCCCGGCCATCAGCGCCACCGCACCCTCGTCCATGAAGCGCGCATCGGGCGCGCCCACGTAGCTGAGCACGATCTCGCCGTCGGCCGTCTCGTGCGCGTTGCCGATGTGGAACAGCATCTGCGGCGGCAGCTCGAACACACGCTGCTTCGCCACGTCGTCCTTCTGCATCACCAGCACGCGCAGCGGCTCGCCGGGGCTCATGGCAAAGCGGCGGCGGCCGCCCTCGGTGGGCGCGGTGAAGTCCAGCTTCAACGGCGGCAGCGGCAGCACCAGGTGGCGCGCCGTGACGGCCATGTCGTGCGCCATCCCGTAGGGGAAGGGCGAGGCCGTGAGCTGCACGCGCACCAGCCGGCCGTCGGGGCCGATGTGCCAGGTGACGATGCGGTTGCCGATGCTGCCGATGTTCCACAGGTGGCCCTGGGCATCGAGCTTGGGGTGGGCGCTGAACGGCACCTGCACCAGATCGGGCCGCCAGGCCACGGGGCCCTGGGTCGCCAGGTCGTCGGGGTTCATGCCGTAGGCCGAGCCACCTTCCCAGAACGCCAGCACGCGGCCGGCGTGTTCGATGGCGCTGGTGTTGGCGGTGTTGAAGCTGTCGGGCCCGCCGGCCGGCGGCTGGCCGGGAAAGGACGTGCCCAGCGCGTTGACGACGAAGCGGCCTGCCGCCTGCTCCTGGCGCAGCTTCGCCGTGCGCACGAGGCGGCCACGGTGCACGACACGGCCATCGCCGATGCGGAACTGCTGCACCATGCCGTCGCCGTCGAACCAGTGGTGGTAGCGCTGGCCGCCGCGTTGCAGCAGCGCCGGGCCGTTGCGGTAGAAGCGGCCGCGCAGCGCGGCGGGCCAGCGGCCCAGCAGCTGCGCCTCGGCGTCGCGGTCGCCGGTGGTGTCGTCCACGCCGAGCAGCGGCGTGAGCAGCGGCTGCTTCGCGGCCGCGGCGGCAAAGTCGGCGGCGCTGGCCGCGGCGCGGGCCTCGCGGCCCAGCAGCAGCGTCGGTGCCGTGGTGGCGGCCAGCACCGCCTGGATCAGGCCACGCCGCGTGCTCACGTCGACATCCTCACGACGATGACGCTGCCGTCGAGCTTGACGCGGCCGGTCTCCCAGCTGGGCCCGAAGGTGCCGGGCGTGCCCGACGAGCCCCAGGGCTCGGTGGGCATGCCCACGATGTTGGCGCCCATGCGGCCGTCGCTGTCGAGGTCCTGGAACATCGTGAGCGCCACCTCGGTGCTGCCGGCCAGGCCGCAGAGCTGGAAGCGCTGCGTGGCGGCGTCGCCGGCCGGCAGGCGCAGCCGCGCCACGGGCTTCTTGCGGTAGCTCTCGGCGCTGTCGTAGGCCACCAGCATGAGCTGGCCCTGCTGCGGGCGCACGTTCTGCACCTCGACGGTGGTGCAGTCCTCCTGGGCCTGCGCGGTGGGTGCAGTGGCCAGCAGCGCCGCCGCCAGCAGCGACAGCGCGGTGGTGGTGAACACGGTGTGCAAGGGGGTGGTGGGCTTCATGCGGGCTCCATCGGGTGGGTTGATGGACGGCATGGTGCAAACGCCCGGGGCGCGGTGCAGCACCCGGGCGACGGGCCAGCGGCCGGGTTCGCCAAACGCCGGCGGCGCGGCGCGAACGGTGGCCGGGCCGGGTTCAGTCCGCGGTGCGCACCGGCACCCGCGGCGCCACCGCGCACATCAGCTCGTAGCCGATGGTGCCGGCGGCGTGCGCCACCTCGTCGATGGCCAGCACCGCGCCAGCCGGCCCGTGGCCCCACAGCGTGACGGTGCTGCCGATGCCGGCCGCGGGGCAGGCGCTCAGGTCGACGGCCAGCATGTCCATCGACACGCGGCCCACGGTGCTGGTGCGGATGCCGTCCACCAGCACGGGCGTGCCCGTGCCGGCGTGGCGCGGGTAGCCGTCGGCGTAGCCGCAGGCCACGATGCCGATGCGCAGGGTGCGCTCGGCCGTGTAGCGGCTGCCGTAGCCCACGGTGTCGCCGGGCTGCAGCTGCTGCGTGGCGATGAGGCGGCTGTGCAGCGTCATGGCGGGCTGCAGGTCCCAGTCGGCGATCGTGCGCTCGGGGAAATCGGGCGCGCTGCCGTAGCTGAGGATGCCTGCGCGCACCCAGTCGTTCTGCAGCCCCGCGTGCGCGCCGTGGCGCAGGAGGGCGGCGCTGTTGGACAGGCTGCGCTCGCCGGGCAGGTCGGCCGTCACCTCGGCGAAGGTGGCCAGCTGGTGGGCAATGCCGCGCGGCGCATCGGCGTCCGAGAAGTGCGTCATCAGGCTCACCTCGTCCACCTGCGGCAGCGCGTTCAGGCGCGCCCAGGCGCTGCGGTAGGCCTGCGGCGCGAAGCCCAGGCGGTTCATGCCGCTGTTCATCTTGAGGAACACGCGGTGCGGCTCGTGCGTCTTGTGCGCGGCCAGCCAGTCGATCTGCTCGCTGCAGTGCACCACGTGCCAGAGGTTCAGGCGCGAACACAGCTCCAGGTCGCGCGGCTCGAAGCAGCCTTCCAGCAGCAGCACCGGGCCGCGCCAGCCGCAGGCGCGCACGCGCTCGGCCTCGGCCAGGTCGAGCAGGGCAAAACCGTCGGCGGCCTTCAGGCCGTCGAAGGCGCGCTCGATGCCGTGGCCGTAGGCGTTGGCCTTGACCACGGCCCACACCCGCGCACCGCCCGCGTGGCGGCGCGCCACGCCCAGGTTGTGGGCCAGCGCGGCCGGGTGCACGAGGGCTTCGATGGGGCGGGGCATGCGTCAAAAAGGCAGTCGAACCCCCATGCTATAACCCGCCGGCCTTTGGGGTGGCCCCGGGCGACGACATGGAGACAACGGCGAGAGCCGCCTGCATCACGGCGGCGCCGGCGCGGCGCGCGACACGATGAAAAAAGGCTTCTCGACCATCATGTCGGCGCAGTTCTTCAGCTCGCTGGCTGACAACGCGCTGCTGGTGGCCGCCGTCGAGCTGCTGCGCATGGCCAAGGCGCCGTCGTGGCAGGTGCCGGCGCTGGCTCCCATGTTCGCGTTTTTCTATGTCGTGCTGGCGCCCTTCGTGGGCGCCTTTGCCGACAGCATCCCCAAGGGCCGGGTGATGTTCATCAGCAACGCGATCAAGATCGTGGGCTGCCTGATGATGCTGTTCGGCAGCCACCCGCTGCTGGCCTACGCCGTGGTGGGCCTGGGCGCGGCGGCCTACTCGCCGGCCAAGTACGGCATCCTCACCGAGCTGCTGCCGCCGTCGCTGCTGGTCAAGGGCAACGGCTGGATCGAGGGCCTCACGGTGGGCTCCATCGTGCTGGGCATCCTGCTCGGTGGCCAGCTCATCGGGCCGCGCATCTCGCCGCTGCTGCTGGGCCTGGACCTGCCGCTGATCGACACCGCCGTCGACAACGGCCCCGAGGCCGC
>Ga0209812_10002311_pt1 | contig 11508 bp, 10 predicted proteins | sample JI71714BDNA_FD_187502 | JGI IMG/M metagenome (GOLD analysis project Ga0209812, IMG submission 187502) | Wastewater effluent complex algal communities from Wisconsin, to seasonally profile nutrient transformation and Carbon sequestration -... | ecosystem: Engineered > WWTP > Effluent > Algae...
ATTTAGGTATCAAAGATGGATGGTTTAAATTATTCTATACAACAGTAATGGGACTAGGTTTAATAACCTTTACGGTGACAGGGTTTTGGCTTTGGTATGGTCCTAAACGAATGAAATCAAGCAGTTAAAAATATTTGTTAATTTTAAATTAAATCTAGAGAGTTATGGTTGCATTTTTGTTATTAGTTTTAGGACTTGCAATGATTGTATATGGCGCTAATTTTTTAGTAGATGGAGCGTCAGCACTTGCCAAAAGATACAATATTCCCAATATTGTCATTGGTCTCACTATTGTAGCTTTTGGAACTTCTGCACCTGAGTTGGCGGTCAGTGCTTATTCTTCTCTTTCTGGTAATCCTGAGATTGCATTGGGAAATGTCATTGGGTCAAATATCGTAAATATACTTCTAATTTTAGGAATTACAGCAGTCATATATCCACTGACTATACTGAGGAACACTGTTCAAAAAGAGATTCCATTAAGTCTACTTGCGGCTATTGTTGTATATTTCTTAATTAATGATATAACATATTCTGGAGGATCTGTAGATATTATTTCTTTTGCCGATGGAATAATTCTTCTAGGTTTTATGTCCATATTTGTTTACTATATGGTGCATTTGGCAAAATCAAGTGGAGAAGATGAAGATTTAAGTATTCCCAACTTAACCAAATATAAATCTTTATTATACATTATTGGCGGTCTTGGATTATTAGTAGGTGGAGGAAAAATATTTGTGGACAATGCGGTAGCTTTAGCTTTAGAAGCTGGTTTAAGCAAGGAAATTATTGGTTTGACTATAGTAGCTATAGGAACATCATTACCAGAATTAGCCACAAGTGTAGTAGCTGCGTTAAAGAAAAATTCTGATATTGCAGTGGGTAACATTGTGGGTAGTAACATCTTCAATATTTTCTTCATCTTAGGTGTAAGCTCTGTCTTAGCACCACTGCCTAAAGGTGGTATTACAGAAATTGATTTATTCGTATGTATTGGCGCAAGTGTACTTTTATTATTTTCAAGTCACTTTATGGGTAGATTCAAAATCGTAAAAACGGAAGGTATTATTTTTATACTTTGTTATATTCTATATATTGGATATCAAGTAAGCCAAGTAACTAGTTAAAGTTAAGTCTTTGGTATAAGGTTAAAAGATTTCAAGATTCTATGTTCCTAAACGAACTTAGGACAATTTAGTAAAAAATAAATATTAAAGGTCATTGATAATGCGCTGCATCTCTTCATTCAGCTTCGCATAATTGGTCGCTGACATGGGAGCAAGTGGGAGGCGCACTTCATTCGTACAATATCCTAATATCTCCATAGCAGATTTGATACCTACCGGATTACCTTCGATATATAGCCATTTGTGAAGATCGTATGTCTTAAAATTTAAGGTACGCGCTGCATAATAATCTTGATCTAAAGCAAAATTAATCATCTGACTGAATGCCTTAGGAAATGCATTGGCCATCACAGAGATGACACCGTCACCGCCTGCAGCCGTCATGGGTAGTGCCACTTCATCATCACCTGATGTTACAATGAAGTGATCAGGTTTGTTCTTTATGATCCTTGTGGTCTGGATAAGATCTCCAGATGCTTCTTTGATACCAATAATATTCCTACTATATTCAGCTAATCTTACAGTAGTTTCCCATTCCATATTTGATCTAGTCCTGCCTGGTACATTGTATAACAAAACTGGAACTGGGCACGCATCTGACACCGCTGCATAATGTCTAAAAATACCTTCTTGTGATGGTTTGACATATGCTGGGCTAGAAGATAGAATTGCAGCTATATTACTAAAATCATATTCTTTTATTTTTCTGCACAACTCTTTAGTATCATTCCATCCGAAATTACCCGCAACTAGTGGTACTCTATTATTTATTTTTTGGATACAATAGTCCAATACTTCTCTGGCTTCTGTTTCATTTAAGGTTGCAGTCTCACCCGTAGAACCTAATGCAACGATATAATTTACACCGCCATTGATGACATAATCTATGATGTTACCCAATGCAGGATAGTCGATTTCATTATTTCTAAAAGGTGTGATAATGGCTACACCTGTTCCTATAAATCTTTGGTCCTTCATGTATCTACTTTTATTTACAACTTTTCTTAAAAAGCATTTTTATTTAAAAAATAAGCATTGTATTTTTTCCTGGAATTATTTTATTGCAATCTTATCAATACCAACAATTATTTTATTTATCAGATTTTGCAATCCGACTGACTCTTTATTATCTACAATAAAAGTAAAATATTGTTCAGACCTCTCGATGTTAGGGCCGATGACAAAAGTTTCTTGAGATTTAGCAATAATAAACTCAAAATGTGGACGCATTTTTTCGCATAAGACGATTAAAATATCAAAATTTGTTTGAATAAATTCTTCTACTTTTTCGCCAAAAGGCACACCATACCATTTTACATCTTTTTGATTGTAGGCGTCGTAATCAATATTGTCTAATGGCAACTTATTTTGGATAAAAGCAAGTGATTTAACTTTTTTATTACCGTTAGGATTTAATTGCTTTTTGAATTTATGGACTATCTTACGATCTTCTTCGGAAGTTCCATCAAATAATATCCCAATGACAGCGGCTGCATTGACTCCATTTCTAATGTTCTTTTTCGAAATGAGTTGTGCATTCAGATCCTTTTCAAAAAACCATCTCTTTATCCTTTCAATCATTTGACCATTTTAGCGCCATTATTTAATCTCCACAATGTCATATCTTCCCATTTTGCTGTACTTCTCTATACGTTGAGTGATTCTTTCTTCTGGATCCATGTTGATAAGACCTGCAAGTTCGGTTTTGATATGCGATTTGAGGGTTTTAGCCATCTTCTCAGGGTCAGTATGGGCTCCACCTAGAGGTTCCTTAACGATATCATCTATCAACCCAAATTCCAACATATATTCAGGTGTCAATTTAAGTGCTTCAGCAGCTTCTTCTTTGTGGTCCCAACTACGCCACAGAATAGAAGAACAAGATTCAGGAGAAATAACAGTATACCAAGTATTCTCGAGCATAAATACCTTATCTCCCAATCCAATACCCAAAGCACCACCTGAGGCACCTTCACCGATGATGTAGCATAAACTAGGTACCCTCAGCTGTGCCATTTCAAATAAATTACGTGCAATTGCTTCTGCTTGACCACGCTCTTCTGCTTCAAGCCCAGGAAATGCACCTGGTGTATCAATAAGACAAATAACAGGCAAGTTGAATCGTTCGGCTAACTTCATGAGTCGGAGTGCCTTTCTATATCCATCAGGATTAGCCATTCCGAAATTACGATATTGTCTCATCTTAGTATTCACACCTTTTTGGTGACCAATGATGACAACACTTTGATTATCAATTTTGGCAAGACCACCCACGATTGCCTTATCATCTTTGCAATACCTGTCTCCATGAAGTTCTGTAAACTTTTTGGTAATTTGCTCGATATAATAAAGTGTATAGGGTCTTTCAGGATGTCTAGAGAGCTGCACCCTTTGCCATCCCGTCAAATTGGCATATATATCCTTTTTAGTAGTTTGTATTTTTTTTTCGAGTTCTTTAATGTTTTCAGTTACGTCGATCACTCCTTCTTCACCGACTTGACGAATTTTCTCAAGTTGTTCGTAAAGGTTTTCTAAGGGTTTTTCGAAATCAAGAAATACCATACTGAGTTTGATTTAAATTAAAAAACTTACTGTGAGGGACAAAATTAACCATACTAGTTGATAAGATGCAAAAAATGGAAGAAATAAAAAAAAATAAAAAAAATAAGCAAAAGCATTTTGATAATTAAAAAGTATCAATATCTTTGCGTCGCTTTAGAAGAAAAGCATACTGTTGGATCGGTAGTTCAGTTGGTTAGAATGCCGCCCTGTCACGGCGGAGGTCGCGGGTTCGAGTCCCGTCCGGTCCGCAAATCATAACGCCAAATAGAAGTAATTTTCTGTTTGGCGTTTGTGTTTCAGGTAGTTACGAATTTTGAAGGAGGTTAAAGGTGGTAAAACAAAGTATATTTAGGTATATAAAATGCAGCCAATTTGCAGCCATATTGCAGCCAACCATTTTTTTGCAGCCATTGGCTGCAAATGCTTTTTTTCATAAACTATTTAAAAATAATATAACTGCTATACCATCATAACTAATCCAGAACCAATAGCCAGATTTGTAAATAACTCTTATCCTGCAGTTGTAACATTCTCGATCCATGCTTGATGTGTTGACGCACCATTACCTATCTATATTATTAGAATTCAAAAAGTAATAATTGTGCAACCAATTCTACCTATTGCCTTGATCCCTTTCTCTAATTTTTGATAGTTTTGATCAGTTCCAATACTTTTTTGGTTTCAGATGTTATAGTGTCATAATCTTTGTCTTCCATGAGTTTTTTGGAGATCAATTTGCTCCCCATTCCCACAGCGCTGACACCTGCGTCAAACCAAGATTTAATATTTTCATAAGTCGTGTCTACGCCTCCTGTTGGCATAAAAATCAATTTAGGGAAAATGTCTTTTATGGTCTGCATAAATTCAGGTCCTAGCAAATTTCCTGGAAAGAGTTTGATAAATCCAATGCCAGCATTTTCAGCAGCGATAATTTCTGTTGGTGTCATACAACCAGGTGCGTAAAAGATATCGTTTTCGACACAATAAGCAGCTACTTCTGGTACAAAACCTGGGCTAACGATAAAATCTGCACCAGCTTCACGGTACATTTTGGCTTGTGCTAGATTTTTTATCGTACCAATGCCTAGCTTCATTTCAGGCATTTTTTCATTACGTAAAGCTACCATTGCCTTAAAATTGCTGAAAGCTGTATCACCACGATTGGTGTATTCCACAGCATTAACACCAGCGCTATGTACCGCACGTAATACTTCAAGGCTTACATAAGCTTCTTTGTGAAAATATAAAGGCAAAATACCTTGTGCCAAGATGATGTTTTGTGCTCTTTCGATATGGATACTTTTTGATTTCATTTTTCGACTTTTAATTAATAATAAAGCTGGATTTACTCACGTATAAACAATTAGTGTAGATTTTGTCATGATTTTTGATTCTTTCAGTCAAAAATAACGCCAATATCAATGTTTTCCTACATTTTTAACCATGGATTCTCATCCGTAGTTAAAAATGTAGCACCCCTACGGGGTTATATATTAACGCTGTACACGACCGCTTCCGTCCCCTTTTACCAAGTCTTTGACTTCGCTTAATGTGGAATGGTTTAGGTCACCAGGAATAGTGTGTTTTAAGGCACTAGCAGCTACGCCAAATTCAGCAGCATCTGCCATACTCATTCCCGTCACAAGTCCATAAATCAAGCCACTTGCAAATGAATCTCCACTTCCTACCCTATCTACGATCCGCACATTATACTCTTTTGTGTGGTAAAAATCATTCCCATCGTACACCAATGCACTCCATCCGTTATCACTTGCGCTGTGGCTTTCACGAAGCGAAGAAGCAATAAATTTAAACCCAAATTTCTCTTTCATTTGACGAAAAACATCTTTAAATCCATCTAGATTGAGTTCGCCTTTAGTGACATCTGTATCTTTAGCTTTGAAGCCTAGTGTGGTGTCCGCATCTTCTTCATTTCCTATACAAACATCTACATATTGACACAAACGACTCATCACTTCGCGGGCTTTTTCTTTGGACCACAACTTTTTGCGATAATTAAGGTCGATACTAGTAGTGATGCCTTTGGCTTTGGCAGCTTTCAATGCTGCTTCCGTAAGTGCGGCTGCCTTATCGCTCAATGCAGGCGTAATCCCCGTCGTATGAAACCAAACTGCCCCTTCGAATATCTCATCGAAATCAAACTCGGATGCATCCACTTCTGCTATCGAAGCACCAGCGCGGTCATAAATTACTTGTGACGCTCTCATAGATGCCCCTGTCTCCAGAAAATAAATACCTAATCGATCTCCACCTCTAGCTACAAACTGTGTATCAACACCATATCTGCGAAGATGATTGATGGCTGACTGCCCAATGGGATTATCGGGTACTTTGCTGACGAATGTACCTTGCAAACCATAATTGCACAAAGCTGCTGCAACATTTGCTTCACCACCACCGTAAGTGACATCAAAGCTATCGGCCTGAACAAAACGTTTATAATCGGGCGTAGAAAGCCTTAACATGATTTCTCCTAGTGTTACTACTTTTTTTGACATAAGAAAATGAGTTTTGAGATATGAGTTATGAGATGTGGCTTTGAGCTTCAATTTTAATTGAAATGGATAAATTTAATCTATTTTTGTCCACTTATACGTATTAACCTTACGATCTGTTTGAATCCGAATGAAATACATACCTACTTCAAGTGATGATGTGTCCATTTCAAATCCATCTGTCAATTTACTTACTTTTGCAGCATTAATAACTTTCCCTTCCATATTCATTATCAAAACCGAAGTTTGCTGGTCAACAGAATGCGGAATAAAAACTGAATTTCTTCCTGGATTTGGTCTTGGTAACAGTTCTGAACCTTCAGAATTAATAATATCCTGATCAATATTTGATGTTTGAGCATCACAAACAAGGTTTAGTCCAGTTAATACTCCAGCCGTAACATTATCTAGTGCTTCAATATCCGCTCCAATGTCTAGACCGTCTGACCCTGCACCACTAAACGAACTTCCTTGCAATAATTGGTAATCACCACCTAAACCAAAATTAAAATCCCGAAATCCAATATTTTCAATGGGGCCAGGAAAATAATTACCTCCAGGATAATTAGATGCAGTACCTCCATTCGATGCTTGACCATCTGTGAGGACATTGTGATGAAATTCGGCTCCAGGAAAATAAAAATTTAAAGCCGGATTACCTATTCCCTTGCCACTGCCGTGTAGTCCGTAGTCTCCATTTGAAGTTATATTATTGAGATAAATAAAATTTTCATTTGGATAATTAGGTCCGTCTGTATTTACAAAAGTTCCTCCTAGTGGATTAATAAATGTATTATGGTCCACTGTCAAATGATGGACACCATTCAAAACTTGTAATGTACGGCCGCTGCCGCCCCATATATCGCCATTTATGTCTTCTATCAAATTATTTTTCATTAGAATTCGATTAGTATGCGTTACAGAATAGTTACCATCTCTGCCTGAAATATTAAATCCACTGCCAGTGTGCCGTAATATATTTTGCTCAAAAGTGACATTTTGGACTGTAATCCAAGGGCAACTTCCTGCTTCAGTACGTGGCGTGAAAAGAATTGCAAATCCAGTTTGGGCATCAGACCAATTGTTTTCAAAGACATTGCCTTGTATCCAAACTCTATCAGCATTTTTTAATTCAAATAAGTTTTTTATTGACCAATGTGTACCTGCGTATGACGGGTCGCTTACCCGCCATGATAATGGTTTATAAAAGTGATTTTGACGCACTTCGATATCAGAACAAAGCAAATCCGTAATGCTTGGCTTTGCTCCACCAAACATGACATTTTCGCCTGCACCTTCGAGATAGTTGTTGACGACTTTAAAAGTTTTTCCATTCCATGCACAAAGGGCTTGGCTATCAAAACCCACTTCTTTGAAATCTGAAAGCCACGAATTTACTACAGAAATGCGGCGGCCGTTCATGGCGATTCCTCTGCGACTACCCATTGTTTTATGTCCGTGAAGATAAACTCTATCAAAGGTGATATCATGCGGAAGATCATTGATATTTTTTTCGCCACTTCCTATTTCGACGACATTCCACGAAAAATCTGTTGCTGCTATTTCTATTCCTAAAAAGTAATAATGATGAGCTCGTGGTTTTGTTTTAATGGCACTCAAGCCTGGTTTTGCCAGAATTTTTGCCAAAACAGGTGCAGTTTCAGGATTGATACGTTCATTTGTTGCAGGTAGAAGATCATCATCAATTGCAGTACGAATTACAATCCAGCCTTCGCCATTCTTCTCAGGTAAATCAAACGGACCAGTATATTCGACCCCTTGTTCTAGAAGAATAGTTGTACCAGGGGTAGCTGATTGAATAGCCTGTTGTAGCTGTGAATTTAAAAACATGCATCCATTGCTACAAACAGTTATCGTTTTGTCTGTCTGTGGAACACAAGTTTCTATCCATTCCTGTGGCATTTCAGGCAATACTTGCCCTTGCAAAAAACCAAAAGGAATACCTATATAAACTATAATTTGATATAGTCGCAAAGTAGATATAATGGATATCTTCATGTTTTCACATTTTGTATTAAATATCCACAAAGTTAAAAACTTATTTGAAAAAATCTATTTCCTCATTTAGCCTCTACAAGCACCTAATTAAAAAATATATGGATAGATAGGTCATAATTTTACAAACCAATATTAAGAACATAAGGAATGAGATATTTAAATAAAAAAAGCCCACTTAACTTAATAAGCAGGCTTTTCAGATTTTCCAATCTAGTTTAACTTTTATCTAATTCAATAAAAATTAGTTTGCACCTATAGGGAAACTTAATCCTATATTTAGAGATAATGCATTGTTTTTACCTTCTATGATTTCTGTATCAAAAATGTTTGAAAAACCTGCCATATAGCTTAAGTCCACATTCAACCATGTTCTTTCTTTGAGACTATAGTTAAATCCTAATCCTGCTTGACCGCCAAAGTCTACAGATTTAAACGATTCTTTGATATCCACATCACCGTTTTTAGCACCTAAAAGAATTCCGACATAAGGTCCTAAAAATACTTTAGGTCTAAATTTATCTCCAGTTTGTCCAAAGAAATAAACACCTGAAAGAGGTATTTGCACATAATTTAGTCTAAACTTGTCGTCAGAAACAGAAGATGCAATACCCATTTGAGAAAATAATGCTTTTATATTCAAGCCTATTTTTTCATTTATACTGTAATTTGCGAAAATACCTGCTGATAATCCCATTAACCTTTCACCATTTTCTGCTTCAGATATTGAAGAAGAATTTACACCTACAACAGGTCCGATAGAAAGTGTTTGTGCCTTGATGCTTAAATAAGCAACTGACAATAAAATCGAAGTTAAAACTACTTTGATCATTTGTATTGATTTAAAATATTATTAATAAAAATACAAATATACAAAATATTATTCTAAAATCATAAAATAAACAAAAATATATTCTACATACTTTTAATTATACAAAAACTGTGACTTTCCAGGTTATGATAAACGAACTATTAGATTCGTATTCTTAATCTAAGTTATTTTTAAATATGTTTTTTGTGGGGAAAGTAGGAAATAAAACCTAACTACATCTCTCGCACGTACCATTCAAATAATAATGAAATTAAATTGAGAAAAGTTTCGGAAAATTTTTATAATAAAATTCCTCAGCTTCTATTGAAAATGGATCTTTCTTAAACAGCTTTTCATAAAGATTGGTGAGTTCTTGATTCCTTCTGAATTTAAAATCACCACGCCAAATCCAAATGTACCCATTATCCTCCGCGTACCATATTAAATTTTCAAATTCTTCATATTTACCCTCATAAAAATATTCGTAGGCCTTTGCTTTGACAATAAATCCATATACATGTTTACCCAAATAAGAATCATAATATTGATCCATACTCCACATTTTATCCATTTTTATTCTTGTTTCTTTAATTTTACTAAAAGGTATTGTATCCTGTTCAGTAAGATATATCATTTCGTTACACATATTATACATACTATGGAAGTACCCCAAAGTATCGCAATTGAAATTATAGAATCTTTTATCTTTTAAAAAAGCGTACCATTCTGTTCTAGATAATAAACACTCATCTGGACACACTTTTGACAATATTGTTTCTAAAGTCTGCATAGAATCTAACCATTCATTTGTTATTGTATCTTTTTTTAGATGTATTTTAGTGAATTTATAATATAAATCATTAGCTATTATACATTTATCTGAAGATTCTAATAATCCAGAAGAATTTATAATGTTAAAAAAATCAAAAAAATCAATTTTATTTGTTACATATGAAAACCTCAACAATTGATAATCCCTCCAAGGACGAACTATTGCGTTTTTGTACTCATCATCTACTAATACTTTTAGCTGATTTATATAAACTTCATCATAATATGGATCCACTTCTGCCCCATTTAAAGATAATTCTAAATTTTTTAAATTTCTATATTTAACATCCAAAATACTATCTTGCTCCAAAATAAGTTCTAAATTGTAATTCAATTTATTATCATACCTGTTCAATAATTTAAAATCAAAAATATCAGCAACATTATAAAAATCACTCATATTTGTTTTATAAAAATTTTGAGCTTTATTTAGAAAGCATTCATATTCTGCCTTCGAATATTGATTGCTCATGATTCGATTAAAATGAAAAGAACATTCAAGAAATTTCTTGTCTTCTACTTTTTGTGCACATCCTGTTGTAAAACATAGGGTTACACAAAGCATGCAGCATATTATAGGATTTAATTTCATTTTATTGCTAATTTAATTTTTAACTTTATTACTCTTGAAACATCTTTTATTCAATAGTTTTTTGTGAAAATTTATAATGAAGTCAACAAAAACCTAACTACATCTCTCGCACGTACCATTCACGACCATATTGGTGCTAGATACGTTAAATCCTTGAGGTAAGTGGATGGTAGGCACAAAGACATTATCCATACAAAATGTATTTTCACAACGTTCGCAATGGAAGTGTACGTGTTGATCGTGGTGATGATGTTCATCGCAGTCGGCTTCACAAATGGCATATTTTTGTGTTATAGTTCCGTCTACTGCTTTGTGAATGATGCCTTTTTCTTCAAAACTTTTGAGGGTGCGGTACAACGTAATACGGTCTGCATCTTTAAGTTTGGTCTCAATATCACTACTAGAAAGGGCATGTCCTGCCTTATTAAAAACATTGATCACATCCATCCTAAATTGGGTGATGCGGAGATTATGTTTTTTTAATATTTTTTCTGATGGTGACATTATTTGATAGATTGACCATTTTCCCAAGAATCTGCTGGGCTTACAAAACTGAGTTTACCCTCAGAGTTCTCAGCCATGAGTATCATTCCTTGCGATTCTACTCCACGCATTTTCCTTGGAGCAAGATTAGCAAGAAGACTGACTTTAGTACCAATAACATCTTCTGGAGAGAAATGTTCAGCTATTCCAGACACAACAGTACGTGTTTCAAAACCTAAATCAAGGGTCAATTTCAATAACTTATCAGCTTTCTCTATCTTTTCCGCTGCAACGATCGTCGCCGTCCTGATATCCATCTTGACAAAATCTTCGTAAGTGATCTCAGGTTTTAATGGTGTTGCTTCTGGTAGTTCTTTTTGAACATTTTCACTTTGAACTTCTTCAACTTTTGCTGTTGCTTGGAGTTTTTCTATTTGGGTATTAATCACTTCATCATCTATTCGTGTAAACAAATGTACTGGTTCGTTGATTTTGTGATTCTTTTTGAGTGGTCCAATATTTTCACTAAGATCGTCGAGCATCTTTACCAATTCACCCTTCTCTACAATA
>Ga0209812_10002313_pt1 | contig 11503 bp, 11 predicted proteins | sample JI71714BDNA_FD_187502 | JGI IMG/M metagenome (GOLD analysis project Ga0209812, IMG submission 187502) | Wastewater effluent complex algal communities from Wisconsin, to seasonally profile nutrient transformation and Carbon sequestration -... | ecosystem: Engineered > WWTP > Effluent > Algae...
GATCGATCTGGCGCCCCCGCACCGGCTCGATGGTGAACCGCCAGCACATGACCGCAGCGCTGATCGACAGCCGCGATTTCCTCGCCGCCAAGCGCCGTGCCGAGACCGAGGTGATGCTGCCCACGGGCCCCAAGGTTGCCCTCACCGGTGGGACCGACTTCAACGATCACCGCCTGATCTGGGGCAAGCTCGATCAGGTCCGGACCAAGTATCCCGACATGGTCCTTCTGCACGGGGGGAGCCCCAAGGGTGCCGAACTCATCGCCGCCAAATGGGCCGAGGCGCGCGGCGTGACGCAGGTGGCCTTCAAGCCCGACTGGACCAAACACGCCAAGGCCGCGCCCTTCAAGCGCAACGACGCGATGCTCGACGTGCTGCCGGTGGGCGTCCTCGTCTTCCCGGGCAATGGCATCCAGGAGAACCTTGCCGACAAAGCCAAGAAGCTCGGCATCCCGGTCATGAAGTTCGAGAAGGGGGCGTAAGCCCCCTTTTTCTTTCCTCAAGGGAAGCAAGCTCGGCACGGCAGCCGCGCGATGCTTCCCGGAGCGCGCCCTGCAGGAGAGCTGGCTTGACTCTCTACGGGTGCAATCTTACGTTTCCGGGATCGTTGCAGGAAGGGTACGACAATGTCCGAGACAGCCACACTGTCGTCGAAGTTCCAAATCTCGATCCCCAAGGCCATCCGTACCGCCCAGCACTGGGAGGCTGGTCTGACCTTTGCCTTCATCCCGAAGGGCACGGGTGTCCTGCTGGTCCCTGTCCCCAAACGCGACGCGTTGAAGGGCCTCGCCCGCGGCGCTAGCGCGACGGAGTATCGTGATCGGGCCGACCGTTTCTGATGGTGCTGGTCGACACCTCCGCCTGGATCGAATGGCTGATCGGATCGGCCACCGGGGAGGCGCTCTCGGAGCGTTTGCCGGAGCAGTCCGATTGGCTGGTGCCCACCATGGTCCAGCTTGAGCTTGCGAAGTGGCTGACGCGTGAAGTCGGTGAGGACAAGGCGGATCAGGTGATCGCCTTCACCCAGGTCTGCCAGGTCATCCCGCTGGACACAGAGATCGCGCTTGCGGCGGCTGACGCCTGCCGCACGCACAAGCTCGCGACCGCCGATGCGATCATCTTCGCCACTGCGCAGGCCCGGGGCGCGACGCTTCTGACATGCGATGCGCATTTCGAAGGGCTGCCGGGCGTGGACTTCATGCCGAAGGCGAACGGCTGAGATCAGGCGGACCATCGTACTGGCTCCACGTCAGCGACCCGCGCCTTCCCGTCGTCATCTGGCCGATAGCCGTAGCCCGTACCCCGGATGCTGCCGCGCACCATTTCTGCTCAGCGCTCCCATCTCGACGCGGTCCCGGAGATCCCGGGCTATCGATGCGCGGGCGATCGCACGCGTCGCCGTTCCCATGGCGGACGATGCCGAGGATCTCGCCGGGCCTCGGGACGAACTGCCGCTCGATAGGGTCGCCGGCTGCGCAGCCATAGCTGTACTCCGGCCAGGCGGCTTTTGTCCGGTTCCAGCGTATGAGCGATAGAACCCTTGCCTATAACTCACATGGGCCGCGACCGCGTTCGTACGTCGAGGGCCAAGGGGGGCGGACCGCAAGGCGGGCCGTTCTTGTGAGAGAGGGGAGAGCCCCGCGTCCCTGCAGGCCGCAGTGGAAACGGACACCAAGGCCACCCCCACCTTACGCAAGTATATTGTTGACCCATCAGTTATACAAACGTAAGGTGGGGACAGCCTTGGTGGAAGGTGGCAGGAAATAGGGGGTCTTTCTTCCGCATGTCCCGAGCAAAGCGCCTGACAGAGATCGAGAAGATGCAGATCGTCCGCGAGGCCGCGGAGGGTGTGTCGACGACGGATCTGGCGACCCGGTTCGGGGTGACGGCGCGGGCCGTGCGCTACGTCCTGAAAGCCGATGCCGAGCGCCAGACGGATGCCGCCATCCCGGTCTCTGCGGTCAGTGTGAAGGTGACCACAGCCGAGCTTGCAGCCTTGGATGCGGTGCTGGCCGCGGCCGGGATCGAGAGCCGGGCAGAGGGGCTGCGGCGGCTGATCCAGGCGGCGGGCGGGGTGTTCGTGCCGGATGCGCAGATGGCCGCCGAGATGGCGCGCTACAGGGCCACGCTGCACGAGGTCGGCAATGGCGTTGCGCAGATTGCCAAGCAGATGACGCTGGCCAACCGGACAGGCCAGGGGCAGGGGGGGCAGGGGGCCGGCCCGGAGTTCAGCGAGCTGCGTCTTGCGCAGATGCGCGGGCTGGCGCGGTTCATTCTCGATGCCGCCGACGAGATCGATCTGCTGCTCCGGCGCCGTCGCGATCGGATGCAGATCGAGGCCACGGCCGCCCTGCGGGAGTTTGCGCATGCGGCTGAATGATGCCGTTCATGCCGTCACGGGCGAGGTCTTCCGGGACGGCTGGAGCCGCGTCCGGGGCTCGATGCAGGGGCTGCATGTGGCGAAGCAAGCCCAGCTCATGCGCGCGGCAGCCGGGCACCGGCCGGCGGTCTTCAAGGCGATCCGGAGCGGCGGCACGCATACCAGGTCGCAGCTCGCAAATCAGCTCGAGTACCTCACCACCAAGTCCACCCATATCGTGGACTCTAGCGGCTTCCTCGACGGCAAGGCGAAGCTCGAGGCGAGGGACATCAAGGATCTGACCGATCGCTTTGCCAAGCGGTGGGATGCGGGCTTCAAGCCAAAGCTCGGCCAGACCACCCATATGCTCATGTCCTTCCCCGTCGGCACGCGGGGCGAGGATGTGCGCGACATCGCGACGGCTGTGGCCGAGCGGTTCTTCCAGACCGACGCGGGGCATTTCGACTACATCATCGCGGTGCATGAGGACCGCGATCACCCACATGCGCATCTGGTCCTGAACCGCCGCTCGCAGGAGGGCGAGTTCTTCTATCTCGGGCGCGACCATCGCTTCAACTATGACGATTTCCGCCTGGCCATGGTCGAGGAAGCGGAAAAGTATGGCGTGCGGCTGGAGGCCACGCGCCGGGTGGATCGGGGTGTCGTGCATTACCCCGCCCGGACCAGCGAGGTCTATGCCGCCAAGGAAGAGGGCCGCGCGCCGCGCGAGCGCGCCCGCGTGGGCGAGGACCTGACCCGGACGCTGGCCGAGATCGCCAACACGAGGACCATCTACCATTCGCTGGCTGTCGAGGCCTCGCGCGAGGCCCGCGAGGATATCGCCGCGGCGCTCTTCCGCGCGGGCGAGATGCTGGCCCGCGGCGGGCAGGTGGAGCGAGCAGGAGACATCTACATGGCCGAAGACCAGTCGTTCGAGGATCTGAGAAGCCTCTATGCCGAGAAGCTCGCGCGGGTGCAGGGCATGATCGCCGAGAAACCCGATGCCGAGCGGCCCGCCCTCGAGAAGAGCCTCAACGCGATCCAGAAGCAGGTCCAGCACATGCAGCCCTTGGGGCTGCGCTCGAATACGCTGATCGAGCCACCCTCCGACGGCGGGGTCTATTCCGAGGCCAACATCCGGAAGAGCGAGCTCGAACGCCTCGCCGAGCCGCGCCTGCGTTCGCAGATCGACACCGCCCTGCGCGGGACTGGGATCAGCACCTCCGAGGTCGTGGCCCGCATCCAGGCGGGCGCCCCGAACTCTGCGCTGGAGCATCAATGGATCGCCAAGGACCTCTCGAAGGTGGCTGCGGCGCAGGACCTGAACCTCGAGCGCCGGGCCGATCTCGAGAACGCACGAGACATCCTGAACGATGCGCATGTGAAGCTCGGGACCTTGCTCGAACGGGAAGGCGTGCTGGTGACGGACGGCGTCATGGAAGACGAACCCCCCCTGGAGCGCTTCCACTATGATGCCGAGGCCCTCCGCAGGATGGAGGCGACGGTCCGGGCCGAGATGCGCTCCGAGGGGCTCAGTTACGATCAGGTCGAGGCGCGGGATTGGGAAGTCATCAACCGGGCGGAGCGTCGGATCGAGCGCGAGCAGCGGGCGTATCTCGCCGAGCGTCCCGAACTGCTGGCACAGCCCGGCGATGTGATCGACCGCACGCGGCCTTACCGGGAGGAGATCACCGATGACGCCCGGGCCGAGGCCATCACGAAGGACGTGGACGCGATCATGGCGACGCGGGGGTCAAGGGTGCAGATTGCGGAGGCTGTCGCGGACGAATTCCGCAGCCGCTATCCCGATATGCCCGATCACCTCGCCCGGGGGCTTGGCGCGACCTACGCCTCCGTCGTCGACACTTACAACACCCGTGCGATCAACGCCGTCCGACTGGCGAATGACACGCGCGAGAGCCTCGCCACCGCGACGCCGTCCGCCCGCGATGTCGATCCAATCAGGGCAGAGGCGCAGACCGCCCCGACCGCCGGTCTCCCGCAAGCGCTTCGGAGCGTCCTCGCGCATGAGCGGGCCGGGGAATTGTCCGCGCCCTTCGAGACCGATGCCGATCGGCAGGCCTTCCGGGCGGAGATCGCGCGCGTGCTCGATGACCGCCAGCTTGACCGGCTCACATCCGGCGATGCCGATGCGCTCGACAAGGTCCTCGAGGACCGCCTCGACCGGCTCTATGTCGCCAAGGTCTATCTGCAGTCCGATGCCGCCACGGCCAATACCGACGCCCTGCGCCAGGTGGTCGATGATCTGGCCGACACCGAATACGAACGGCACCGCGCAACGGACGTGGACGGCGAGACCGAGCGGGGCCAGATCCATTGAGCGCCGCGAAGGGCAAGGCCCGGATCGCCACGGGAGCGTTTCTGGTGACCCTGGTGACAGCGGCCATGGGCTACACCATCGCCTCGGCCGTGCTGACCTATCAGGACCTGGGTTTCGGGGCCGAGATCGACTTTGCCTATATCGCGCAGAACTACGCCTCGATCCTGGATCAGCGCCCGCAGGATGCCCAACTCGTCCACCTCATCATCGGCGGCTTTGCGGCCGCAGGCCTGATGCTGAGCCTCGCTCTCTCGGGCTCCGCCCTAACACGTTTCGGCCAGACCCATTGGCAGTCTGCCCGCGAGATGAAGGCCAACGGGTTTTTCGGGGCGCCGGGCACAGGGTTCATCCTCGGCAAGCTCGGGCCGCCGGGGTCTCGCGCCAACTACATCTGCTCGAAGGTCTTCCCCCATGCGCTGATCGTGGCACCCACGGGCCGGGGCAAGACTTCGGGCTTCGTCATTCCGAACCTGCTGACCTGGCAGGGGTCGGTCGTGACGCTCGATGTGAAGGGGGAGTGTTTCGAGGCCACAGCGCGGCACCGCGCGGCCCAGGGCGACAAGGTCTATCGCTTTGCCCCCACCGATTGGGAGGGCATGCGGACGCATCGCTACAACCCGCTCCTGCGTATCTTCGAGCTGAAGGACCCCGCGCGCCAGCAGATGGAATTACAGCTCCTCGCCACGCTCTTCCTGCAGAGCGACAACGACCGGGTGCAGGGCCTCCTCAAGGGCGGGATCGATCTCTTCGTGGCGGCGGGGCTTCTGGCCTTCCAGCGCAAGCGTCCGACCCTGGGCGAGATCTACCGCATCGCGGCGTCGGGCGGGAACAAGCAGAAGGAGTATTTCGCGCGGGGCCATGAGGTCGACAACAGGGCGGCGAAACTGATCTTCACGCGGCTCGCCTCGACCAACAACGACACGCTGACCTCTTACGTCTCGCTCTTGATGACCTCGGGGCTCGACCAATGGCAGAACCCGGCGATCGATGAGGCAACGGCGGTGTCGGACTTTGATTTCCGGACAATCCGCAAGAAGCCCTTTTCGGTCTACCTCGTCGTCCAGCCGCTGATGGTGAAGCCGCTCGCGCCGCTGATCCGGCTGTTCTTCTCAGATCTGCTCTCCGCAATGCAGGAGAAGGATCCAGGACCGGACGAGCCATGGCCTGTGATGATCATGCTCGACGAGTTCAACCGCCTCGGGAAGATGCCCATCGTGGTCGAGAGCATCGAGACCCTGCGGACCTACCGCGGTCACCTCGCCATCGTGACCCAGACCATTCCCGCCCTCGATGAAATCTACGGGGAGAACACCCGCCGCGCCCTGCAAGGCAATGCCGGCGTGAAGCTCTATTTGACGCCCTCGGATGAGAAGACCGTGGAGGAGCTGAGCAAGGCCGTCGGGAAGACCACGAAGACCGTGGTCACGCGGTCCCAGTCCATCGGCAAGAACCCCTTCGAGGGCCGCAGTCAATCCACCCGGACCGAAGAAAGCTCTCTGCTGCCCGAAGATGAGGCGCGTCGCCTGCCGCTCGACGAGATCGTCATGGTGATCGATGCGCAGATGCCTGTCCGTGCGAAGCGGATCCAGTATTTCGAAGACCGGCTCTTCAAGGCGATCCACGCGGCGCAAACGGGGGAGTTGCCATTTCCGAAGCCCGGGAGCGGGGGACCGCAGGGGAGCCTGCCACTGAGTGTGCGGGCGATGCCGATGACACCGCCACCGGACGGGCCCCGCGGAGCTGAAGCTGATGTGGAGAGGGCACGCCAGTCTGTTGGCGGGCGACCGTCAGGGCAAAGCCGGGTCGTCGCGAAAAAGACCGCGCCCGTCGTTCAAGCCGTCATCGCAGAGGAACAGCGTCAGACGGTGATGGATTTCGGGAGTCCGGTCTTGGACGCTGAGCCTGCGACCGACGCTGATGAAGCGCAGATGCGCTTCGCTGTCGATGGCTTGGATGAGATGGAAGCGATGCTGCGGGAGAGGGATGGCGAAAGGCTGATTGGTCGGTAGGGTGACAGACATGGCTTGAGGGTTGCGATGGGCGGAAAGCAAACTGACAGCAGTGCGGCATGGCAGGTGCGGAAATGCCGCGAAAAGCGGTCACTGAGTCAGCGCGCAGCGAGGTCAGCGAGTGGTAGTTAACTAGGGCGGAACGCAGCTATTCACGCAGCATGAACGCAGCCAGATTCGAGACCTGCGACCCAGTCTGCCAGCGTATTGGTTTCACATGGCAGGCCCACCGCGAGACTTTGTGAGAATTCGTGAAACGCATTTAAGTTCAGTGCGTTGACACCAACAATCACAGGAATTCCGTAAGCGAGTGCGTCTGCGATCACCGTTCGGAAACCGCGACCCTCGGCTTCATGTTTGCCGAACTTGTTGACGATCAGTACGTCCGCCCCCGGCCCCATGCTGGCCGATACCAGACCAACTGCCGTCTCCAAAGCCGCCGGGTCAAGCCTGCAACCGCGCGAGGCGCGGCCGAGGTCCTGGCTGATCCGCAGGATGGGTCCATCGGGCAAAACCCGAACATCCATATCGCAGGGCCCCGTATCGCCGCGCTCGGAGTTTATCTGGACTGTGCCACAGCAGCGAAGGCCGCGTGCTGCCAGTGCGGTGGCCAGCTTGAACAGGATGAGGTCGGTATCGCCCCGGCCCGGTGCCATTGTGTAAGCGAGGTTCATTTTGGGCCTCCTCAGGTCCGGCAGAAGGGTTGAAATTCGACCAGCGCGCCCGCGGGCAAGACATCGCAATCCGCAGGCAGAAAGATCAGACCGTCCCTGTCAGAAAGTCCGCAGACATGGGCGGAATGGGTTTCGGCATCAAAGGTCACGACCTCGCGCCCTAGGCCATCAAAGCCCGTGCAGGTCGCCGGGCGCAACTCGCAGCGTCCGGCCTTTCGGGAGATTGCCGCGCCCGTGACAACGTGGCGCCGAACTGCCTGTCCTGCCTCGCCAGTCAATCTGGCGACCAGTGCCGTTCCGAAAATCTGCCAGGTCACGAAGGCCGACAAGGGATTGCCTGGCAGGCCCAACCAGGCCGCCCCCCGGATATGGCCAAAGGACACCGGCTTGCCGGGTTTGATGGCAACGCCGCTGAAATGGATATCGCCGCCGAGGGCTAGGAGCGCCGGTTTGACGTGGTCTTCTTCGCCGACCGATATGCCGCCGGTTGTGATGACAAGGTCGGCACAGGCTGTCATCTCTGCCAATTGCAGAGCTAACCCGTCACGGCTGTCGAGGCCCTGTTCGACGGCGACCAGATCAAGGTGGGGTTGCGTCACTAGGGCCGACAGCATCGGGGTGTTGATGTCCCAGATCTGGGCGTCGGTACGCCCCGCACCCGTTGCGCGGATTTCATCCCCGGTCACCAGAAGCGCCACGCGCAATCGCCTGCGCACAGGGATGGTTCCCGCCCCGGCCGCAGCACAGGCGGCAATCGCACGCGCGTCGAGACGCCGACCCTGATCCAGAATCGTGACGCCTGCGTCCATCTCGCTGCCCGCGCGGCGGATGTTGAGGCCGAGCTTTGGCCGGCGGTCGATGCGGATGGTGCGGCCGGTCCGTTTGACATCTTCCTGCATCACGACGGCATCCGCACCTTCGGGAACCTTCGCCCCGGTAAAGATGCGCGCGGCCTGCAGGCCGAACAGCGGCACGGCGGGGGTCTGCCCGGCCGCAACCCGCGTCACAACATCAAGTGTCCACGGTCCGTCGCCCGCAAGCGACGCCGCGGGCAGGGCAAAGCCATCCATGGCGGCATTGTCGAAAGGTGGGGACATGACGCTTGTCGTCACCGGTCCTGCAAGAATGCGCCCAAGTGACCGGTCAAGCGGCATGTTTTCCGCTCCATCGACGGCGCCTGTGCGATCTGCGATCATGGCCAGCGCCGCATCGATGGTGATCAGCTTCTTTGCGACGTCTTGGCCGTCGCAGCCACAGCCCCCTTGGGTGATCGGATGCAGGATGGTCATTGCACAGCCTCCTTCTGGAAATGCCCGGGGCCGATGCTGCAATCAAGATCGCGCAAGAGGCCGTCCTTCAGCCCATAGATCAGCCCATGCACGCGGCAGTTCGCACCGCGCGCCCAAGCGCGTTGCAGGATCGGTGTCTCTCCCACGCGGCGCACGCCTTCGATCACGTTGAATTCCGCCAGACGGTCGCGCCGCCCCTCCATGCTGGACTCGCGCCCCAGATCGACGGCATAGGCCCGCGCCAGCCGCCGGATCGGCTCCAGCCAGTGATCGGTCAGGCCCTGCGGCAGACCTTCGGTTGCGGCCTTGACGCCGCCACAGCCGTAATGACCGCAGACGATGATCTCGCGTACGGCAAGCACCTCGACCGCGAATTCCAGCGCCGACAGAAGGTTCATGTCCGACGAATGGACGATGTTGGCCACGTTGCGATGGACAAACACCTCGCCCGGATCAAGGCCCGCGACAACGTTGGCCGGAACCCGGCTGTCCGAGCAGCCGATCCAGAAGAATTCGGGCGCTTGCTGGGCGGCAAGGCGGGTGAAATAGCCCGGTTCCTGCGCCTGCCGTCTGGCCGACCAGTCCCGGTTGCGTTGCAGAACATCATTCAGCATTCGGGGTCTCCGCACGTTGGGTCAGCCCCCGCCGCGCGCGCATATGTGCGGACATCCTTGCCAGATCGGCCCGGGTCAGACGGGCGCGGGCGATAGGCAACAAGATTGCGTTTTCAGCGACAAGGTGACGGCGCACATGCCCCGCGAAGCTGGTCAGAATCGCACGCTCCTCGGCAGAAAGATCGGCGCCGGTGTCGAGGCACCCTGCCAGCGTGGCCCGGACCTCGGGCATCAGGCGCAGGGCCGCAGTCTGGTCGATCCGTATCCTGCTGATGGCGAATTCGATGCAGTCCTCGGCCGTACAGCGCCGGGCCAGCAGCGGGAACAGATCCTCGGCCTCATCGCGCAAATGCACGTTCAGTTCTTCGTTCAGAAAGCGCAGCACAGTCAACGCAGAAGGTCGGTCAAGGTGCGCCGCCTGTGCAATTGCGTCAATCACCGCGCAAATCTGGCGCTCGCGCAGATGATCTTCGCTGATGAAGTCGAGCGGCCGACCAAGAAGGCCGGGATGCGTGGGCGCGTCACCGCTGCCGCGCCGCACTGGCTCTGCCCTCTTCATGATGCGCCCTTTCGTGTGGCTCAGATCGGGGCAAGGCTTGCGCCCGTGATGGTCGCCGTCTTTGCCAGTGCTTCAATGAAATCGCGTGAGGCGCGGGCCCAGGCGGCTTTCTCCAATGCCTGCGCGATCTTCGGGCGAACGGTCTCATAGGGTAGAACCTGCCCCGGAGCGATCGCGTTCAGCCGAATGATGTGCCAGCCGTGCCGCGACAGGATGGGCGCGGGTGTCATGCCACCTTCAGCAAGGCCACGCAGCGCCACCTCGAACTCGGGCACGGTATCGCCGGGGCCGAGTTGACCCAGATGCCCACCCGCTGCCTTTGAGCCGCAGTCGCTTTCGCGGGCGGCGGTGGCAAAGCTTTTGGCATCCCCGTCCAGCCAGGAGAGGATCGATTTGGCGCGGGCCCCTGCCATGGCAGACTCGGCGTCGTCACGCGGATCGCAGGCGCACAGGATGTGCGAGACGTCCCACAACGGAGCCGAGCGGTAGCGACCGGGGTCGCGCGCCCATTCGGTGCGGATGGCATCCTCCGTCACAGGCGCAATCGTCAGCGCCTCGTCCAGCAGGGCGCGGATCAGGGCTTCGTCCTCGGTCTCGAACCGGCCGGGGGACAGTTCCTCGGGGTTCGGCTCCAGTCCGCGCGCGCGCGCCTTTTGCAGCAGAAGCGCCCGGATCGCCAAGGCCTGCGCTGCCTTTCGCCAGGCGATACCGGGCTTGTCCTTGGGCGCAGTGTGGTTTTGCGCCTCGGCGGCGATGGCGGTCTGCGGGATGGTCTCACCGTTCACGGTGACATCGGGGAAAAGGGCGATGTTCATGGCTTCTACTCCGCTGGGGTGGTGGCTGAGGGGCCGGTCTTGCCCTGCCGCGCGTCAAAGGCGCGGCGGCGTTCCTCCAGCGGGCGCCGGCGGCGCGAGCGCACGATCTGATAGCCGGGCCGCGTCAGGAGATAGCGGAAGGGGGCAGCAAAGCCGGACCAGATGTGGACCAGCCGGGTGAACGGAAACAGCATGGTGATTATCAAGCCAAGGAAGATGTGCAGCTTGAACAGCCAGTGCACGTCGACCACGGTAACCCAGGCGTTCACGTTCCAGGTGACCACGCTTTGCGACCATTCCATGAACCGGATCATTTCAGCCCCGTCCATGTGTTGCAGCGATTGGGTGATGGTCAGCAGGCCGATGGCAAGCTGCAGCCAAATGAGGATCATGATCAGGATATCAAGGGTGGTTGACGTGGCCCGGATACGCGGATCGGTCAATCGCCGGTGGATCAGCATCGTGCCACCGATCAATGCAGCAAGCCCAGCCGGGCCACCGATCAGCACAGCCATCCACTGCTTCAGGCCATAGGGAACCCCAAGCGCATCCAGCACCCAGACCGGCGTGAACAACCCCACAAGGTGGCCGAAGAACACCGTCAGGATACCGACGTGGAACAGGATTGACCCCCAGATCAGCTGCTTGCGGCGCAGAAGCTGACTGGACGAGCTTTTCCAGGTGAAGGGATCGCGCTCGTAGCGTGCGATCGAGCCCACAAGGAACACCGTCAGAGCGACATAGGGCATGACCCCGAAGATGATGAAGTTGATGTCGAAACCTTCGAACATGTCATGCGCTCCTGTTCATTGGGGCGGGGGCCGGTTTCAGAGAGGGTGCGGG
>Ga0209812_10002317_pt1 | contig 11484 bp, 6 predicted proteins | sample JI71714BDNA_FD_187502 | JGI IMG/M metagenome (GOLD analysis project Ga0209812, IMG submission 187502) | Wastewater effluent complex algal communities from Wisconsin, to seasonally profile nutrient transformation and Carbon sequestration -... | ecosystem: Engineered > WWTP > Effluent > Algae...
GTTTTTTATCCACTTCAATCATCGCCATTTTAGCAATGTCAGCAGTAAGGCTTTGCATTGGTGCATTTATAGCTGCTCTTTCCGAAAAAGCTCTAATAGCAGCATTTTTGTTATTAATCATTGGAATGTAACATCTTCTACCAATAAAATTTTCCACATATGAATTTTCTCTAGCAAACAAGATTGTTTCCTGCATATATCTTTCTATTCCGGGATATTCTTTGAAATATTTTTCTATATAATCAGCAGCTGCTTTTTTTGTAATATTTAAGTTTTTAGCTAAACCAAAGGCGCTAATTCCGTAAATAATACCAAAATTAATAGCTTTAGCATTTCTGCGCAATTCTGGTGATATCTGGTCTAGTGGTATTGCAAAAATTTGACTAGCTGTTTGGCTATGAATATCTAGTCCCTTAATGAACGCCTCTTTTAGAGGATCAACCTTTGCAACGTGACTTAGTATCCTAAGTTCAATTTGTGAATAATCTGCTGAAATTAATTTATAACCGGCACGCGCTACAAAGGCAGCCCGTATATTATTACCTTCTTCAGTTCGGATGGGAATATTTTGTACATTAGGGTCATGAGAACTAAGCCTACCAGTTGTGGTGGAATTCTGCAAAAATGTCGTATGAATTCTCTGATCTTTCAAACTTGCAAGCTTCGGTAGAGCATCAGTGTAAGTATTCTTTAACTTCGATGAATGCCTATATTTTAATAATAAATCTGCTACCCTATACCCCCCATCGCTCAGTTTTTCTAAAATTTCAGCACTAGTGTTATAAGATTTAGATTTACCAGAGATTTTAGAAAAAGGTAATTTTAGTTTTTCAAATAATATTTGCCCTAATTGTTTGGCAGAAGCGATGTTAAACTCTTCCCCACAAAGAGCAAATATCTCTTTTTCCAGTAATTGAAGATTTTGTTGAAACTGATCCGAAAGCTGCTTTAAATAAGGAATGTCTATTTTAATTCCTTCTTCTTCCATAAAGTGAAGAATTCTGCATAATTGTAAGTCTATTGACTGATATAAATGTAAATTTTTTTGCGCTACGAGTTCTGTGTTAAGCTGCTGGTAACATTCTATAAAGTAAGGTGTTAAATCTAAAATAGATATATTATCGTCAATTTCATTTTTAGTATAATAAGCTATAATTGCCCCATGAGACTTAGTTTTCTTGCCGGCTGAAAGACAGTAATCCATTAGAGCTAGATCTTCAAAACTGCTTAAATTAGTTTTAAAGCCTTTGTAGAATTGCTTCAAATTGATTGCTATTTTTTTTACTGCTGGATCGGCAAATAGTTTATCAATAAAGTCGTTATAGCATAATATAATTTCCTCTTTTTTTGCATAATTTAGCAAATCTAAAGGGGCGGCATTATCCAAAATATTAGATGACCTATAACTAACTGTATAATTAATACCGCCTACCGAAATAGCTATATCAATTATTTTATCTTTTACCTCGAAAGCAACTCCAATGACTCCATATTTTTCAATATTAGCAACTATGCCATCTAGTATCTTGCTGGAATTAACAATTATCCTGGTTCTCTCATCAGAAGAATTAATTGTCCATTCGTCAGCAACATTTACTTGGGCTGTCAAGCCATTGCCAGCAGAATTAGCATTAATGCCAAACAAATTTTCGACTCTTTTATAAAGCGATTTAAATCCGTATTTGTTTATAAAATTGACAATTTTTTCTTCAGACGGATTGCTCCATTTGAAATGATATAACTCTTTAGGAACTTCTACTTCAAATGATAACCCAACAAGCTGCCATGAAAGAAATGCTTCATTTTTATAAGTACTGAGCAATTCTCTTTGGCGAGGATTCTTAATTTTATCAATAGAAGCATAAACACCCTCTAAACTATCGAAGTTATTGATAAGTTCCGCTGCGGTTTTAGGGCCTATTCCCTTAATTCCAGGAACATTATCCGAAGAATCTCCCATTAGGGCTTGAACTTCCCTGACTTTGTTCGGCAATACCCCAAATTTAGCTAGTACATCAGTTTCGGAAATAAATTTAGATTTAACAGGGTCGTAAATCTTGATTTTAGAATTCATTAACTGTAAAAGATCCTTATCCGAAGAAATTACAATTGCTTCCTGGTCATTTCTTCCGCAATCACTTGCAAGGGTGGCTATAATATCGTCTGCTTCGAACCCTTCTTTCTCGATGACCAAAAAATTTAATGCCTCAGCTGCGCTACGCACTATCTCTAACTGCGCTATCAAATCTTGCGGAGCAGGGGGGCGGTTAGCTTTATATTCTTTGAATAAATTGTGACGAAAATTTTTTCCTTTGCTATCTAGTACTACAACAGCATATTCGGGTTTAAAATCGTTTATCACTTTTAGGAGCATAGAGGTAAAGCCATAAATGGCTCCAACTGGCATTCCTTCTGGTGAAGTCAAGGGCGGTTGTACGTGATAAGCGCGAAAAACGAAACCATAACCGTCTATTATCAATAATGACTTATCCTTAGCTGCTTTGCTCATTTACTGTATTTTTTTAGTTTTTCATAGGTCTACATTACTCGCGTAACTGCCATGGCATAAAAGGCAAAAAACCGAACCAAAGGTAATGTGCTAGATAAATAAAAAGTTCCTAACTGGAGGGAGTATAACAAAGCTTTGAAAAAAAGGGGAGCAATAATTTTTATTTTTGATAAAAATGATCTAGATGATTTCAAAGGAAATACGACCAAAGTGCTTTATTACTTGCTACTTGGCCGTATTTATGTAATATTATATATAATTATAGGTCATTATAGGTCAAATCTGAAAGCTAAGCCAAAGCTATGTCCTTTATAAGGAGTTTTTCCTAATTTTTCACCATTTTTACCTTCAATAGCTGCTGACTTGCCGAATTCTTTCCAGCTGTAAGTTAACTCGCAATTCACAGTATCTGTAACAGGTACATCAGCATTAATAGCTAGCATGTAGCTTATACTTCTTTTGTTAGTTGCGCTATAAGAGCTTTTTTCGTTGGTAACGTTGTTTTTAACAACTGCTCTTTCATTCATATGAGTGAAGCCTACTCCCAAACCAAAAAATACCTTAGTGTTTTTAGCTTCAAACATTTTTAAATAAGTGTTAACCATTATGTTGTTAAATACACCGGTATAATTTGTATTTAACTCTTTAGTTTTGGTTTGTAGATTTATGTTAGTAACATGATCAAAAGTTAAATCTACCTTTACTGTTTCTTTTACATAGTAACCAAATCCAATGCCAAAAAATGGAGCTACATTGCCAAAAGAGGTTCTGAAAAAATCTAACGGCTTACCCCCTAAAGTTGCTGGCTTTGCTGATAAAGAACCAACTCTTAGCTTATAGTAAAAATCTTTAGATTGGTCTTGGTTTACTAAACCATCAGCATAAACGTTAGATGCAGCAGAAAAGAGTATAATAGAAGCTAGTAATTTTTTCATAAAACCATTTAATTAGTTGATGAAGGTATATTAACATTTGTTTAATATAAAGTCAACTACTAATTTAAATACTAGTTAACTTTTGTTAAAAAATTAACAAACGCAATCTAAGTGTCCTTAATTAATATCTGTTACAAAATTAGTTAATAGTTCTTAGCAAATGGTAGTGTGTGTCTAATAGTTCTTGCGCAGCTTGAGCTATGAGTGTATTTAAGAATTTGTATTAATGGCAGATTATGCTATAGTTACTTTGTTAATCAGTGCCATATACTAAAAATCTCTATTGAATTTAATCAGTAAATGAGTCAGTTTCACGCTACAATTCTTACTTTATTCCCGGAAATGTTTCCAGGATCTCTTGGTTTCTCGCTTGCTGGCAAAGCATTGAGAAGCAATATTTGGTCATATGACGTAATTAATATCAGAGATTTTGGAATAACCAAGCATAAAAAAGTTGATGACGAAGCTTGTGGAGGTGGTAATGGGTTGATCTTTAGGCCTGATGTTATCGGTGATGCTTTGGATAAAGCTTTGTCTAAGGGGCCTGGGAGTAAGATTTACTACCCATCGCCAAGGGGGGTGGTATTTAACCAGCAATTTGCGCATAAAATTAAGCAAGAAAAAAGAGTGATTATTTTGTGTGGGAGATTCGAAGGGATTGACGAAAGGATAATTGATGAGTATAATGTTTGCCAGATTAGTGTCGGTGACTATATTCTTTCGGGTGGGGAAGTGGCTGCAAACGTTATTTTAGATAGCGTTGTAAGGCTCATAGATGGTGTATTAATAAATCAAAATACTCTCAAAGAAGAGTCTTTTGAAAGGGAGTTTGAGGGAAAAAAAATACTCGAGCATCCGCTTTATACTAAACCAGCGATTTGGCGAGGAAGAAAAGTCCCTGATGTTTTGCTTTCAGGAGATCACCAGAAAGTAGAAAATTGGAAGCAAAATGAGTCCTTAAAGGTAACTGAAAAATTAAGGCCAGATTTATTGAAATAATTAAAGATAAACAAATTGGGTGGGTTCTTTAAAAGAATTTTCTGAAAATAGTGTTTTTATAAGTGTCTAAAGTTTGTTTGTCTCTAGTATATGTTAACTTAAATAAAAAATAAAATTATGGAAAATTTAATTGAGCAATATGAAAAAACTCAAATTACAAGTCTTCTTGAAAATAAGACTGTTCCTGAATTCAGAGCAGGGGATGTGGTTTCAGTTAGTGTGCGAGTGATAGATGGCGCTACTGAGCGTTTTCAAAATTATGAGGGTGTTGTAATAGCTAAAAGAAATAGGGGGCTTACATCTTCTTTTGTTGTGCGCAAAATCAGCCATGGTGAAGGAGTGGAAAGAAGGTTCATGACTTACTCCCCGATCGTTAGTAAAATTACAGTAGTTAAGCGCGGTGTTGTAAGACGTGCTAAGTTGTTCTATCTAAGGAAATTGAGTGGTAAAGCTGCTCGTATTAAGGAAAAAGTGTCATATAATTAATTTCCTTCTAAGAGGCTAATTCGGATTAGTAGAGGATTTGGTTGTATGGCTTGTAATCCTTATATCTAACGCAAACTATTGATAAGAAATCTCGGCCTCGTCAGGCATTGCTCGCGTGGATCGCCAAAGCCAGTGTACAAGAGTCGCTCGCGACCACAGGGAGCGTGGCAATCCAGTACTTATACTATAAAACGGCTTAACTCTGCGGTTTTATTTTTTCTGGATGGCTACGCAAAGCCTGCGCTTTGCGTGGCCATCCGGTTGTCTGACCCTTGTAATATAAGGCTTACAGACTTACAAATCTCCACGGAAGCAATGCCGCCTCGTCATGGCCGAGCGACTATCAGGATCGTGGACACATTGATACTTATAAATAATAAGTTTATATTACTTATTTAAGGTTTTTTCTGGATGGCTTCGCGCTTAAAAGGGCTCGCTGTGAGGAGGCCTTCGGACCTTATACCATATCTGGATGGCTATGTTGCCTTTCAGGCTCCTCGCTAACCGCGCCTTGTATGGCTTATATTATAAGGCTTGCAGGTCTATATACTACTGTTATAATTTCATTTGGATGGGTCAGTACGCAGACAAAGTAACAAAAAGTGAGGTAATCTAGGTCTAATTTTCCTGGATTACCTCACTTACCTCACTTACCTCAGTTGCCTCACGTTACTTCAACTTGCTTCGCTACTTATAAATCTTAGGCTTTTAGCTAGCAAATTTATCAATAGCATTTGAGTCAAAATTAACAATAACTCTAGCTACTATTGCGCAGCACTATTGATAACTTGTAGAGCAGCATCAGGTAGTTTAGCACCTGCGTTTAGAGCCGCTATAGAGGCCATTATACTTTTCAAGTTACGAGCAAACTCTGTAGAAGACTCTAGCGCATCAGTATCAAGATAGCTACTAGCAGCTTCTTTAGTAGTCTGAATTGAAGCTTGTAGAGTATCAGCAGCGTTTTGTATGGTTTCGCCCTGGCTTTTGATACTAGCTTGTTCGCTACGAATTTTTTTCAAAGCATTAGTAATCGCTTGGTGAGCAATAGCTGCATCAGCTTCGTCGGCAACGCTTATTTTTGATACATAATTACCATCATTATTACGATATAATTTGCTTGCACTAATATCAGAGATACTAATTGTAGTTGTGTCGTCAAAACTTGCGCCTATCCTTACGTCAAGCCCTTTACCAACGTTCATTAAAGCATTTTTTAGACCTAATTCAATAGCGTCAAAATTTTCTACATCATTCAGTTTGTTTAAACCGCCTTTGCCCAGGTTAATGCTTAATATGTCTGTAGTATTAACAGCGTGTGCTAGGTCAAGCTTATATCCTTGGATCAACAGCGGTATATCGGCAGCTAACACATTTTTAGTGTAATCTTCACCGTTAATAGTTGCAGTAAATTTAACATCACCTGCAGCTAAGCCAACGCCTACAGTGAAATTTTCAAATTCTAAGTTTTTGAAGTTAGTAGTTCTAAAACTAGCTGTCATACCTTCAACACTACCAACAACTATTCCGTCTTTATTTACTATCTCACCACCATCATTATTGATTTTTAGTGTTTTAGTTTGTTGGAATGTCGTGCCGCTCCATAAAGTATTAAGAGAAGTAGCAATTGCAGCAGTGTTACCGGCAGTAACAACACCAGTATAACCAGTATCACCTTTGATGGTAAAATACTCGCCAGTTTCAGTTTCAACCATTCTAAGTTCAGCGCTGTTTAAGTTACCACCGTTAGCTTGGAAAAAAGAACCTTGGAATGTTCTGCCAGCGACTACGGCGCGGAATACACCAACGCTATCACCACCATTTGCTGCTGCAGTGCCAGTAGTAACGTTGCCATTATCAATTGCAGTTTGTTTAGCGGTAGCGCCAGTTAGTTGCTGCACAACAGTAAAATTAACTGTTGGCATATTACCGATAAATTCATCTATGTTTTTGATGCCGCTGACATCTATACCACCAGTTACGCCTGCAGTTGTAACTGCTGCAGCCATATTTGCTGAACCAGTTAGATTAATATCTCTTCCTGAAGCTGAGTTTTGAGTAACTGTTATTACCGCACCAGCTACTGTAACATTGTAAGCTTGAAGAGCTTCCGCAGAGTGTGTTTTAATGGCGGTAGCAAGGTTTTGAGCAGTTTCTTGGATTGTAGCACCAAGTTTGAACTGTCCCTCTTTACTAGGATTATTTACGGCAGTAAATTCAATACCGGCTAGGTTTACTACTTCGTTAACAGCAGTGTTTGCATTGATTGTGATAGTGCTAACACCAGCAGTGCCGGCGGCTAAGAACCCAGCATTAGCTGCTGCAGATGCAGGGATAGTTTTAACATTTACAGAATGGTTCTGATATTTAGCAGCAAGGGCTGCTTCTGATCCCAAATCACCTGTTAATAATTTTCTGCCATCAAATTGAGCGCTACTGGTTTGTTGTTTTACCTGCGCTATTTTTTGTTGAAGAATATCATTAAGAGTTTGTCTGTTAACGTCAGAACTACCAGTAGATTGTGCTACTGTTTCTAACATACTTCTTAAAGTGTTACCTATACCATTTAGAGCGTTTTCGGTAATTTTTAGGGCCTGCTTAGCATAGTTCATATTCTTAAGAATCTTATCTTCTACAGTACTAGTATCGGTAAGACTATTACCAATAAACATACTAACAACGTCCAAATTATCTTTTTTACCAGTACCTAAGCTTTTACCGTGTGATATCACTGCGTCCATTGCTTTACCTATAGACACGACGGAAGTTCCAAGTAACTGGTTACTGAGATTTAAAGGCATAATACATCTCCGTTTTAGTTTTATACTTAATTAAGATTATTGTAAAATTATATCACAACAAATCATGGAAAGTATTAAGCAATAATTATGCCATTAATAATTTTGTTATAAAAAATTGTTAACTATTAAGGTAAATAGTTGCTTGTTTGTAATGCTATATATAGTATAAGAAGCTATCAATATGCTACCTGCAGCCAAAACTAAAGGACTTTTCTTTGTATTTCGGTACGTAGAGGAGATAAAAGATAGTCCTATAGTGATTGACTTATGTTATTTGAAAGACGATAGAATGATACAAATGCTTAGTGCTCAGCTCTGTGCTAAAGGTATGACATTACCGCTATACCAGGAAGTTTTTAAAGAAGGAGAGCTAAAGGGGAGATGCGAAACATTTTTAAAGAAGTTAATTAATATCTTACCAGAAGACAAACAGGTAGTTATTGTAATGGATGCGGGTTTTCATATTGAGTGGTTCAAATTAATAGAGGATATGGGCTGGTCATGGGTATGCAGGATAAGACAAGGGAAAGATCTAAAGTTAGGAAATATGGCAGATTGGATCAGTGTTAAAGATTATATCCCAATGATTGGTATGGTTACCAAAGATCAAGGAAAAGCAAAGCTTACCAAAACGCATGCTTATGATTGCAGGATCGTCACTACATGCAAAGAACCAGCAGGAAGAAAACAAAAGATTAGCAGGCACAGAACCAGTAGTAAAATAGCAAATAGCAGTTATAGCAACGCCGCAAAAGAGCCATGGATTTTAGCAACTAACCTTGAAGAGGAAAAATATAAGGGCTCGGAAATTGTTGCTATATACGGTAAAAGGATGCAGATAGAGGAGGCATTCAGGGCGATCAAAAGTCACCAATTTGGTCTGGCAGCAAGATATATAAGGACAGAGGATGTAAATAGGTGGGGTGTACTAATGCTAATAGCAGCAATAGTTTTGATATCATACTGGGTTATTGGGGTAATAGGTCATAGTCAGGGAATGCAAAGACTATTTCAAGCAAATACTACCAGTAAAAGAATATACTCTTACTTTACCTTAGGTAAGTTTATAATAGAATATAATAAACTCAGTGCTATACCAAAACTAGAGCAAACTTTGAGTAGCATTATAGCTCAGGAGCTTAACCATGTCTAATTTCGTGGGGAAAGGTCAGATCCTGAACTGATGTATCCCCACGAAATTAGACCTTGTCCTATAAGACTGTAAGCCTTACAGGATAAAGCTTAAAAATCTGCTGAGCGAAGCGAAGCAACCCAGAAATAACTAAAAACATCGCATTTAGCTTGTTCTGGACAATGGCTGCGTTGCCTTTCAGGCTCCTCGCTAACCGCGCCTTGTATGGCTTATACTATAAGGCCTACATGATCTACGGAAGCATTGCCTCGCGGGGGACGCATTGCTCGCTGGGCATTGCTTCCGCGGAGATTTGTAAGTCTGTAAGCCTTATATTACAAGGGGCAGACAACCGTCATGGCGAGCAAAGCGCAGGCTTTGCGTGGCCATCCAGAAAAAATAAAACCGCAGAGTTAAGCCGTTTTATAGTATAAGTACTGGATTGCCACGCTCCCTGTGGTCGCTCAGCAATGACTTTTGTACACTGGCTTTGGCGATCCACGCGAGCAATGCCTGCTCGCTGGGAGGAGGTGAATGGTTACGTCATCCCTCGCATCCATCCCCCGCATCCTTGCAACTATTTATTGGACTTAGACTCGCCAAGTGCAGCCCCTAAAATGTCACCCAAGCTAGCGCCGCTATCTGTTGATCCATACTCTTTAATCGCTTTCTGACGCTCTTCAATCTCTAGCGCTTTAATAGAAAGCATTACTTTTTTAGTTGTTTTATCCACAATAATCACCTTTGCATCAAGCGTATCGCCTAAAGCAAACCTTTCAGGTTTTTGGTCATATTTTTCTGACGATAAATCAGATCTTTTTATAAAACCTACAGCCTTGTCGCCAATATTAACTTCTATTCCATCATCTTCAACTTTAGTAACAACACAAGTAACTACAGTATTCTTCTTAAATTCACTAATAAGCCCCTTGTTTGGATCTTCGCTAAGCTGTTTTATTCCAAGCGCTACTCTATCTTTCTCGATATCTATATTTAAAACTTTACACTCAATTTCATCTCCTTTTTTGAAATTTTTTAAAGCTTCAATACCATTATCTTCCCAGCTAATATCAGATTCGTGAATCATACCATCAGTATTCGCATCTAAAGCCACAAACATACCAAAATCGGTAATATTCCTAATTGGAGCTTTAATTATACTACCTACAGGATGCTCTTGAGAAAACTTCACCAGAGGATTATCCTGACATTTCTTAATACTTAAAGAGATTCTGTGTTTATCAGTATCTACATCTAAAATTACAAATTCAACCTCTTGACCAATATTAAGAAGTTTTCTAGGATTCTGACTAGTTTTACCCCAAGCTATTTCTGAAGAATGGACTAAACCTTCAATGCCGTCCTTAAGTTCAACAAATGCACCGTAATCAGCAACATTAGTAATCTTACCCTTCATAATTTTACCAACAGGGAATTCCTCTTTAATGTTTTGCCATGGATTTGCATCTAATTGCTTCATTCCAAGAGAAATACGCTTTGTGTCCTCGTTGTACTTAATAACCATCACCTTCACTTCTTGACCAAAACTAAGTATTTCAGAAGGATGATTAATTCTGCTCCAAGAAATATCAGTAACGTGTAATAAGCCATCTACGCTACCAAGATCAATAAATGCACCGTAATCCGTAATATTCTTGACTACGCCATTTAGAACCATTCCCTCACGGATTTGAGAAAGCATTTCGTCTCTTGCTTCTGACCTTGATTCTTCAAGTATCGCCCTTCTAGATACAACTATGTTGCCAAGTTTTTTATCCATCTTCAAAATCTGGAATGGCTGTTCTATGTTCATAATAGAAGTAGGGTCTTTTATAGGCCTTACATCAACCTGACTTCCAGGTAAAAATGCTACCACGCCGCTAAGATCAACAGTGAAACCTCCTTTAACTCTGCTGAAGATCACACCCACTACATTTTGTTGTTTTTCGAAAGATTCTTCCAACTTAACCCAAGATTCTTCTCTAATCGCTTTCTCGCGACTTAATATAGTTCCTCTTCTGCCTTCAACTTTTTCTACAAAAACATCAACAATATCGCCAATTTGTGGCAATTCAGATCTGCTCAAAGTTTGAAACTCTGATACTGGTATTCTTCCTTCGTTTTTCAAGCCAACATCGACTACTATTACGTCGTGGCTAGTTTTAACCACTTGTCCTTTAACTACCATACCCTCTTTGATATGGCTATTGCTAACGCTTTCCAATAATGAGGCAAAATCTTCGTGATTAGGAACTATTTCGTCTAATTGCAACTGAGGAATGAATCTTTTCTTTTTTAACATATATATTTTAATAAAATTACTTAAATGTAAGCGAATAAATTTGTACCAATAATTTATTGCTAATTTAAAAATTAAAAAACAAGCCAAAAATCCTTATTTAGGCACTTATTTAATGGATTTTAAGCTCAACCTAAGAAACTTAACTTAAAGCACGTAATTAAAACATTTAATAGCTTACGAATTAGCTATATGTTCTTTAATTTTAAAAATCACTTCCTCTGGAAGCATTGATGTTGTATCAATCACAAGAGCATCCGAGGCGATTGAAAGAGGGGCGTCTTTACGAGATAGATCCCGCAGGTCCCTATCTTCAAGCGATTTTA
>Ga0209812_10002320_pt1 | contig 11468 bp, 10 predicted proteins | sample JI71714BDNA_FD_187502 | JGI IMG/M metagenome (GOLD analysis project Ga0209812, IMG submission 187502) | Wastewater effluent complex algal communities from Wisconsin, to seasonally profile nutrient transformation and Carbon sequestration -... | ecosystem: Engineered > WWTP > Effluent > Algae...
TTGATTACAGTCGGTGATTTGGGCAAAAACCCGGTTTCTGAGATTTGGGGTTGGGGGAGAAACCGGGTTTTTTTCGAGGATATTGATACAGCCGAAAAACTGCGAAAAACCCGGTTTCTTTGGGCTAGTTTGTTTGTCCGCGAGTCCGCCGGGGAATCAATTCCCCGTCTCATAGCGAAAGTCGGTTGAAACCGACTGAAGAATGGTGCAAAATACTCGAATATTTGTTGATTTCATCTGTTTTTCAGTCCTCTTTTAGAGGACTTTTGCTATGAGACGGGGGTTTTTAACCCCCGGCGGTTCTGTGGGGTAGCGTGGGGATTTTGGCGTCGGGAATTTTGGCGGCCTGAATGTGCGATCGCACTTGAATTCGATCCAGTTAGATATCTGTCAAATATCCGCGATTATTCCCCTTTGCGCCCAAACAGCTTTGCTACCGACTTCACTAACAGTTCTCGTGGCATAAATCTGGGCATATTTACGATGATTTGATTGGGAACTCCCCCTGTCACAACGTTAGACTCATTCTTGTCTAAGGCTTTCAAAGCATCTCGCACTACTTCCTGGGCTGATACCAGTTTTTGCCCGCTGCTAGATGCTAGTGATTTTGGGAATTCAGCTACTGCAAAAAAGTCCGATTCTGTCGGTCCTGGACAAAGGCACAACACTCGTATTCCTAAATCTTTGTTTTCCGCCCACAGTGACTCGGTGAAACTCAGAACAAAGGCTTTTGTGGCTGCGTAAATTGATAGGTAGGGCATCGGTTGAAATGCTGCTATTGATGCTACATTGATGATACTTCCCGATTTTTTGCGGCGCATTTGCTGCAAAAATAAGTGCGAAAGCTCAACTAATGCTACAATATTTAGTTGCACCATGGCTAGTTGTTTGTCAAGGGGGCGATCGGCAAAAATACCGTAATCTCCAAACCCCGCATTATTGACTAACAAATCTACAGTTAAATCTGTTTGATTTACGGCCTCAAATACTTTGGCTCCAGCACCAGGTTCCGTTAAATCTTGCACGATTACTTCTGCTCGAATATTGAATTTTTCTTGGAGTGTAGCAGCGAGTTGGTGCAATTTGTCGGCGGAACGAGCCACCAAAATTAGATTGTGCTTGTCTTGGGCTAATTCGGTGGCAAAAGCTGCACCAATTCCGCTAGAAGCTCCGGTGATTAAAGCAGTTGGCATGAAATTATGTCTGATATTTGATATGTGCTTTATATATTTTAACAATTATTTTGAGTGGCTAACTGTAAAATACTTAAAAGGGAATAGGTGAGTTTTATGGCGCGTCTTACCGATCGAGCTTTTGAAATTTTACGGGCAGAAGTTGACAAATGTGCGGCGGCTGATGCTATAGCTGGGAATGTCTACAGGAGTATGGTAATCAAGCAGTTGGAGAAAATGCGATCGGAAAATGGCAGTTTCGCATCCATAGAAGAAATTCGCGCTACTTTCAAAGATCAATTTCCCAACTTCAGCGAAAAAGCACTCAAAGCCGCCGTCAAAGCCAACCGCCCGCCCGGATTCTTTGGCAAAATTATCTGGGTGGGGGTTTTTTTGGGTGCGGGGGCGGGGATAATTTGGCTAGCAAACCTACCTGTGCCCATCATTCGCAAGCCCATAGCAGATAAATTGCCCATATTGTTAATGCCGAGTTTTAGCAGTATGGATTACAATTATCGACAGGCGATCGCCCTGGTGGAACAATCGGATCAATTGGTAAATAAAGCCACTGCTGTGGCTGATTTCGACTTGGGCGAAACCAAAGCAAAACAAGCGCAAAAACACCTGGATGCCTTGCCGGTTTGGTTTTTAGGTTATTATCCAGAAACCTATTGCTCTTTTTTTGGCTGTACTTGGCGCTTTAGTGTGGATGAATTTCAAGCAGCCCGCAAAAGTATCGGGCGCATGGAAGCCCAGATTTTTCAACAAAAAAATGCTTTTACTCAGCTTGGGGAAGTGGAACAAAACCTGAATACTGCCAAACAGCAGTACCAGCAAGCTAAAAATGCGGCAGATAGACAAAAAGCTAGCATAAATTGGCAAAGTGCGATCGACCAACTCAATCAAATTCCCCCAGAAACCCTAGCCGGAGAAACTGCTAGGAAAAAACTGCAAGCAGCAGAGAGAGATTTTCAAGCAATGGGCGGTGTCGCTACCGGTTCAGTGCGGGCGGACAACTTAATTGAAGCAGCCAAAGAATTTGCCTTTAGTGCCGCCTCCGCATCGCAGAAACCGCCACATTCAGCCGAAACTTGGCAAAAGATAGCTGATTTGTGGCAACAATCTATTGAACGACTTAGCCAAATTCCCTTTGATAATCCGGGCTATCTTGATGCTCAAACAAAACTAGCTCAATATCAAAATAATTTAGGCACTACACAGATTCGACTGAAAGCTGAAAAAGAGTCAGTGGAAGCTTTAAATCAAGCAAAAAGCTTGTTTGCTAAGTTCCAAACTAACCTAAATTCTATCAATCAAAATCCCGGTTACGCCCTGGGTTACTTGCAGGAAATTATCAACACTTTAGAATCTGTAAAACCGGGAACGACTGTTTATCCAGAAGCCCAAAGATGGCTGCAATCAGCTAGAAAAAAACAGCAAGAATGGCAAAAAAAATAAAACTGGTGAATGGGGAACGATTATAATTCCCAATTCCCAATTCCCAATTCCCAATTCCCCATTACCAAACCGGGTCAACATAAAGATTAATTGTTACTTGCTCTTTTCCTGAAGGTACGCCGGAAATACAAGCACAAATTACCTCTCCGTCTTCCAGTTCCACTTCGCAAGCGTGACAAGAACCCATGAGACAGCCGGTGGGAATAGAAATTCCCGCGCGTTTAGCTACATCCAGCAACAGTTCTCCCGGTTCAGCTTCAACGGTTACATTTTCTGGTAAAAAACAAATTTTTGTCATTCAAACTTCACCTCATATTTTCATCATATATTGAGTAATAGCTACCCTAAAATCTGTTTGATATCTAAATGCTTTTCAACCGTATCTGCCAGACTGTCCAACAGAGCTTCCCGATGTTCCCGGTAATTAGGAATTCCTGTAGGTAGGGCCTGCAATCCTCGCTGCTGCCGCAAGTGATTTAACCAAGCCCGCCGCCAAGCTCCGTTATCAAAAATACCGTGCAAGTAAGTACCCCAAATAGATTGGAAATTATTGACCATTCCCAAACTAGGATCGTCAAACAGCGATTTAGTTAAATCTGACTCCAGCATTTGGGTTATTCCTTGGTGGATTTCGTAACCGGCAACTGGTAAACCCGGTTGAGGATAATTAGAAGTTACGGTGCGCTGACGGGCTATTTTATTAGGAGCGATCGCAGTTTTCAAAGGTAACAATCCCAAGCCTTTAAATTCTCCCTTTAGTCCCTCAAGGCCTTCTCGATCGACTATACTTTCTCCCAGCATCTGAAACCCCCCGCAAACGCCCATGACAGTACCGCCAGACACTAAATATTTTTTAATGGCTTCTGCCATACCCGTTTGTCGGAGTACCTGCAAATCAGAAATTGTAGTTTTAGAACCTGGTAAAATTACTGCATCTGGATGGCCTAACTCGTCTTTGGGACTGACATATTTGACGGTGACAGTAGTTTCCGACTCTAGGGGGTCAAAGTCGGTAAAATTAGAAATACGGGGCAAGCGGATGACAGAAATATTCAGGTCTGTGTGAGAATTGGGAGAACGTCGATCGAGCAAATCGAGAGAGTCTTCGGCGGGAAACACTTCGTCTATCCAAGGAATTACACCAACAACGGGAATACCTGTACGTTGTTCTAGCCAAATTAGCCCTGGATCTAAGATAGATTTTTGTCCTCGGAACTTATTAATAATGAAGCCTTTAATTAAAGCTCGTTCGTCTGGATCGAGCAATTCCAAAGTACCGATAATGTGAGCAAAAGCTCCGCCGCGGTCTATATCAACTACTAGCACAGTTCGAGCATTCAAATGTTTGGCTACGCGCATATTTGTTAAATCGCGGTGCTTGAGATTAATCTCCGCAGGGCTGCCGGCTCCCTCGCAAACCACCATGTCAAATTGGTGATTCAAAAATTCTAAAGATTCCCGAATAACTTGCCAACCTCGATCGAAATATTCTTCGTAATATTGAGTAGCTCGGATATTGGCGATCGCCCGACCCTTCATAATTAATTGAGAAGTCATATCTCCTTGGGGTTTGAGCAAAATGGGATTCATTTCTACCAAAGGTGCTACACCGGCGGCCCAAGCCTGAACTGCTTGAGCGTAGCCAATTTCTCCCCCAGCCGCAGTGACATAGGAATTCAGTGCCATATTCTGACCTTTAAAGGGAGTGACTCGCCACTGGCGGCGAGCAAAAATGCGACACAAAGCTGCAACCAGTAAAGATTTCCCTGCGTGAGAAGTTGTTCCCACTACCATAATTGCTTTCATAATATTGATTTCACCTAAATTTAATCCAAAAATTATCGAAGATTTTGTGAAGGCTGAATACAAAAAAGAAAAAACCGGGTTTAAAAAATATTTGTTACCTGTTTATGAAGGCAGAAAGCAGAATCTAAAAAGTTCTAATTTCTACCTTTTGGTTTGTGTTTTAGAGAGTCGTCTGCTCAGAGTCGGAAAGATTTTCCGACTTGGATTCATCGGCGGGTTTGTCAGTTTTCAGCAGATTGGGAGTTGGCGGATTTGGATGAATCAATTCCGGTGTGTCTGCTGAGGCGATCGACTCTACCTGCTGTTTTATGGCATTGTCGATCGCCTCTGAGGACAGTTCCACTTCCGCAGGTGTTGGCGAAACCACTTCCACCACTGTAATTTCAGTAATTTGAATTGGAGAAATCACTGTTTCTTCTGAAATCAATTCAGCCATGGCTTCCACATCCAGAGGAAATGGTACTCCTGGAATTTCATCAGCGACAGTGCTGCTAGTTTCTGCCACCACTTCTAGGGCTGCTTCGGCTAATTCTGATGCGAGAATTTGGTCAAACTCCGGTGTAGAAATTGCCCCTACTTCAGATGCAAGTTCGATCAACTCTGAAGGCATTTTCGGTGTTGTCACCGGAGTATTAGCTATGGACTTGGTTTTCTCAGCCCCCCGGCCCAATAAACCGCCCAGACTATTTTTGAGATTGCCGAACAGACTGCTGAAACCAGCCGATTTTTTAGGGGCTTTGACAGGAGTTGAGTCGGCTGTTGGGGCTGTCGTTGGAGTCCCAGACTCGGACCCTCTAGCTGCTGCCCTCCACATCTGGTCAAAGTCATCGACTTCTGGCTCTTGTTTAAGGTCTGGTTGAGCCTCTGCTGTCTCCACAGTTGGTGTGGTGGCAATTTCTGAAACTTTTGCGGTGATTGTAGTGTCGCTAGTTGGTGCTGATTCTACAGGGGCTGGCGAGGTGTCAGCCACAGGAATTGCGATCGACTGCTGTATTTCCTGAGTTGCTGCTGGTGTCGAGTCTGGAAGTGGCAACAATTCAGGGGCGATCGCACTTTCTGCCACGATTTCGGGTAACGGGGAAACCACCGCAGGTGCCTCTGCTTTTACCTGGCGATCGGCAACAGGTGTTGGCACCACATCAGATTTCGGCTTGGGTGCTCTGACAAACTTAGGTTTTTTCGTTGCTGGTTCGGGTTTTTTAGCAAACATCCCCGTCAACGCGCCACCCATACCCCCCGGCAAATTTACCGACTGAGGAATCGGCGTTTGCTCAGCAATAGGTGTAACTTGTCTGCGTAAACTCAAAGTTTCCCAGGCGAACCAGCCCAAAAGAGCCACGGCCGCCATTTGACCAAGCAGGAGAGCACCGGTAATTCGCCCCGCACAAGCCCATAAAATTAACGCATAAAAAAGTCCCACCCCACTCCAGGCAAAATCGCTTTTGCGGTGAACTTCTGGAAAAAAGAAAGCAGCCATGTAAATACTGAAGCTGCCTAGACCGACCGCCAACGCTAGAAAGTATGCAAGCATATTGTCGGCACCTCCGCTGTGTCAAATAACCTCTACGGGCTCATTTTACCTTTCAGGGGTGTCCGGTGGCTGCTTTCTCTAGGACAATTTTTGACTTCTGTGAGGGAATAGGGAAGAAGCAAGAGGGAAGTAGTGGAGGGGGTAGGGGCAGTGGCGGGGGGTAGTCCCTACCAGAGAAGGAAACAGCCGAGCCCTCTCCCAGGGCTGTTTCATTCTCCAAAAAACGAGGGGTTTGTAGGGGTAGTGGATGGTGCGTGCCTACCCCCCCCACCAACCATTTTCCGTCATTTCAGAGATTGGGGCAGCCACGGGGGGCTGCCCCTACAAGAGAATGAAACAGCCCTGGGGCACGGCCCCTACCATGGCATGAAACCGCCCTGGCCTGGGGTGGGTGACTTCTTCCTTCTTAATGCAAGTTTTCGTCCCAGACGCCGATGTAAATTCGATCGCGATTGTTGCGTTCGATCGTACCTTCGAGGGAACCCTTCTTAAAAGTAAACCGATTAGTCCGGCGCTGCTGCACATCTCGGAACCCTTGCATGATATCTCGATCGGCCCCGCCCAACATCCCGTTTAATGCGGTTCGGACTACCAAATCATCCACAGACGGAGCAAAAGAACCCTCTGTTTGTACTAACTGGCCCGAATCGCGATCGTAAATGTAGCCGAGAGTAATCCGATTGGGCAATATTTCGTAAAGTGCGGTGCGAGTATTGGGCCAATAGCCCTTGGCTTGAGTGTCTGTTGGCGTTCCCAAGGCAGCTACTACCTCCGTTTCCGGTGTACCAACCGGAAAACCAGGTATGGTAGGAACTTTTTGATAAGTTGTGGCTGGTTGTTCTGGACGGGGTGAGGGTGAGGGTGCTGGCGAGGTTCGATCGATCGGCCTTTGTTCTTCAACAGGTTTATTCCTGGGTGCGGGGGACTCGGCGGCAGGAGTTGGTGTTGGGGCTGGCGTGGGAGTTTCTACCGCCGGTGTGGGTGTTTGTTTGGGAGTTGCAATGTTTTCAGGTTCGGGAGTTGGAGTTTGTCTGGTGGGTGCGGGAGTTAAGGCCGGTTCGGGGATTGGAGTCTGTCGGTTATTATCGCGCGCTTCTGGAGTGGCGGGTGCAGAAGTGCGATCGTCCTTGGCTACTGGTGTGGGTGCTGCTGAGGGCCGGTTCAGCAAAATCCTGGCTATACCCACAAATCCTGCGAAAATAACGGCGATCGCCATCAACCCCAAAATCAACCAAATTTTACTGTTACGTTCCCCAGAAGGCACGACAGCAGGCGTTGTTCTCGCTCCCGCAGGCATCTGAGGCCCGTGTCCCGGCATCACTGCCAGGGTCGGCCCAGTCATCGATGCTGGCGAGTTCGACAGCAGCGACAGCCACTCATCGACGGTACCAGGGCGATTTTGAGCTTCTACAGTCATCCCTCGCATCACCGCTTGACTGACTGTGGGACTGACTTGAGGCTGCAAATCCCGCGGTGTGGCCATGGGCTGACTGGTACGCAGAATTGCTGCGATCGGCACTTGTCCAGTTAGCAAAGTATAAAGCGTCGCAGCCAGACCGTAAACATCTGTGGCCGGCGTGTATTTTCCTTGGGCAAAATACTGTTCTGGTGGCGCGTAGCCGTCGGAAACCATATTAGTGTGAGATTGAGTTGCACCGCTGGTATACTCGCGGGCAATGCCAAAATCTATTAACACAACTTCCTGGGTATTTTGGCGCAGCAGAATGTTTTGTGGCTTGATATCTCGGTGCAGTAAACCCTTTTGATGAACTACTTTTAAAGCTGCGCCGATTTGAGTGATGTAGGAAATGGCGACTGCTTCTGGAAGCGGCCGATTTGGCAATACTACCTCGCCCAAGTTCTGCCCTGGAACGTAGTCCATCACCATGTAAGGCTGTCCGTCTTCCACAAAGAAATCGCTGACGCGGACTATATTGGGATGAACGCAGGAAGCCAAACGTCTGGCTTCGTCTTGAAATTTGCGATCGAACTCGGCAAAATTGGGTTGCTGTCGCAGAGATTCGTTCAGGGTTTTGATGACTACAAATTGTCCTAAATAGCGGTGAGTTGCTCTGAAGGTAATCCCAAAGCCGCCTCTTCCCAATTCTTGTTCGAGGGTGTATTTTCCACCCTGTAAGCTTTTGCCGATTAACGCATCCATAGATCCAGGCGATCGCACTTCAAATAATATGGCTGATTATGGCACGTATGGTTAGCTAATTTACCAGTCCCAATGGCGATCGCAATCCTTCTGTATTAGTTAACTTGTTAGAAATACTACTCATAATGCGTCCACATCCGCAAAATTTTTACCGTATTCTCTGACTCAATCACCTCGTACACCAGACGATGCTGAATGTTGATTCGCCTTGAATATGCACCTTCCAAATCTCCCACCAATTTCTCGTAGGGTGGTGGATGCTCAAACGGATTGGTTTGAATGATGTCCAGTAACTCTTGCGCTTTGTCTCGTAAATTGCTGGAAGCCAGCTTTTTGGCATCTTTCTGTGCCTGTTTAGTGTATACCAGATTCCAACTCACCACTTCAACTCCCGATCGCACTCTTCAATTGGCGTTGCCATTCCTTCCCGAATCGATTCCCGCATCCCCGGCACTGAGAGAAGATACAATGTTTCCCGCATAGATGTTGATCCATCTTCAGACAATAACACTGTATTGCTTGCAATAACACTGGGTTGCTCCAGAATCTTAGTCATTGTCATGAATACAAGAACAACAACAGGCATGATGTAAGCTGCTGCTGTACCTATTACTGGGGCGATTGCTGCTGAAACAGAACTCACAAGAGTTTTTTGTAGTACATCTGACGAAGAAAATAGTTGTTTTTGTTCATCAGCGTATTTTTCATCACCGCGTAAGAACTTTTCGATTTCATCCCGAACTTTTTCAAGAAATATATTTCTTGCTTGTTCGGCTCCAAATGGGAATGTGTTCTCTGGCATTGTTGCATTCAGCCACTGTTTTGCTGCCTCTTCGTAAGAGTTACTGGAATCTACTAGCAGCTTTATCTTTGTTTTTTGGTATCCAGGGAGAGTTTCAAGCCACTCTTTACTGTCAACCTTAAATAAATGTTCTAATTTATCTTCCATATCTACAACATTTCCTTTACGTACTCAACAGAAACCGCATGAGTAGTCTGATGGAGAGTATGCGGATCTACTCCACCCAATGAAATACCACCTCCACCACCTGGAGCATAGGACCCAATGAGGATAGCAACAATGAATGTAGTGTGTGCAGAGAATATAGGGCTTCCAGACTGACCTGGGCGAGCCTGAGTGTTTAGCACTACGTGTTTGGTTTTGACTATTCCATTTTTAATTAAGATTCTTGCACCGATCTCAGTTCGTTGCTGAGTGAGTACCAATCTTCCATGATCTGCGTGAGGATAACCAAAAATATCAACAACACTGCCTAAGTTCAAAAAATCAGTGCTACCAATCGATACGTTAGAAAACGCATCAATATCAGCAGACAAAATACACAAATCCGTGAAAGGATCGATAGCTTCAATGCGAACCGAAATTATCTCAACTTGAGAATCCGAAGTATCTTGATAGTCATTGACGATCAAATGATTAGGTTTGATGACCACGACTAGATTCTGCTCGTCTTTATTAGTAACATGGGCCGCAGTAACAAACTTTCCGGGACTATTGAGTAGAGTTGCTGTACCAAGCAGGGATACCCCATTCGTTTCAATTCGTCCGACCGCAAATACTACATTAATCAAAGCTGAGTATGACATATGACTTTTTACGATTAAAGTATAAATTACCCGCCATATAAAGATTTAAACCCCGACTTTAGTCTAACACATATATTAATAGATTATACAGCGCTATTACCAAATTTTTATTTCTAATTTGAGTAGATAGTACGGCGAATTCAATATCTTTCCTTAAGATATAAGACACCTGTTCCACCCAGAATTAATTTCGGTTTTGGATGCACTAAGACTAAAAAAACTGGTTTTTTATCGAGTCTATGGGTGGCAAAAATGTTGATAGTACCCTTTAAGTCTGCATTCACAATCCTGCCATTATCTGACTGATACAAGCAACGTTTAATTATTTTTTGCGAGGCTTTATACCCGATGGTTTTTAACCATATTTGGGTAGGGAGTCTCCCTTGAAAAAACTAGCTTTAGAGCTATACGTTTTTTCGCTTTCAGCAAACCTGATGCGGCGCACATCCCACATTTTTCGTGTCTGAAAAAAAGTTTGACGAGCAAAATAAACACCAGTCTTTTATAGTTTACATGATTGTTGGTAGAGATGCTCCAACAATGCTTTAACTTATTTGTTCTGAGACATCAATCCTTGCTGAAGTCCCATTGTTTTTTTGGTTTGATTCACCTCTATTTTCCTAAATATTGGTTGACTTGTATACTTTTAGCTATTATACTAGATATCTAAAGCTCGATGGACAAAATATTTAGAAAGACAGAAAGAAAGAAAGAACACGGGCCAGTGAAATCCCTGGCGCCGCTTCCCTAGGAAGGACTGAAGTCTCCCTCGTTTCCCGCATCCGGTATTAATTTATGATTGATTTTCTTTTTTAGAATCCTGATATATTATGAAGCCGAAAATAACTACCCCGATCGCATGGCAGCAAGCTGAACTGCTAATGCAGCCCGCCTTGATTCGAGTCCTCGACAATATCCGCAAACAACTAGAAGATTCTGTTTGGACAGGGACTTATCAAGAAGTACACACTCCTTTTCCTGGCTATAAACTGATTTTAGAGCGTCAAGGCGAGCAAAGGTCGATCGATATTTGGGAACTTTGTTATCGAGTCTGTTTTGTTGACTACCAACCAGCCCACTCCGAGATCCAAAGTCAGGAAGTTGAAATTGACACTTTTTTGATTGAGGAGGATACTGGCGATGTAGATTGGAATCGTCTTGATGCTAAGGCCAGCCAATTAATACAGGAAATCTTCGCTAATTTAGCTAATTAGTCCGTAGTTGTTAGTCATTAGTTTTAGTAACCGTCAACCGTAAACCACATCTTATGCTGATTCAAGAATTGCACGATATCCAAACATCCGTCGGTGCTATCTTTGGCGAATTAACAACCACAGAAATAGTGCCAGTTAGTTTTGCTAATGATGCCGCCGCCATCACCGCCACCAAAGAAAGTGTAGCGCTGTGCGATCGCACTCACTGGGGACGCATACAAATTTCTGATAGCGATCGCCTACGGTTTTTGCACAATCAAAGTACCAATAATATCAATAAACTCCAACCCGGTCAAGGCTGCGACACTGTGTTTGTGACTTCCACCGCCCGGACGATTGACCTCGCCACAGCTTATGCTACAGAAGATGCTTTGTTAATCTTAGTTTCTCCCAACCGTCGCCGACAATTGCTAGAATTACTCGATCGCTATATTTTCCCCATGGATCGCGTAAAATTAGCAGATTTAACTGATACCACAGTCGCTTTCAGTGCGATCGGTCCTGAAAGCAGCAAATTA
>Ga0209812_10002321_pt1 | contig 11466 bp, 9 predicted proteins | sample JI71714BDNA_FD_187502 | JGI IMG/M metagenome (GOLD analysis project Ga0209812, IMG submission 187502) | Wastewater effluent complex algal communities from Wisconsin, to seasonally profile nutrient transformation and Carbon sequestration -... | ecosystem: Engineered > WWTP > Effluent > Algae...
CTCGAAATATGTACAACCATTATACCTTTAATGCAGTCTATTCCTGATGTAACAATATATTGAATCATAAAAAAACACAAAAATGGTTGCATTTAGTTTTTTAGTATTACTTTTGTATAGTGTAAAATTACGGTAGGATTAACAATGTAACCTAAACAGCTGTTTTAGGGCGGGACAAATCCCTATGATACTCCGTAGATGCTCCGTAGATACTCCAATGATGCTCCCATGATACTCCCACGATACTCCGTAGATGGTATAACCGCATTCCTACTTCATTCCTACTGAGTTCCTACTTCATTCCTACTGAGTTCCCACCGCATTCCGACTGAGTTCCGACTGAGTTCCCACGAGTTCCCACTGAGTTCCCACGAGTTCCGACGAATTCCCACTTCAATTTTAGAATGTAGCCTTTTATCAGCGTGTAGACCCAAATCGGAAATAAGACCGTTAGATAACTTTTATAACGTCTGTGCCCTGAACTACCTCATGCGTGAAGGAGTGTAGCGAATATGAAACGAAGATGAATAAATCGAACCTATCAAAGTCAATCAAGGGGTAAGTATGACTTTAGCATGATAGCCTGTCCCATAGGGGCACGCCTAAAATAAAAAAAAACTAATAGTACCCACTGGACTCCGTTATGGATTATAGGTAAAATTACAATCTAAGTATCTTAAAAAGTGCCTTAAATAAACAGGAAGATAAATTTACAGGTTAAATCATTTCGAAGGACTTAAAAAGTCTCTGCCTAGCTAGGTAGGCCTTCATTTTAAGAGCCTGTCACAGTTTATCAAAGTTTATCACGCGTGTGGCGTGACTTTAACGTGACTTCGAGCGAAAAGGATTTAGCCAGCGAGATCACCATGTGTCAAATTTAGATGAATCAACTATTTTTTTTATAAAATCATTTTCATTTATAATATTCTTGTATATTTGTTTCCAAATTTGAAATAAGTAAAATACATCTTGGACAAATCCGCTTTCAAAAAACTTTTTGACGATCATTACCGTCCTTTGTGCAACTTTGCATTCAGGATTACAGCTGATATGGCAAAGTCTGAAGATGTGGTACAAGATGTTTTTGTCAAAATTTGGAATCAACAAAACCTGCTGCAGTCCAACCAAAATATCAGATCTTTTATTTATACCATGGTACGCAATCATGCCTTAGAAGTCATACGTAGAGATGGTATCGGAATGAAAGTCACCCAACATATGCTTTATCTGCATTCAGAAGAGACAGACCAAGCTGTGCTGGATGAAGAGATAGAAAAATATGCATTAATTGACAAAATTTATGTATCTATACGACAATTGCCCCCAAAATGTGGGGAAGTTTTTACACTGAGTAAAATAAATGGTTTATCTTACAGCCAAATTGGTGAACAGCTTAACATTTCTGTCAAAACAGTTGAAAATCACATGAGCAAAGCCTTAAAACTTTTGCGTGAAATGTTGGCTGACCAAATGTCATCTTTTGTTTTCATGATTGGGTGGTTTTTTTAATAATTATTGATTTAATGAATTTTAAGAATAAGTTTTTGTCACATTTTATTGGAGATAATGCCGCTTTCGAAAAGTCTACTTTGGAAGACTGGAAGAAGGATGCCGAATCCAATATATCAGAACTTAAAAATATAATGGGATATCCGACAGAAATGGATTTACTTCAAAATTATCAAGATGTAAACCAAAAGAAAGCCTGGGAAAACATACAAAACCGAACAAATATCACGGACAAGCAACCTTTTGCATTTGACATCAAAAAAATAGCTGCTATTTTAGTTATATTAATTGCAGGAATCTGGGGTATTGCATATCTTAGCAATACGCACTCTAAATTTAATGAATATGCGGGAGCAACTTCACCCATAATAAAATATAGTGACGGATCTGTGATCAATATGGATCAGTCTGCTGCATTGACTGAGAAAGGATACAGGTCATTTGCGTTACAAGGTAGAGCCTATTTTGATGTGGCCAAAGACGCTAAAAATGCTTTTGTAGTGCAGCTCCAACATGGAACACTTGAAGTCTTGGGCACGGAGTTCAACATTAATACCACTACACAAAAAACAGAAATCTGGGTTTCTGAAGGAAGAGTAAAAGTCAATTTCAAAAATCAGGAATATATACTAACCGCCAACGAACTTCTCGTTATTGATGAGCAAAAAATAATGAAATCGATCAATGCAGTTGCTGCCCCGGATTCTTGGAGAAACAAAACCCTAAAATTTGAAAATAACTCTTTGAAAGAAGTCATGCAAAGTGTAGCTACTTATTATGATGTGACCTTACTGTGGCCTCCATCCTTAAAAGATGACCAATGCAAAATCAACACCACTTTCCAAAACGAATCTATGGCAAATGTACTTAAAGAATTGGAAATCATATCAGGTTTAAAATATGACCTAACTAAAAAAAATATCCTTATTGTCAAATCATATAAATGCTAAAATATGAAGCTGTGGATTGCGTGCAGCTTTATATTCCTATTCCTGACCATTGCTGATAAATCAATAGGTCAAAACCCTGCTTTGAAGACTACTACTTTAATTCCCGCTCAAAGCAAACTCAACACCAAAAGAGCATATCTTGATTATCTGACCCAAAAATATGGGTGGAACTTTAGTTACAATGCCAGTCTCCTCGATGTGGACGTGCCTATTCAATTGAATTATCAAATCGGAACTTTAGAATCTGTTTTAGAACAAATATTCAATACTGAAAATATACAGGCTATTTTTGTGCCACCATCCAAAATCATCCTTCAATATAAAGGACCAAAAGTCAAAGAATTTATAATCTCCGGAATCGTTAATGATGCAGAAACCGGAGAAACGATATATGGCGCCATCATATCAGAAAAACACAGTGGAATATCAGTTCTAAGCAACGAAAAAGGATACTTTGTGATCAAAATCCCCGCGGGTACCACCCTACTTGAAGCTTCATATCTAGCCTATAAAAAATCATACTGGTCTCAACAAACTCAGTCCAATCTAGTGGTAAATTTCAATCTGGAAAGTGACAATTTTCTAGATACGATCGTTATAGATAATCCACAAGAAAGATTGCAACTCACAGATGGCGGTGATATCATGGAGCTTTTTCGGACCAGAGAATATAAATCAATCACCGGCGAATCAGATATCATTAATAATACCCGAATTTTGCCAGGTGTGCAATCAGGTGGAGAAGGAATGAGCGGTCTTTTTGTAAGAGGTGGCACACCAGACCAGAATTTAGTACTTTTGGATGGTGTAGCCTTGTATGAGACTAGCCATATAGCAGGTATTTCATCTATATTTATGGATGAAACGATCAAGGAAGCAAGCTTTATTAAAAATGGTTTTCCTGCTAGGTTTGGTGGACGACTTTCCAGCGTTCTTGACATTCAGCTCAAAGAAGGTGATAAAAAAAATCATCAAAAACTAATGCAAGCTGGATTAGTGGGAGCTAAAATGCATTTTAATGGCCCCATTATTAAAGATAAACTCACCTATAACCTGAGTATGCGTACCTCATGGCTCAATTTTTATGTCAACAACCTATTGAGAAAATTTACAAAATATGATGATATCAATATCCAGTATCACGATATTCTTGGGAAAACCACATGGCATTTTAGTCCAACCAACGCCTTAAGTTTTACCTTTTACCACGGAAGTGACCGGATGCAACTCACCAAAAATACGCTCTTTGAAGATGCATCAGAAGATTACAAACTGGATGTATATGATCGCAACGGACTGAATTGGGGCAATAAATTGGCATCACTTAAATGGAATTATCTTATTGGAGATCAACTGAGTATAAAAGCTCAAGCTGGCTACCTACAATACAACAATGGTTCAAGATCTACATATGTCTTCCAAAGTTCCAAACTAGATAGTAGTCGTACAGACGAACTCGATGTGATCACTAGGTCGAATATTACAGACATGAACATCAAAGCGGATGCAGACTATTACCTCAGCGAAATGCATGTACTCAGAGCAGGTATACAATATATGGCTCAACAGTTTAATCCAACGATAAAACAAAGCACCATCATACTGGAAGGAGCCACAGAAAATATTACTGATAAAGACTCCTCCTACCTTTCACATCAATGGCAATTTTATGTAGAAGATAATTTTAAGTGGAACGAACGTCTTTATGCTTATTTAGGATTTCATGTCAATAATTATACTCAAGGCACCAAAAGCTATCCATCAATCCAACCAAGATTTAAGGTAATTTGGACGCCTTGGCAAAAGCATATGTTCTCTGGAGCATACAGTCGTATGGTGCAAAACATACATCTTTTGACCAACTCTGGTTTGGGATTACCTTCAGACTTATGGGTACCATCTACTGATAAAATCAGTCCTCAATCTTCTGATCAATGGAGCTTTAATTATACCTTAAACTTTAACAAGGGCTTATATCTCAATTTGGGAAGTTATACCAGAACTATGAACAATCTACTGGAATATACCTCTCCAACCGAGCTGTTTTACTTCCTGATCAATGAACAAAATATTGCTCCCATATTCAATACAGCTAAAGATTGGGAGAGAAACGTTATATCCGGAAGTGGGAGTTCAAGAGGTGTTGAAGTACTCCTACATAAAACTGACGGTAACTCCAAAGGCTGGCTCTCTGCAACGTGGTCAGATACGAAGCGCAGTTTTCCATTGATTAATAATGGAAGCCCATTTCCCGCAGCGCATGACAAAACCTGGGACTTCAATGTCAGTTTCCAACAGAATTTTACTAAGCATTTTTCAGCTGGTGTAAATTTTGTTTACAATACTGGCAATGCATTTTCACTAGCGACGGAGGAGTTTGAGTCTTATTTAGGCATTAAATTGCTCAACTCTAATGAAAAAAATAACTACCGATTGCCAGATTTTCACCAGTTGAGCATCAATTTGAATTATCGCAAAACAACCAAACTATTTGATATCGAGAGCAGTATCAATTTTTACAATGTGTACAATAGACTCAATGCTTATTACATTTACATTTATAAAAATCCTATTGCAGCAGAGACACCACTAATCAGAAAAGTAAGTATTTTACCCTTCACACCTTCTATCAATTTTGCTATTAAGTTTTAAAACAATTTATGGTTATTTAAAATTAAATTCTGAAAACACCTTCATTAATACTACTAAATAAAATTAAATTCTGAAAAAACACACTATCCTTATTCGTATAAAAACTTTATCAATTTTATTCCAATTTTCCTATGGAAAATTTTTAACAAATCAAACAAAAACATTACTTTTGGGCTGAATATCAATAACAACATGCTTAAAATAAACCAAATACTAAGCCTTCTTTTCATCGTACTCCTAATGAGTTCGTGTGAGGAAGACTATATTTTGGTCAAAAATGATTTCAAACCTAAAATCGTTGTGAACTGCATATTCAAACCAGGAGAAAAATGGTTAGTAAATATTAGTACAAGTAAAGATATACTATCTCATGACTCTGAGATCAACAAAATCGAAAATGCTAAAATTACAATTACACAAAAAAGCAATAATAATTTGATTCTGCTCACCCATATTGGGAATGGAGACTACACTTATGATTACGATCCACCTATAGCAGATAGAACATATGTACTTGAAGTAAAAGTTCCTGGATATGATCCAATAAAAGCAGAAAGCAAAGCACCCAAAAATGCAAATATTGTCAATATCATCACTGATGTTGTAGATAAAAAGGTAACCAAAGTAAATTTTCAAGTCAAAGATGAAATCAACAATTATTTAATTTGGAACTTCATCAAATCTGATATTAAAAACCCACTCGACAGTTCGTTTAATGGTAACCCAAAAGATTTTGTTACAGGCATAGTCAAATATAATAATCTATCAAATATCAGTAACATGTTGATTGGACTTACCGATGCAGAAAACAATGCTGTTACCAGCGATGGATCATTTTCATCATCTGTAATTAATGAAAATTCGGATTTACCTGACTCAACTTCTGGCAACCCTGTAAATAATGTAGTAGAAACTAAAAAGTTTTTAAGATTCATCACTGCCAGTGGTGATATGTACAATTATTACAAGTCTGTGGAGAAATTCTTAAAAGCACCAAACCACAACAGTAGCATCTCAAATACACCACACATTTACTCCAATATTATCAATGGTTTGGGCATATTTGCTGGATACACTGAAGAATTTAAAGAAATCAAATAATTACTTTTTAATTTTCCTTTTATGTCAGAAAACAAGTTTTATTGTATTCAGATAGAATTTGGTACGCCTGAATTTGACGAAGCTTTACGGCTGCGACATGAAGTACTCCGCAAGCCGTTAAATATGGAGTTTGATCCTGAAGATATTGCTCTAGAGTACGATTCACACCATATTGCCTGCTATGAAAACCGCACACAACACATGGTAGGGACTTTAATACTAAAGCCTAAAGACCATAACATTATCAAAATGCGACAAGTAGCGGTATCTCCGGCCTACCAATCCAAAGGCATTGGAACATTTATGGTAGAAGCTAGCGAAATCATAGCCAAAGAAATGGGATACCATAGGATAGAGTTGCACGCTAGAGATACAGCGGTACCTTTTTACAAAAAAATGAATTATACCATCTCTGGCTCAGTATTTAAAGAAGTCGGTATAGATCATTTCTTTATGAGCAAAGCATTGGTAGAATAATACACTTTGAATGCAGCTATCACTGTATATTTTTGGGCACCAAGCCCAAGACTTCTTCTGCAAATTTGAAACTTTCGGTGCGCACTCCGTCGATGTCTTTTGAAATCACATGAGATGAAATCACATGATGTCCAGTCTCAGGAAAAGCCACTTTACGCTTTTTTGCAGGTTCTGTTCCTAATTGATCATACATTTCCAGCATCCTAGCCACAGATACCACATTATCTTGATTCGCTTCGTCTTTGTAGTAATATCCCAAAAACACAGGGATGTTGATCTTAGAAAAAGTCTCTGCTGTCATATGTGTTTCAATGATACTTTGCAAAGTAAATAGACTGTTGGTATGATACACGCTGTTCCAATATTTTTTTGCTAAATCAGTGTATTGAATTCTATTATGCTCACCACCCATAACTAGGTCAGACACTTGTTTTCCCCATGGATATAACAATAATGTTGATTTCGGGTCAAAAATAGCAATATTGGGCGAATACAAAATCAGACTATGGATTTTTTCACCTGCGGCGGCCAAAACCAATGAAAGGGTGCCGCCAGTAGAACAAGACATGACAATGACCTTATCTCCCAATTTTTTACCGATATCTATGGCATCCTCTGCAGATTGTAAATAATTTTCTGGTGTAAGCTTTTGGAAAGAATTAGTATCTCTTCTACCGTGATCTTCCAATCTAGTGAGATAAAGATTCATGCCATACCTTTTAGCAAAATCTTCATGTACTGGAGCGCCTTCTTCTTGACTTGCACTAAAGCCATGCAGGTATACAACAGCATATTCTGTTTTTGTCCCTGCACTATCTGCCCAGATGATTCTGGCTTGATTATCTTCCTTTAGGTCCAGCACCTGACTCTCTTTGGCAGCGATGAAGCTATCTAACTTTTGGATTGGTATCTCTATTTCTGTATCCAATAACGCAGAAGGTGTATGTTTTACCTTAGGGCCTACAGCATAGATTACACCAAAACCCAATATGACAAAGACGGTATATTTTAAGTATTTCATGTATTAATTTTATATTATAAAATAAAATATTTGACCTTGTAAAAATCTAAAAACACAACTATGTGTATCTTAATTATTTATACGTTTCGTTGTGAACACTAGATAAAATTTAAAAATAAAGTATGATTTCAATATAAAAGGAAACTTAGCATTTTGCAAACTTCCAGAAGAACTTCCAAATTTAAACATTGACATCAATTTTAGATGATACGATTTGATACGCAATGATACGAAAATGATTCGAAAAAACAAAATGTAAAAATTAGGCCTTTCAAAATATCACTTAATTTATTGTATAACTAACATTTCTTCCTATACCTTCTTTTACTATCAATCCTTTGCTTACTAATTCCAATAAGATACGTTTTACTGTAGGAGAAGGGATCTCCAATTTTCTTGAGATTTCACCAGACTGAATATTTGGTCGACTTTGAATAATAGTTAAAATTGCTTTTTCTTTTGGAGAAAGTTGTTCATCTATTCCGCTGACTTTTAATTTCGACATCAATTGAGACTGAATGTTTGACAAACAACTTAAAAAGAACTGTATCCACTCATCAATATGTTCATTAGGTCTTTGTGCTTGACAACTTCTCAGAACTTGATAATACTCGTTCTTACGATTTTCTATTTCATGTTCAAAACTTACATATTGTATCCACTTATATCCGTTTTTAAGCAATAATAGAGATGTTACTAACCGACTCAGTCTACCATTTCCATCTTGAAATGGGTGTACACTTAGAAATTCATACACAAAAGACGCAACTTTTATTAATGTATGTATTTCTTTTTCTGTATTGTACCATTCTATAGCACTCCTCATTGCATCTTCTGTTGCAAATCCAGCATCCGTTGTTCTAAAAATGATTTGTCTTGAGCCATCAGGAAATGATGCTTCAACAGCATTACTGTGGACTTTATAATTACCTTTATGCCATTCGTCTTTGTCACTATATTTCATTAGACTATTATGCAAACTCTTGATGTGATTTTCAGTGAGATTAATGCTTTCGTAAGTTTCTGAAATTAAATCCAACACGTCAAAATAACCAACGACCTCTTGAGAATCTCGATCTGTGAGCTTAGTAATGTCTACTTTCTGAATGAGAACGTCGACTTCTTCGTCGCTCATTTTATTACCTTCGATGCGGTTTGATGCCCCTACACTTCTTACAGTGGCGATACTTTTCAATTCTTTAAGGATTTGTCTCTCTTTTCTTTCTATCGCTGTCCAATGTGCATCAAAACGGTCTATTTCACTAATTAAATTGATGAGATTCCAATCTAAATTTAATGTAAAATTATATACTTTATTACTCATTATGATACGATATGATACGCAAAGATACGAAAATGATACGAAAAATAAAAATGTAAAAAAAGGATCGGAACTACAAATAAAATTTTACCATGTACTTATCTTTTAAATATTGTACAAATTAATCGAATTCCTTTGGCAAAAATTGACTCTTATTTATTCTTCCTATAAAAGGCCCACTTGTTATGATATTTTCACCTACTTCAAATTTAACTTGTAATTGAGTTTCATATTCACCATGATACTTTCTCATTAAAACCAAAACAAATTCTTGGGGGTGAACGATAAGGCCCCAATGTCCGTGGTCGCAAAAATCAGCACCTATTTCTTCTACAGGTTTCCAATCCTCATACATCTCAAAATTTAAGGCTTCTTGGATTCCAAAAGCATAACTGTCTTTTCCAAAGAAAATCTTTGATGATTCAGTAGAATTTACAAAATATACAGGATAATAAACATATACTGTAGGCATATTTGGAAAACTATGTGGAGAAAACTTGACAGATGAATTATAATCAACTAATAATTCTAAGCCATTTATATAAAGGTCATCAGGTATTTTATACCTATCCACAAAATCATTATCCATTAATGTAAATTGTTTTTGTGGATTTATATCGATGCTATCCGAAAACCTAAACTTGCCTACAACTCTAGGAAAAACTGATGATATACTTTTCTCATCAAATAGTAAGAAATTAAGTGTATCATTAATTTGAGAATTTAAAATCTTGGGAAAACGAAATGAAGCATTTTTTTGCTCCTTAGTTGTTAGCTGACACCCTAAAATTGTTAAAATAAACAAAGATAGTTTGAAGTATTGCATATTATTATCTATTAATTTTAAAACGAATAGTGTTTCAAAATATTGTTTGGGCTTTTTCCCTATTCACTAAAATGTTAAATTTTATTCAGCAGTTTCTAATTATCAAATTTTATAACTGATTCAAGCGACAATATTCCAAATTCATCCACTTTCTCAATCAGATTAAAAATATTTGCCATATATTTGCGTTTTATTTACATACTAATAAATATAAAAACGGATAGATATGAAGCATCTTTTATGGGTATTCCTAGCGATATATTTACCTTTGAGCGCTCAACAGACAGCTATCGATTTGGACTTGCAAAAACCCTACAAAATGGGGCAGGACTTTTTTGAACAAAGCCTTTACGGGCCGGGAAGATGGCAACAAAGTCAATATATTCATCTGGTACATCCTGCAACAGAAGATGATTTTGCCAATCTTAAGGATGATGCTGCTGCAATGTATGCTATCTCAGGCCTTCGAGCCGATATGATGAGTGGCGAAAATGAAGTGGTCACATTTATTCATGACAAATATCCCGATCCGGTCACCACTCCTGCTATTTTGGAGTTGGGTAGTTATTATTACAATAAAAAATGGTATAAAAAATGTATCGAAACCTATGACATGGTTGATCTCCAATCTTTATCAGAATATGACATGTCAGAAGCTGCTCTCAAAAAAGGTTATGCTCACTTTGTCAGTAAAGAGTTTGATGATGCCAAAAAAGTATTTGCCCTGTCCAAAGACAAACAAAATGAGTTTTACTACCCTACTAACTACTACTATGGTATGTGTGAATATTTTACTAATAACTATAAAGCAGCTATCAATTATTTCGATAAAGTAAAAAATAATTCGGTTTACAAATCATATGTTCCATATTATCTGACCCAAATCTATTTTAGCCAAAAGCAATACGATGAGGTCATTTCTTACGGCGAACAATCACTCAAAGACCCCGAACTCAGAAATAGAAAAGAAATCAGACAGCTATTAGGGCAATCTTATTTCAATCAGGATAAATACGAAAAAGCGCTACCTCATTTAGAATATTACGAAACCAACACGGACAAACTGACCACCGAAGAGTTTTATCAATTGGCATTTACACAGTATCAACTCAAAAAATATGGTGATGCAATCAAGAATTTTAAAGAGCTGAGTCTTTTGGATCAAAAAATAGGTCAGGTTTCTAATTACTATCTCGCAGATTGCTATTACCGAACGGGGGACTTATTGTCGGCTCGTACTGCCTTTAAAAAAGTGAGTCAAATGGATTTTGACAAAGGTATGCAAGAAGAATCCTTGTTTAATTATGGAAAGCTTTCCGCTGAGTCTGGCTACGAAAGAGAATCTATCAACACCTTGCTCAAAATCAATACTTCTAAATTTTGCAATTTGCTTATATCGTCTGGAAGATTTATCAATTGATTCGTGCCCAAATTAAGCTCTACCATGCTTGTCCAAGTACCAATGTCTAAAAAAAGATTTACAAAATAAATTAAAACCCGTAAAGGATGAAGATGAGTTTCTGATCACTGATCTCAAGGGATTTATTGTGCATGATGAAGTTGCTGGTGAACTAGGTGAGATCATCGAAATTCATGAATACCCACAGCA
>Ga0209812_10002322_pt1 | contig 11466 bp, 13 predicted proteins | sample JI71714BDNA_FD_187502 | JGI IMG/M metagenome (GOLD analysis project Ga0209812, IMG submission 187502) | Wastewater effluent complex algal communities from Wisconsin, to seasonally profile nutrient transformation and Carbon sequestration -... | ecosystem: Engineered > WWTP > Effluent > Algae...
GGATGCGCTAGGACCCTCTGATCATGGCTCTTAATCAGCGGGTCCTAGGTTCGAGCCCTAGTGCGTCCACCATCCCCTTCATTGATAAACGAAACTATCGCGTGATGGGCGGTGCCGCGCCTGTCGGCGTGGTCGGGGTCTGCGGGTGGCTGCACGATGGCAAATGCCATGTTCAGCATTTTTGACAGCCGGGCCGTGGTTGCAAACACATCCCGATGTGATATTGGTGTTGCATGATCACACCAACCATCACACGCGTTCGCGATCTCGTCACATCGGGTACCATGACCCGCGCCGGGCTCGCCCGTGCTGCGGGCCTTCACGCCAATACTCTGCGCGATTGCGGCGAGGACAGCTGGAACCCCACCGCCGAGACACTGGCGAAACTGGAGGCCTTCCTTGAGGCGAACGCCGACAAGCCGGTGCTCGCCACGATCGAGGAAATCATCGACGAGGCGCGCAACGGGCGCATGTATATTCTCGTTGATGACGAAGACCGCGAGAACGAGGGCGACCTCATCATCCCGGCGCAGATGGCGACTCCGCAGGCGATCAACTTCATGGCGACGCACGGGCGCGGGTTGATCTGCCTCGCGCTGACCAAAGACCGCGTCGATACCCTCGGGCTTCAGCCCATGAGCCGCAACAACAAGGAATCGATGCAGACCGCCTTCACGATCTCGATCGAGGCGAAGGAAGGCGTGACAACCGGCATTTCCGCGGCCGACCGCGCACGCACGATCTCGGTCGCGATCGATGCGGCCAAGGGGGCCGACGATCTTGTCACCCCCGGCCATGTCTTCCCGCTGATGGCGCGTGACGGTGGCACGCTGGTGCGTGCTGGCCACACCGAGGCGGCGGTCGATATCTCGCGCCTTGCGGGTCTCAATCCCTCGGGCGTAATTTGCGAGATCATGAACGAGGACGGGACGATGGCCCGCCTTGATGATCTGGTGAAGTTTGCGCGGCGGCACGACCTGAAGATCGGCACGATCCGCGATCTCATCGCTTACCGGATGCGCAATGACCATCTGGTCGAGCGCCTGAACGAGCGCGCCTTTACTTCTGATTACGGCGGCCAGTGGCGCATGATCACCTATCGCGACCGGGTGGCGGGCAACGAGGCTTATGTGCTCCAGAAGGGCCATATCATCCCGGGCGAACCCACCCTCGCCCGCGTTCACCCGATTTCGGTATTCGATGACGTTCTCGGCGCACCGGGCCCACGCAAGCGGACGCTGCAGCGGGCCATGCAGGCGATCGGCGTGCATGGGGCGGGCGTGATTGTGATCCTGACGGGTCGTGTCGGCATGGGCGAGTGGCGTCCGGACGAAGAATTGCGCAACATCGGCATCGGCTCGCAGATCCTCGTCGATCTCGGCGTCAGCGATATGGTGCTGCTGTCGAACAGTCGACCCGATCTTGTCGCGCTCGAAGGCTATGGCCTGACCATCACCGACTTCCACCCCATTCCGGAGTAATCACCCCATGGCCGACATTCTCATCGTCGAAGCGCGCTTCTACGCTCATCTGAACGACATGCTGGTCGCCGGCGCCCGCGCGGCGCTGGAAGCGGAAGGCCATAAGGTCGAAGTGCTGACTGTGCCCGGCGCGCTTGAAATCCCCGGCGCCATCGCGCTGGCTGCGGAGAGCGACCGTTATGATGGCTTCGTCGCTATCGGCGTCGTGATCCGCGGCGAAACCTATCACTTCGAGATCGTCGCGGGCGAAAGCGCACGGGCAATCATGGCGCTGACGATGGATGGCATCGCCATCGGTAACGGCATCCTGACGGTCGAGAACGAAGCGCAGGCATTGGTGCGCGCCGACCCTGCCCAGAAGGACAAGGGCGGCGAGGCGGCCAAGGCTGCGCTGGCCCTGATGGCCCTGCAGGATCGCTTCGCATAGTGAGGTTTTCCGGGGCGAGTGTCTCGTTCTGGCGCTCGCCCTCGGTTAGGTAGTTTCCCTCTGTAGCTTTCCGTAGGGCTTTAACGCGATATCCGACCAGCTTCTGCTGTCACCTGGAGGTCGCACTGGTTAGTATAGCAGCTATGGAAATCTTGGGATCTGGCATTGGAAAACCACTCAGAGTCCGCGCTGTGCGAAATCGGCGCACAAGCCGTATTGGCTGCACTTGAAGAGCAATTGGTCGCGCTTGATCGGCTCGGCTCGCACATCGCAGCCGCCCATCTCGATGCGGCGATCCAGCAATTGCGGTTAGATCAAGCGCGGCGCTGACAGGTTTCAACGCATCAGATTTCTCTCATGAAAAGAGCGACCTGCGTATTAACCCGTAAAGCCATGCGCCCGCCTAATCCCTATCGTAACCCCTAGGAAACGTCCTGACTTACAAGCGGGCGAGACATTCCCAGGGGCGAATGGATGAGCGAAATACCACGCGAGGCCGAATGCCAACCGGATGACTCGGATATCTCCGAATCCGTCTCGGTTTTGCATCCGCTCGCCGATGAATTGATGGCGATTGCGGCGCGGTTACGGAACGCCGCCACCAGCGATGCAGCGCTGCCGACTAACGAAGCGGCGGACCGTCCGCGTCCGCCGCGCAGCGCGCACTCCTATCTTGTGCTCGCGCGCAAGACCTATGCGCTGCGCCGCAAACGGGCGGCGATTTTCGGCAACCCCGATCTGTTCGGGGAGCCGGCCTGGGACATCCTGCTCGACCTGTTCATCGCGCAAGGCGAAGGCAAATCTGTTTCGGTGTCGAGCGCATGTATCGGCTCGGCTTCGCCCGCCACCACAGGCTTGCGCTGGCTCGGCGTGCTGGCGGATGAAGGTCTGGTCGTGCGCGAAAACGATCCGGAAGATCATCGCCGCGTCCTTGTCAGGCTGACCCGGACAGGAAGCGCGGCGATGGAACGGTTCTTCGATGCGGTCGATCTGACGCTTTAGGCGCGCGCGCCGAAGCAGGCTTTGCCGGCAAACGCGGCGCTGTCGCCCAGCTCTTCCTCGATGCGGATCAGCTGGTTGTACTTGGCAAGCCGGTCCGACCGAGCGAGCGAGCCGGTCTTGATCTGGCCGCAATTGGTCGCAACCGCCAGATCGGCGATGGTCGCATCCTCGGTCTCGCCTGAACGGTGGCTCATGACGCAGGTGTAACGCGCGCGGTGCGCCATATCGACGGCAGCCAGCGTTTCAGTCAGCGTGCCGATCTGGTTGACCTTGACCAGCAGCGAATTGGCGAGCCCGCGGGCGATCCCGTCGGAAAGGCGGGCGGGGTTGGTGACGAACAGATCGTCGCCCACTAGCTGCACAGAGCCGCCCAACTTGGCGGTCAACGCCGCCCAGCCTTCGAAATCGTCTTCACTCATGCCGTCTTCGATCGAGCGGATCGGGTATTCGGCTGCAAGCTTGGCGAGGTAATCGGCCATCTCGTGCGGGCTGAGGCTGATGCCCTCGCCCGAGATTTCGTACTTGCCGCCCTTGAAGAACTCGGTCGCCGCGCAATCCAGCGCCAGCACGATATCCTCGCCCGGCGTGAACCCGGCCTTGGCAACGCTCTCCATGATGAAATCGAGCGCTGCACGGGTGCTGGCGAGATCCGGCGCAAAGCCGCCTTCATCGCCGACGCTGGTCGCAAGGCCCTTTTGCGCGAGGCCTTTTTTCAGGGTGTGGAACACCTCCGCGCCCCAGCGCACCGCCTCGGCAATGCTGCCTGCGCCCACCGGCATGATCATGAATTCCTGAATGTCGATCGGATTGTCGGCGTGTTCGCCGCCGTTGATGATGTTCATCATCGGCACCGGCAGCATATGCGCCGAAACACCGCCGAGGTAGGAATAGAGCGGCAGCCCGCGTGCATTGGCCGCCGCCTTGGCGACCGCGAGGCTCGTGCCGAGGATCGCGTTCGCACCAAGCCGCGCCTTGTTTGGCGTATCGTCCAGCGCGATCAGCGCCAGATCGATGTCGCGTTGGTCTTCTGCATCGAAATTGTCGATGAGCAGTTCGCGGATTTCGGTGTTCACCGCCTCCACCGCCTTGAGCACGCCCTTGCCGAGATAGCGGGCCGCGTCACCATCGCGCAGTTCGACCGCTTCATGCGCGCCGGTCGAAGCACCAGATGGCACAGCCGCACGGCCAAAGCTGCCATCGTCGAGCAGCACATCGACCTCGACGGTCGGATTGCCGCGACTGTCGAGGATTTCGCGGCCGTGGATGTCGATGATCGCGGTCATGTTTGGCTCCGGCTGTAATGTGGTTTAGGGTGTTAAGACACTTCGACGCTATGGTAATGGGAACGGCATGATTCTGGTTGGATGATTCCAGCCAAGCCGGACGCGACACGTCCCTATGCGCGCGATTGCCATGGTGCAAGCGCGTGAAGGCGGCAGGCGCGGACCTGGCTGGATCGTCCGAAACATCAAGGAGCACCGCAATGGCAGACACCCCTCAGACCGAAAAGACCCCCGCCAAGAAGGCCCCGGCCAAATCGGCCAAGGGCGCAACCACCAAGACGACCAGCCCGACCAAGGCCGAACCGTTGAAGACGGGCGCGACCGCCAAGGGTGCGGATGCGTCTCCGCCGCCGGTGACTGAAGCCAAGAGCCGTTTCAATGCCGCGCTGGAAGAGGCCAAGGCTGGCGCTGCCGCGCTGCGCGTCGAAGCCGAAAATCGTCTTTCCGCGGTGGGCGGACAGGCCAAGGGCAAGGGCACCGACCTGGTGGCCGAGGCCAAGACCTATGGCGACCAGGCCATCGGCAAGGCAGGCGAACTGGCGGTCGAAGGCAAGCAGGTTGCCAGCGATGCCATCGCCTCGCTCGGCAAGGTCGTGGGCGAAAGCGCCACGCAGATCGACGAGAAGCTGGGCGAGCAATATGGCGACTATGCCCGAAAGGCATCGCGCACCTTGCAGGAAACCTCGGCCAAGCTCGACTCCAAGAGCGTCGAGGAACTGGGTGAGGATGCACGCGCGATGGTCCGCAAGAGCCCGGGTGTAGCGGTCGGGATTGCGGCTGTGGTCGGATTTTTCCTTGCGCGGATGCTGGGCGGAAAGAAGCGCTGATCGCGCCTGAAAGCTGGCCCCATGCATGACACCGAACCCGGCCCGGCGCGTCCGCCCGAGGACGGCCCCGAAACCCGCCTGTCCGATCCGGCGCTGACGCCGGAACCGGATATGGCGGACGAGGAGGCGTCCGGCTTCACCGCTCTGCGTGACGATGTCGCCGCGCTGGTGGAGGATGCGCGCACCTATGCCGAGGCGGAATTCGCCTTCCAGAAGACCCGCGCCAGCCTTGCCGGAAAGCGCGCTGGCCGGGCGCTGGTGTTGCTGGTTCTCGCGTTGGTGCTGCTCCACATCGCGCTGATCGCGCTGGCTGTTGGTGCCGTGATCGCGCTGGCGCCGCTTGTGACAATCTGGGGTGCAATTGCGATTGTGGTCGGTGTGCTGCTGCTGGGCGTTGCCGTGCTGGTGATGAAGGCGGCAGGCGACGGCAAGGCGCTGTCAGCGATGTTTTCTGCGGGAGACGATGCATGAGCCAGCTCCCGCAACGCTTCCTCGAAGACCGCGCACTTCGCGATGCGGCCCGCGCCGTTTTGACCGAGGATATCGAGCGGTTGCGCGCCAACCTTGGCGAAGAAGGCATCGCGAGCCGCGTGTCCTCGGGCGTCAGTTCGACCATATCCTCGCGCATCCGTACCGGCGCGCGCGATGTGCTGGCACAGGCCAAGGCGCAGGCCGGCGATCACAAGGGCGTGCTCGCCATGCTGGTGGGCGCCATCATCCTGTGGTTGGGACGCGGCCCGATCCTCGATTGGCTCGATGAATTTGCGCAAGACGACGACGAATTTGAAACAGACGCAGCCGGCCCTGAAGGCGACGCGCAAGGAGACCCCGCATGACCGATGCCACCCCGATTCTCGCTGCCGATAGCCGCGATTCGCTGCGCGCCCGGATCGAGGCAGCCGAGCGCCGCAACGCCGAGCGCGGCATCGCCGATCAGGCGCGCGAGGCGGCTGCAGCAGCGGTTGACTACACCCGCGCCAACCCGCTGACCGTGATCGGCGGCGCGCTGGCTGCGGGCCTTGTCATCGGCCTGCTGACCCGTCCGGGCCGCCGTGTCGCGAGCAAGGTCGCCCATAGCGCCAGCGACGCGATCTCCGGCGCGGCGTCGAGCGCGCGTTCGGGTGTCGGCAATGTTGCTTCGCGCGGCGGATCGCGGCTTGGCCGGATGGTCGGTGAAGCCGTGGTGGCCTATGCCATGACCATGATCGACGAGGTGCTGGAAACCGCACGCGCCGGGCAGGAACGTGCAGAAGAACTGGGGGATGCCGCCGGCCTGCAGGCAAAGAAGATTACCGCCAGAACGTCGGAAGCCGCAGGTTCCGCCGCAGACAGCACCCGCGCCCTTGCCCGCAAGACTGCCGATGCCGCGGCGGGCGTGGTACGCGATCTGGGGCGCAAGACGAAACGGTAGGCCTGCCACGCCCCCTGAAGGCTTGCCCTTGCGGCGCAAGGCGTTAAAGGCGCGCGCATCCTTCCTCCCCAGGGACACAATATCATGGCAGAAACCACTCCCACCCAGCGGCTCCACCTTGTGATGGGCGGCCGCGTGATCGATCCGCGCGGGCTTGAATTCCAGGACCCGGAAAGCATTCACGTGGTCGGTGTTTACAGTTCTTATGATGCGGCGGTCGATGCATGGCGCGCTCAGGCGCAGCGCACGGTCGACGATGCCGAGATGAAGTATGTGGTGGTCCACATCCACAAGCTGCTGACGCCGGAAGATTGATCCGGTGGCGGCGGTCATCCGCCCCTATCGCCCACGCGATGCCGAGGCGATTGCCGCTCTGACGCTGGCCGCCATTCGCACCACCGCGCTACGGGCCTATTCCGCCGAGCAAGTGGCTGCTTGGGCGGCGCTTTATTCTGTGCAGCGGTGTCTTGATGCGGCAGCGAAAGGTGATGTCATCATCGTTGCGGCCGGGCCGGACGACACGCCGCTGGCCTACACCATTCTTGAGGCGGGTGGGCATCTCGACATGCTGTTCTGCCATCCCGATCATACCGGGAAAGGCCTCGGCCTCCGGCTGCTGTACGCGGCGGAGGAAGCGGCTCTGCCTCAGGGCGTGACACGGATTTCTGCCGAAGCCAGCGAGCTTGCCCGGCCGGTATTCGTACGGGCCGGTTATACCCTGCTCCATCGCCGCGATTTCACGATCCCGTTTGAGGGGCGCGATGTGGCGATCCATAATTACGCGATGGAGAAACGGATCTAGGGAGCGCCAACGCAGCCTCGGGTTTGCTGCCAAGCGCGCTCAACGCAGCGCTGCAAAGGCCCCCGCGGCAGCCACCGCCAGCATCGTCATCACCACCCGCGTCCGGCGATCCGAGCGGCGCGACGACCAGCGTTCTTCATCCAGCCACCATTTGCCCTGCCCGTCGGTCCTGAGCACGTCTGCGCCCTTGAGCCGCTCGAACGCGCGCTTGCGGCTTGGGGTTGCAGGGACGAAGGCAATCGCATCAGCCATGCTGACCGCGCCCGCCTGCACGAAATGCTGCGCGACTTTACGCTCGGCAATCGGCCTGACGGGCGGCACTGCCATGCGTCAGATGAACTCGATCTTGTCGACGTGGTAGAACTTTTCGCCCGACGGCACAGTGACTTCGATATCATCGCCCACCTGCTTGCCGATCAGCGCCCGCGCGAGCGGCGAGGTGTAGGAAATCCGCCCCTTGGTGGCGTCCGCTTCAGTCTGGCCGACGATCTGGTAACGGATCGGCTTGTCGTTCTCGTCCAGCAGAGTCACGGTTGCGCCGAACACGATCTTGTTGCCCGACAAAGTGGTCGGATCGATGATCTGGGCGCGGCTCACCATGCCTTCGATATCGCCGATCATGGCTTCGACCTGGCCCTGCCGTTCCTTGGCGGCATGGTATTCGGCATTTTCCGAAAGGTCGCCGTGAGCGCGTGCTTCTTCGATGGCCTCAACGATCTTGGGGCGTTCTTCGCGCAGCATCTTGAGGTCGGCCGTCAGCCGCTCATACCCCTCGGCCAGCATCGGAACCTTGTCCATCGTCGCCATCTCATTCGTTCTTTCGTTTTGTTTTTTCAGACGTTCTGCCTGTAACCCGAAAAAGCGATCCCGGCCGTTCGATCCGCACGGCAACAGGCACTTTGAATGTCGGGGAGAAGCAAAATCAGTCCCTATAATAGTCCTGCATCGACCGGACTTCAAGCTGGTCAGGCCGGATCGCCGAAATCGCCATCGCCGCCGCGACCGATCCGGCCGCCGTGGTGTAGTAAGGCACCTTGTTCGCCAAGGCCGCCTGCCGGATCGATTTGCTGTCCGACAGCGATTGCCAGCCTTCGGTGGTGTTGAAGATCAGCGCGATATCGCCGTCGATGATCCGGTCGACGATATGCGGCTGGCCTTCGGCCACCTTGTTCACGCGCTCGACCGCAAGACCTTGTTCGGCGAGATAGCTTTGGGTGCCCCCGGTGGCGATCACGCGGAAGCCGTGTTCGATCAGCCGCCGGACACCTGCGACGATCACCGCCTTATCGGTGTTCTTGACGGAGACGAACACTGTCCCCGATTGCGGCGGCACCATGCCTGCGCCGAGCTGCGATTTGAGGAAGGCGGCTTCAAAGCTCGCATCGATGCCCATGACTTCGCCGGTCGACTTCATTTCCGGGCTGAGCACCGGATCTGCGCCGGGGAAGCGCGCGAACGGGAACACCGCTTCCTTCACCGCCATATAGGGCAGATCGCGCTTGAACGGCGGGAAGGTGGCAAGCTTTTCGCCCGCCATAACCCGTGCGGCGATCTTGGCGACCGGTTGGCCGATGGCTTTCGCCACGAACGGGACAGTGCGGCTGGCGCGCGGGTTGACCTCGATCAGGTAGACCTCGCCATCCTTCACCGCGAACTGGATATTCATCAGCCCGACCACGCCGAGCGCATGGGCCAGCGCTTCGGCCTGACGCTCCATTTCGGCGATGATTTCGGGCGGCAACGAATAGGGCGGCAGGGTGCAGGCGCTGTCGCCTGAATGGACGCCGGCTTCCTCGATATGCTGCATCACGCCCGCGATGCGGACTTCCTCGCCATCGCACAGCGCATCGACATCGCATTCGATCGCGTCGCGCAGATACTGGTCGATCAGGACCGGACTATCACCCGATACATTGACCGCGGTGGCGATGTAATTGTCGAGCTGCGCTTCGCTGTCGACGATCTCCATCGCCCGGCCGCCCAGCACATAGGACGGGCGCAGCAGCACCGGATAACCGATACGGGCAGCGACCGCTGCGGCTTCGTCACGGCTGCGGGCGATGCCGTTGTCGGGCTGCTTCAGCTTGAGCTTGCTGACCAGCTTGGCGAAGCGTTCACGGTCTTCAGCCAGGTCAATCGAGTCCGGCGATGTGCCGAGGATCGGAATGCCCGCATCCTGCAACGCCTGCGCCAGTTTGAGCGGCGTCTGGCCGCCGAACTGGACGATCACGCCAACAAGCTCGCCGTTCTGCTGTTCGACCCGCAGGATTTCCAGCACGTCTTCGGCGGTCAACGGCTCGAAATAGAGACGATCGGAGGTGTCGTAATCGGTCGAGACGGTTTCGGGGTTGCAGTTGACCATGACCGTTTCGAACCCCTGCTCTGCCAAAGCGAAACAGGCATGGACGCAGCAATAGTCGAACTCGATCCCCTGCCCGATCCGGTTCGGCCCGCCGCCGAGGATGACGATCTTCTTGCGATCAGTCGGCGCGGATTCGCACTCGGGCGCGCCGAAAGTGGGGGCTTCATAGGTCGAGTACATATAGGGCGTTATCGCCTCGAACTCGGCGGCGCAGCTGTCGATGCGCTTGAACACCGGGAACACGCCGAGCTTGTGCCGCAGGGCGCGCACTTCGGCGGCGCTGGTTGCGCCCGCCATGGCGACAAGCGCATCGTGGAGCAGGCCCGAACGCTTCGCCTGCGTCTCGCCCAAGCCGCCTGCCACGCCGACCGAGCGCACAGCCAGAGTGGCCAAGCGGCGGTCGGAGAAGCCCATCGCCTTCAACCGCCGAAGCCCCGCCGCATCGCGCGGCAAGCCGTCCTTCTGGACTTCGCGCTCGGCTGCGATGATCGCTTCGATCTGGCGCAGGAACCACGGATCGTAGAAGGTGACGGCAGCGATATCCTCAACCGAAAGCCCCTCACGGAAGGCTTGGCCGACCTTGAGCAGGCGGTCGGGCGTGCGGCGGGACAGGGCGGCGTTGATCACGTCGCGGGGCTGGCCTTCCAGTTCCGGCACACGGTTGAACCCGTCGAGGCCGGTTTCCAGCCCGCGCAGCGCCTTCTGCATCGATTCCTGGAAATTGCGGCCAATCGCCATGACCTCGCCGACCGATTTCATGGCAGTCGAAAGATCGGTCGCCGCGCCCTTGAACTTTTCAAAGGCGAAGCGCGGGATCTTGGTCACCACGTAATCGATGGTCGGCTCGAAGCTCGCAGGGGTCGCGCCGGTGATCTCGTTGGTGAGTTCGTCCAGCGTGTAGCCGACCGCCAGCTTGGCCGCGACGCGGGCGATGGGGAAGCCCGTCGCCTTGGACGCCAGCGCCGAGGAGCGGCTGACGCGCGGGTTCATCTCGATCACGATCAACCGCCCGTCCTTGGGATTGACCGCGAACTGCACGTTGGAACCGCCCGTCTCCACCCCGATCTCCCGCAGGCAAGCAATGCTCGCGTTGCGCATGATCTGGTATTCCTTGTCGGTCAGCGTCAGCGCCGGGGCGACGGTGATCGAGTCCCCGGTGTGCACGCCCATCGGATCGACGTTTTCGATGGCGCAGATGATGATCGCGTTATCCTTGCGGTCGCGCACCACCTCCATCTCGAACTCTTTCCACCCGAGCAGGGATTCCTCGATCAGGACTTCGGTGGTGGGCGAGGCATCGAGGCCTTCGCGCACGATCTGGTCGAATTCCGCCTTGTTATAGGCAATCCCGCCGCCCGTACCGCCAAGCGTGAAGCTGGGGCGTATGATCGAAGGCAGGCCGGTGCGTTCGAGGATCACGCGGGCTTCCTCAAGCGTGTTGGCGACGCCCGAGCGGGCGCTTTCCAGCCCGATGCTGGTCATCGCATCGCGGAACCGCTGGCGGTTTTCCGCCTTGTCGATCGCGTCAGCCTTGGCCCCGATCATCTCGACGCCGTATTTCGCCAGCGTTCCATCCGCATCCAGCGCCAGCGCGCAGTTTAGCGCGGTCTGCCCGCCCATCGTCGGCAGCAGCGCATCTGGGCGTTCCTTGGCGATGATCTTGGCGACGATATCGGGCGTGATCGGCTCGATATAGGTGGCGTCGGCGAATTCCGGATCGGTCATGATCGTCGCGGGGTTGGAATTGACGAGGATGACGCGGTAGCCCTCCTCCTTCAACGCCTTGATCGCCTGCGTGCCGGAGTAATCGAACTCGCACGCCTGCCCGATGATGATCGGACCAGCGCCAATGACGAGGATCGAGGAGATGT
>Ga0209812_10002324_pt1 | contig 11458 bp, 8 predicted proteins | sample JI71714BDNA_FD_187502 | JGI IMG/M metagenome (GOLD analysis project Ga0209812, IMG submission 187502) | Wastewater effluent complex algal communities from Wisconsin, to seasonally profile nutrient transformation and Carbon sequestration -... | ecosystem: Engineered > WWTP > Effluent > Algae...
CAACTGGTGGATCTTGATCATCGTTTTCGTGATCACGAACATCCTGTTGTTCTGGTTCGCCGGCAAATACGTGTACAGCAAGGACCGCCGCGCTTTCTGGCAGCCCCACAACAACAAGTTGGAATTGGCATGGACCGTGGCTCCAGCTGCAGTGCTTGCTGTGATCATCATCTATGGCTTGAACACATGGGCGTCCATCACTTCACCAGCCTCACCGGATGCCATCCAAGTGGAGCTGTACGCCCGCCAGTTCGACTGGACCGCGCGTTATCCTGGAGCGGATGGAGGTCTCGGAGCCACCGATTTCCGCCTGATCAACGGCACGAATCCGTTGGGCATCGTCACCCGTGAGAGCGTAGCCGGACGTTTGGCCGAATTGGACAAGGAGATCGCTACCACGGACAGCATGCTGGCACATGCGATCCTCGCCGATACGAAGACCGATGAGCTGACCGAGCAGGTGGAGCGTATGCGCCGCAACAAGCAGCGCATCATCAACCTGCGCACCTTGATGGAGAACGATATCGCAGAGAAAGGCGTGGCCAGTCCGTACTTGCATGGTGCGGATGATGTCGTGATCAAGGAATTCCATCTGCCTGTTCGCCAGGAGGTGAAACTGCTCATCCGCAGCCAGGACGTGATCCACAGCGCCTACATCCCACACATGCGCGCTCAGATGAACGCGGTGCCGGGTATGACCACCACGATCAAGATGGTGCCGACCATCACCACCGACAGCATGCGGTTGATCACCAAGAACGATGTGTTCGACTACATCCTGCTCTGCAACAAGATCTGTGGTGCATCGCACTACAACATGCAGATGCCCTTGGTGGTGACCGATGCGGCCACGCACGATGCGTGGTACGCCGAAGCGATGAAGAAACCGTTCCAGGCGCCTGCCGAGGCACCCGCCCCACCCGTGTCCACCCCAGCGGATAGCACAGCTGTTCCGGTGGATAGCACTACGGTAGCGCAGGTCCAACAGTCGCACTGAACAGATAGGAATTGACGACCATGGGTGCCACAGCACACGTACACGCCGCCGGCCACGAGCACGAGGCGCACCACCACGAGGAGAGCTTCGTGTCGAAGTACATCTTCTCGCATGATCACAAGATGATCAGCAAGCAGTTCCTCGTTACCGCCATCGTCATGGCATGGGTAGCGGTGATCATGTCCTTGCTGTTCCGTCTGCAACTCGCCTGGCCAGGTGAGGGCTTCGCGTTCAGCAAGTTCTTCCTAGGCGAGAAATGGGCACCCGGTGGCGTGCTCGACCCGAACATGTATTTGGCGCTGGTCACCATCCACGGTACCATCATGGTGTTCTTCGTGTTGACCGGTGGTCTCTCGGGAACCTTCGCCAATCTGCTGATACCCTTGCAGCTGGGCGCGCGCGACATGGCGAGCGGCTTCATCAACATGCTCTCGTACTGGTTCTTCTTCCTCAGCAGCGTGGTGATGCTGGCCTCGCTGTTCGTGGAAGGCGGGCCTGCCAGCGCCGGATGGACCGTGTATCCGCCGCTGAGCGCGCTGCCGCAGGCCATGCCGGGTTCCGGCGCGGGCATGACGCTGTGGCTGGTGAGCATGACGTTGTTCATCGCCAGCTCGCTGATGGGCGGCCTCAACTACGTGGCCACCGTGCTGAACCTTCGCACCAAGGGCATGAAGATGACCCGCATGCCGCTGACCATGTGGGCGATCTTCCTGACGGCGGTGATCGGCATCCTGAGCTTCCCGGTGCTGTTGAGCGCGGCCCTGCTGTTGCTGCTGGACCGCTCGCTGGGCACCAGCTTCTACCTGAGCGACATCTACATCGCTGGCGAAGCGCTGGACAATACCGGCGGCAGCCCCATCCTGTTCCAGCATCTGTTCTGGTTCCTTGGGCACCCCGAGGTGTACATCGTGATCCTGCCCGCCTTCGGCATCACCTCGGAGATCATCTCCACCAATGCGCGCAAGCCCATCTTCGGCTACCGCGCCATGATCGGCTCATTGATCGCCATCGCCTTCCTCAGCTTCATCGTGTGGGGGCACCACATGTTCGTCACCGGCATGAACCCCTTCCTCGGCAGCGTGTTCGTGTTCACCACCCTGCTCATCGCCATCCCCTCGGCGGTGAAGGTGTTCAACTACATCACCACCCTGTGGCGCGGCAACATCGTCTTCACCCCGGCCATGCTGTTCAGCACCGGGCTGGTGGCCACCTTCATCGCAGGCGGCCTCACGGGGATCATCCTTGCGGACAGCGCGCTGGACATCAACATCCACGACACCTACTTCGTGATCGCCCACTTCCACATCGTGATGGGCATGAGCGCCATCTTCGGCATGTTCGCGGGCATCTACCACTGGTTCCCGAAGATGTATGGCAAGATGATGAACACGAAGCTGGGCTATGCCCACTTCTGGATCACCTTCGTGTGCGCCTTCGGCGTGTTCTTCCCCATGCACTTCATCGGCCTGGCTGGCGCGCCCCGTCGCTATTACAGCTACAGCGAGTTCCCGATGTTCGATGGCGTGGTGGACCTCAACATCCTGGTCACGGTGTTCGCCATCATCGGCGCGCTGGCCCAGGTGATCTTCACCTACAACTTCTTCTACAGCGTGTGGCGTGGTCCGAAAGCCGTGCAGAACCCGTGGAAGAGCAACACCCTGGAATGGACCACACCCGTGGAGCATCTACATGGCAACTGGCCTGGTCCGCTGCCGGTGGTGTACCGCTGGCCTTACGACTACAGCAAGCCCGGCAAAGCCGAGGATTGGGTGAGCCAGATCACTCCGCTGGAACACGGCGAGGAGGAACATTGAGATCATAAGCCGATCAAGGCAGGTGAATGTCCGCATCTTTGGGTGCGGACATTCGCGTTCCATGCGGACCTATCTCCTGTTGCTGATCCTCTGCACGTCCGCTCACGGGCGCGCGCAATTGCTGGACAGCATCGCGCTGTTCGCGAAGGAACGGCCGCGTTTGATCGCGCGGCTTGACCTGAAAGGATCGTTCGTGAGCAATCGCAACGTGCGGATGGCCGGCGTGAAGCTCGGATGGGAACATGCGCGCAGGTACCAGTATGGCGTCGGGTACAGCTTCCTGTTCACGCCGGTGGAACGTGAGCGGTTCGTGGATGGCCTTGGTCTGCGTTCATCCCGGCTGCGCCTGGGTTATGTGAACGCCTACGTGGACTATGCGTTCTACCAGCGCGGTCCATGGGAGGTGCGCATTCCCGTGCAACTAGGAGTTGGGTCCGGGTCGGTGGTCTACCGCGACCTCGCGGATCGCCGCCAGAAGCTCTTCCGTTCCGGGGTGGTGATCTATGAGCCCAGCATGACCGTTCAATACCGCTTCTTGAAGTATTTCGGTGTGGGAGCAGGCTGGGGCTACCGCTTGGTCATGCGCACCCGACATAGCCTCGACGAGCGCCTCACCGCACCGATCTACACCATAGGCCTGAAGGTCTTCTTCGAGGACTTGTATCGCGACTACGGCGGTGAACGGTGATGATCGTTCAGCTGCACCAACGTTACTTTTGAGCGATGTCCGACGGTTTCAATGTCCGCAATGAACAACGTTCCGCCTCCGACAAGGAGCTGGAGCAGGTACTTCGTCCGCGCCAGTTCGGCGAATTCGCAGGGCAGAAGGCGGTCACCGACAACCTGAAGGTCTTCGTGCAGGCCGCGAAGCAGCGGGGTGAAGCCTTGGACCATGTGCTGCTGCATGGACCGCCTGGCTTGGGGAAGACCACCTTGGCCAACATCATCGCCCAGGAAATGGGTGTCGGCATCCGCATCACCAGCGGGCCTGTCCTCGATAAGCCGGCGGATCTAGCGGGCCTGCTCACGAACCTTGAACCGCACGATGTGCTCTTCATCGATGAGATCCACCGGCTCACCCCGGTGATCGAAGAGTACCTGTACAGCGCCATGGAGGACTACCGCATCGACCTGGTGATCGACGCAGGCCCCAATGCGCGTACGGTGCAGATCGGCCTCAACCCGTTCACGTTGGTCGGCGCTACTACACGGAGCGGACTGCTCACCGCGCCGTTGCGAGCACGCTTCGGCATCAACAGCCGCTTGGACTATTACGATGCGGCCACCTTGAAGGGCATCATCCACCGCAGTGCGGGTCTGTTGAACGTGCCGATCGTGGAAGAGGCCGCCCAGGAGATCGCGCGCAGAAGCCGTGGAACACCGCGGATCGCCAATGCCCTCTTGCGCCGCGTGCGCGATTTCGCCCAGATACAAGGCGATGGCACCATCGACCTGGCCATCGCACAGCACGCGTTGAAGGCCTTGAACGTGGATGCGCACGGGCTGGATGAAATGGACAACCGCATATTGGGTGCCATCATCGACAAGTTCAGTGGTGGGCCGGTAGGCCTGAACACCGTTGCCACCGCCGTGGGCGAGGAGGCGGGGACCATCGAGGAGGTCTACGAGCCTTTCCTGATCATGGAGGGCTATCTCCAGCGTACACCAAGGGGCCGACAAGCCACGGAGCGCGCGTACAAGCACTTGGGCCGGGTACCGAGCGTGAAGCCCGGGAGTTTGTTCGAGTAGGCCCTTCCCATTCCTGTTCGACATTGAAGAATCACCCCTTGTGGTGATGGACGAAGCCGCGTCTTTGGATGATCTTTGGATAACGGCTGATGGAGCGATGTCCGCGCTGGCGGATACCGATCGACCCAGACCGCGCACCGTGAACTGAACGAACACCGGAAGGATGATGCGCACCGTTCGATTGATCATCGCAGACCCACTGCCCGTGGTGGCTGCAGGCGTGAACATTTGGTTGAAGGACCATGTGCGGTACCAAGTGGCCGCTCACGTACGTACCGGTCGCGAACTTTTGGAGCGCCTGCGCAACGACAAGTTCGACGTGGTGATCATGGAGGTCTCTTTGCCCGAACTCGATGGCATCGATACCATGCGTGCGATCCACCGGAGTCATCCAGAGCAGATCGTGCTCGCCTTTTCGGACCTGCTGGAGATCGAGTACATCAACAGCATGTTGGTCGAAGGCGCCGCGGGTTACCTGCACAAGGCCTGCGGAACGGAGGAATTGCGTTACGCCCTGTCGGAGCTGCTCTCGGGCCGCCGCTACCTGAGCGACCAAGCGCAGAAAGTGGTGGATAGAGGATACGCCCACACCGCGAAGCACCCGGGAGGGGAGTACATCGGACTCACCGCCCGAGAGCGCGAGATCATCCGCATGGTGGCCAGTGAGCATACCAACGAAGAGATCGCCCAAGCCTTGTTCATCAGTGTGGATACGGTGAAGACGCACCGTCGTCAATTGATGACCAAGTTGAACGTGCGCAATAGTGCCGGCTTGGTCCGGTACGCGGTCGGCCGGCGCTGGGTGTGATCCAGACCATCCAGGTCAGCGAGATCCTGGACTTCGCATCGCATCACTGAGGGGCAGTTCAGGTGGCGCATTGGCACGCCGTGCTGGATGCCGCTAGCTTCGCGGCATGTCCCAGGTGCAGCGCAGCTTCCTGTTCTACCTGATCACCATCGGTCTTTTCGGTGCATTGATCTACGGCATCATGCTGAAGGGTGATACCCTTCGGCAGGTGGAGGTGGAGGTGCTGCCTCCCGGGGTGAGCGTGGGTGGCGATGTGCCGGCTGCCCAGACCTTCCTGCACACCTTGGATGGGAACATGCACCATCCGCTCGCGATCCTGCTCATGCAGATCCTCGCGATCATCGCCACCGCTCGCTTGTGCGCTTACCTGTTCAACAAATTGGGCCAGCCATCCGTGATCGGCGAGATCGTGGCCGGTATCGTGCTGGGCCCCTCGGTGGTGGGCTATTGGTTCCCGGGCACCTTCGCGTTCCTGTTCCCGGAGGGCTCGCTCACCAACCTGCAGTTCATGAGCCAGATCGGGCTCATCCTCTTCATGTTCGTAGTGGGCATGGAGCTCGACCTGAAGGTGCTGAGCAAACGGGCGCACGACGCTGTGATCATCAGCCACGCGAGCATCATCATCCCCTATGCCTTGGGCGTGGGCCTGGCGTACTTCCTGTACATGGAGTTCGCACCGCCCACGATCGCGTTCTCGTCCTTCGCCTTGTTCATGGGTATCGCCATGAGTATCACCGCCTTTCCGGTGCTGGCGCGGATCATTCAGGAACGCGGGCTTTCCGGCACCCGCATCGGTACGGTGGCCATCGCGTGCGCCGCCGCCGATGATGTCACGGCATGGTGCATCCTGGCTGCGGTGATCGCCATCGTCAAGGCCGGCAGCGCGGTGAGCGCCTTGTTCACCATTGGTGCTTCGTTGGCTTACGTAATGATCATGATCGGTCTTGTCCGGCCCTTCCTGGTCCGGCTTGGTGAGGTGCATGGCGATCGTGAGAACCTGAATCGCCCCATCGTGGCCTTGATGTTCATGGTGATGCTCGGCTCCTCCTACCTCACCGAGGCCATCGGGATCCACGCGTTGTTCGGGGCCTTTTTGGCAGGCGCCATCATGCCACCTTCGCTGAACTTCCGCAAGGTGTTGATCAACAAGATGGAGGATGTGAGCTTGGTGCTCCTGCTGCCGCTCTTCTTCGTGTTCACCGGCCTTCGCACACGTATAGGCCTACTGAACGAGGGCGATCTGTGGCTGGTGTGCGCGGCGGTCGTGGGTGTGGCGGTGCTCGGCAAAGTCGGTGGTAGCGCGCTCGCGGCGCGCTTCACCGGCAACAGCTGGAAGGATAGTCTCACCATCGGGGCCTTGATGAACACGCGCGGATTGATGGAGTTGGTGGTGCTCAACATCGGTTACGATCTGGGTGTCCTTACTCCGAAGATCTTCGCGATGATGGTGATCATGGCCTTGGTCACCACCTTCATGACGGGCCCGGCCTTGAGTTTGATCGAACGTTGGTTCGGCAAGGAGGAAGGGTCCACGGAGGACCAAATGGCTCCATCACGCCAAGGCTGGCGTGTGTTGATCTCGTTCGGACAGCCTCAAAGCGGGAAGAAGCTGCTGCAGCTGGCCACGGAGCTCGCCCCGAAGGATCCGGCCGCCTTGCATGTCACCGCGCTTCACCTGCACCCGAGCGAGGATCTCCATCCGTTGGAGCACGCCGATGTGGAGCGTGAGAGCTTCGAACTGGTCAAGGAGGAAGCTGCTCGGCATGGTTCGCCGTTGGAAACAGTGTTCAAGGTGAGCAACGACATCGGGCGCGACATCGTGCAGGTGACCAATTCCGGCGGCTATGACCTTCTTCTGGTGGGTTCTGGGCGCCCGTTGCTGCGCGGGACCTTGCTCGGCGATCTATTGGGCTTCACCAGCCGCGCTTTGGATCCATCGAAACTCATCGGCTCCCTGACCGGACAAGGTTCGTTGTTGCCAGCGGATGACCAGTTGGATGAACGCGTGCGGCTGTTCATCGAAGGCGCGCAGTGCAGCGTGGGCATCTTCATGGACAAGGGGTACACCTCGGCCACGAATATCCTGCTGCCTGTCTTCGCGCCCGGTGACCTTTTCCTGCTCAATTACGCAGAGCGGTTCATGCGCAACCCAGGGGTCAGGATCACTCTGCTCGATGTGGCCGGATTGACGGTGCGTGAGCCATCCTTCCACGCCGAGGCACAGCGGCTGTCGAAGGCCGGTATGGATCGCTTCATCATCCTCGATCGACGCATCGTGGACCAGCCCTTGCTCGATCGGCATGCGCTACTGCTCACCAGCTATGCCAGTTGGACGCGCTTGGCCGAGAGCCGTAGTCCCTGGCTCGCATACGTTCCGAGCACCTTGATCGTGAAGCCCTAGGTCCGATCCGGTCCACGCTCGTCCACCGCCGACCGACGCGTTGTCCTTCCGAAGCACGCGCCGAATGCTGGTCCAGGGAACTGGTTGCACGCTACCTTGCCCGCATGCTCACGGCACGCGAGAAGGCTGATCTGGTGAAGGCCAAGGCACACGAGCTGGGTTTCCTGGCCTGTGGCATCGCGCGGGCGGAATTCTTGAGCGAAGAGGCTCCGCGGCTCGAACGCTGGCTGCGCGATGGCCGACATGGCGCGATGGGCTACATGGCCAACCACTTCGACCTGCGGCTCGATCCGCGCAAGTTGGTCGAAGGTGCGAAGACCGTGATCAGCCTGGCGTACAACTACCATACACCGGAGCGCCAGCTGGACCCTGAGGCGCCGATACTGAGCACCTACGCCTTTGGGCGCGACTACCACAAAGTGGTCAAGCAACGGCTCAAGCCATTGGTGGCCTTCATCCACGAGCGTTTCGGTGATGTGGCCCTGCGCACCTTCGTGGATAGCGCACCGGTGTTGGAGAAGGCGTGGGCGCAACGCAGCGGCTTGGGTTGGTTGGGCAAACACACCAACATCATCCGCCAGGGTGTTGGTTCGTTCTTCTTCCTGTGTGAAGTGATCCTGGACCTGGAGTTGGAGCCCGATGCGCCGGTGGCGGACCATTGCGGCACCTGCCGGCGATGCATCGATGCCTGCCCCACGGACGCGATCACGCCGTACGGGGTGGACGGCAGCCGCTGCATCAGCTACCTCACCATCGAGTTGAAGGACGCCATCCCGAAAGAAATGGCCGGCAAGCTCGATGACCGGGTCTTCGGCTGCGACATCTGTCAGGACGTCTGCCCGTGGAACCGCTTCAGCACACCGCATGCGGAGCCGCAGTTCAAGCCGAACCCAGCTGTCATGGCCCTCACCAAGGATGAGTGGCATGGCATGGCCGAGATCGCCTTCGATCGCCTCTTCGAGGGAAGCGCTGTCAAGCGAACGAAATACAGCGGATTGATGCGGAACCTGCGCTTCCTGCGCGAAGCGGAATAGCGGTCAGGTGCGCATGGTGGTCTGGAACACCTCCACGATCACATCCTTGTAGATGTGACCGAAAGTGGCCAGGCACCAAGCCTTGAGCACGAGTTGATCGTGCTGCCCGAGCCAACGCCGGGCTTTGATGAGCTCTTTCCTGAACAGCCGTTGATCGAAACTGACTTTCTGGAGCACTTGTTTGCTGAACTCCATCATCTTCCTTCCTTGGTCCATCATCACGGTTCGGCTTTAGCGAGGTTGAAGATAGTACGGCCAAAAGGCGGTGTCGAAGAAATTCGTCGAACGGTTTTCCACGATCACCAGCGCCGGCGGACAAGATTAACGCCGCCTAGCGCGGAACGGTACCTGAGTTGTGCCAAAAAGTGTTGTCAGGGCTGGTACTTGCGCTCTTCAGCCTGCATCACTTCCTCGGTCGCCGTATCGTAGATCCAAGCCACCAGGTACAGGTTGGCCGTGTTCCACGCGGGGTTCAGGGAGTAGTCGGTGATGTTCACCGTGACGGTCTGCCCGGCAGTGGCCGATCCCGTGACCACCGGTTCGCCCCAGGTGCCGTTGAGATTGGCACGAAGCATGTGGCGGTGGTCGTAATCCTCCACATCAGGAGGTGTGGCTTCGGAGTCCAGTTGCCAATCAACCACGTGGTCCTCGACGAGGTACACCACCAGGTTGTGGTCACCTTCCACATCCTCCACGAAGGTCAGGTCCACCTCTGCACTCAGTGAGCCACCTGCGATGATGATGGTGTCCACCTTCAGGTCGAACGCGGAGGGCTGGCCAGCGATCTCCGAAACGGCCGCGCCCCAACTTCCCTCGGAAACGATCACGCTGTTATCGAAGCTCTTCCGACTGACCAAGCCCGCCGGGAAGAAGGTGACCTGGAAGGCTTGCTGGTAGCTTATCCCGTCCGGCGTTCGGTGGTCCGAGTCGTAGAAGCCGTCGCCGATCGGTGCGTACGGTGGTGCGAACCCACCTGCGTGGACACCGACGAGGATCAAGTTCTCGCCGTAGAGGTCATCCTTGAGTGACTGGGCGATGCGCGCCGCACGTGGACAGTTGTTGCAGCGGTGACCGGTGATGTCCTCGAGGAGCACTTTGCGCTGCACGGTGGGCTGTTCACCGCCACCACCATCGGTCTGGGGTGGGGTGGGGTCGTCCACGTAATCACATCCAACGAACCCAAGCAAAAGGGCCGGGATGATGAGTTTGGTGAAGTTCCTCAACATGGCTTAGAAGGTGCTTGTTACGGACAAGGTAAGGCCGTTCGCAGCGGGTACCTGGCGGCACACGCCACCGACGCAGAAGATCCCTGCACGTTGACGGCCATAGTTCACTTGGAACCGGTTACCGCCGCGGATGTAGCCTACCGACCCGATGGGGTAGTGCAGTTGCTTCTGTCCTTTGGCTTCGAGCTTCGCATCACCGATGTAGTTGTACTGGTCCATGGCGGCCACGAACCAGTGGGGACTGAAGGTGAGTTCAGCCAAGGCGGTGGCCCAGTTGCCTTGGTCCTGCTTGGTGCTCAAATGCTGCAGCTCGAAACGTAGGGAGTTCTTGTCGTTGAAGTTGTGGAGCCCTTCGAGGATGAACATGTCCGCATGCACGGCGGGCTGGCCGGGCTTGCCTTGGATGATATCGATGTCGTACCACACGTTGAGGTAGGTGAGGGCGAGTTCCCAGCTATCGCTGATCTTCTTGCGCAGCTCCACGTTCATGTCCTGGAAGTAGCGTCGGTCGCCAGGGCTGAAGAATGCTGTGCGGTAGCCGATGCGGGCGGTGGTGTCGTCCACGGTGCCGAGCCGAGCCGTGTCCAGCGCATAGGCCACGGAATAGTTCAACGCGATCTTGGTACCATACTTACCACCCAGTTTGGTGCCTTTCCGCCATTTGTAAAAGAGCTCTCCTTGCGCGGCCACTTCGCCGTTCGGTTGTGTAGCGTAGGGATAGAGCGTGGCGGGGAGGTTGTAGGTGTGTTGCTTCGCCAGTGGCGGAAGGAAATTGATATTGAGGTCGAACGGCGTAGCGGCCGAACGATCGCTCTGGAAGAACATGTTGTCGAACGAGTGCGCCCCAGCGGAGATACCGAAGCCCTTGACGGAATACGTCGCGTTCAACAACAAAGCCTGACCGTCCTTGTAGATGAAACCGTTCTTGTTGTTGGGGTCGTTGATCTTGTAGGCGTACTCGGTGTAGATGTTCCACTTCGGTGTGGTGAAGTTCGCCCGCACGGCGTAGGCACCCACGTTCTCGGGCAGTTCCAGCAGGGGGTCTCGATCCTCTTGGTATTTGCTCACGAATCCTCCACCGAGGATCAGGTTGTTCGCGCTGGTCCAGTTGGAATCAAGCAACTCGCTCAGGGAGACCTCCGCGTCGAATCCGCGCACGATACCAGGTCCTTTCACAGCCTCGTTCACGAAACTGAGGCGTTGCTGACCGATGAAGCCTTTCAAGTAAAGGCCCCGGATGGGCTGATATTTCAAGCGGATGCCATCCATGGCGTTGTCCACGCCGAGGTATCGCTCTTCGTAGCTCCGGAAGATCATGCCTTGGCCGAACTGCTCGAAGAAGTTGCCCACGGTGACCTCCAGATCGCTCTGCTTGTAGCGCGCATAGCGGTACCCGATGCCACTTCCCGAATAGGGGACACCGGCGGGG
>Ga0209812_10002325_pt1 | contig 11456 bp, 10 predicted proteins | sample JI71714BDNA_FD_187502 | JGI IMG/M metagenome (GOLD analysis project Ga0209812, IMG submission 187502) | Wastewater effluent complex algal communities from Wisconsin, to seasonally profile nutrient transformation and Carbon sequestration -... | ecosystem: Engineered > WWTP > Effluent > Algae...
CCGGCATCAGCGCCGGCCAGCGCGATGGCGGGGCATGCGCCGGTGGCCAGGGTGGCGCTGGGGCGCGGGGAGGGAGCAGCGGGGGCCTGCGCGGCGGACGGCAACGTCCAGGCGGTGCTGAGCGCGAGCAACAAGGCGGCGGCACGGGAGCTGTGCATGGTCTGGGTCCGGCGGGAAGCGAAGCAGAATCCCTAGCGTGTGCGATCCGCGGGGGCATGGCAACATGCCGCCAGTCACGCATCCGGGGACATATCGCCATGACCACCCACGAAGGCAGTTGCCATTGCGGCGCGATCGCATTCACCCTGGAAGGCGACATCGGCACCGTCATCGACTGCAACTGCTCGATCTGCCGCCGCCGCGGACACCTGCTGGCGTTCTTCCCGCGTAGCGCGATGACCCTGCAGACGCCGGACGCGGACATCGCCAGCTACGGCTTCAACAAGCATGCGATCCGCCACCGGTTCTGCCCGACCTGCGGGGTCGGCCCGTTCGGCGAGGGCACCCATCCGAAGACCGGCGAGGCCACCGTCGCGGTCAACGTGCGCTGCCTGCCCGGCGTGGACCTGGCCAGCCTGACCGTGATTCCGTACGACGGCGCCAGCCTCTGACCCCGCGTCGACGCGTGGCCGGCTTGATCCGGTGATGTGTTTCCGGTGAGGGCGTGGGTTCCGCCGGTTTCGGTCGGGTCGCGACCGCTCCCGGCATGCGCAGGTGGCAAGTCTCACGGGACAGGAAGGGGTGGGCGATGCGGAAACGGGGTTGGTGGATGGGCTTGACCTTGCTGGCCTGCGCGCCGGCGATGGCGGGCTGCCCGCCAATGGGGCAGGATCGGGCCAGTCTGGAAGCACTGAAGTCGTCCGGCTTCGCGGTGGCGGATCCGGACGGCAAGCGTGCGCTGGCGATGGGCCTCGTCGAGTGCCTGGGCGACCCCGACCCGACGCTGCGCGACGGCATCGCCTACGAGGCACTGCAACACTGGATGCGCGCGGGCGATTTCGATGTGGCTGCCGTGCGTGGCCTGCGTGACGCGCTGCTTGCGCGCCTCGATGCAGCAGACCCGCACGGCGTGTCGCGGCCCTTCGCTGCGCTGGTGCTGGCCGAGGTCGCACGGACCGACCGGATCGCGCCCTGGATGTCGCCTGCCGAGCGCGAGGCCATGCTGGCGCGGGCCACGGCGTATCTCGCTTCGGTCCGGGACTATCGCGGCTTCGAGGCCGGTATCGGCTGGCGCCACGGGGTGGCCCATGGCGCCGACTGGTTGCTGCAGTTGTCGCTGAACCCGGCGCTGGAGTCCGTGCAACTGCAGCGCGTCCTGGATGCGGTGGCACTGCAGGCGGTGCCGGCCTCCGGCCATGCCTATGTGTTCGGCGAAGCCGGGCGGCTGGCGCAACCGGTGGCCTACGTGGCGCGCCGCGGCCTGTTGCCGGAGGCCGCGTGGCAGGCATGGCTGGATGGGCTTGTCGCACGCCTGGGGCCGATGCCGCCGGGTGGCGACGCGGCGTGGCTGGCGCGCCGGCACGACCTCACTGCCTTCCTGTTGGCCCTCTACCTCCAGTCGGACACCAGCCAGAACGAGGCGCTGCGTGCGCTGAAGCCGGCCATCGCCAAGGCGCTCGCCGGCGGCTAGCCTGCATCACTCGCCGTCGCCGTCTTCCTCGAATTCGACCAGCAGGTCCAGGTCGAAGGCCAGCGCCTCGACGGCTTCGCGGACGCGGCGTGCGGTCGATGGGTTCGGGGCGTCGATTTCGATCTCGTGGGCGCCCGGTCCCTGCAGGTCGCTCAGGCCGGCCGAGCTGGAATCGGCATCGTCCATGCGCGGCATCAGGTCGGCGACTTCCTCGACGTGTTCGATGCCATCGAGGCTCTGCAGGAGGTTGGAGATCGCGCGGACATCGTCCTCGCTGCCGGTCAGGCGGATGCGCAACAGGGGCATGGGCGTGGCTTCCTTGGGGGGACGCGCAGGCTAGGTGGCGGTCGGCGAAGACCGGGTGACGGCGCTGGACGCTGGCGCATCGCCGCGGGTAGATTGGACGGGACGTGTCGGGGGGCGCGCCACATCCATCACCGCAGGGGTCCGATGAGCGCCACCGCAGCGACCGTCAGCGTGGAGTCCGCGCTCGCGCATGGCATGCGCATGCTCGAGCAGGACCCGCCGCTGGCCGCCGAACAGGCACGCCAGGTCCTGGAGGCCTCGCCGGGGCATCCGGTGGCGCGGTTGCTGCTGGGGATGGCGCACAACGCATTGGACGAACCGTCGCCTGCGCTCGCGTTGCTGCAGCCCCTGTCGGTCGAACAGCCCTCCGCACCGCGTGTGTGGATGGCGCTGGGCGCGGCCTACGCGGCCCTGGACCAGCGGCTGGAAGCGATGGAGGCCCTGGGCCATGCGGCGCGCCTGCAACCCGGCCTGCCACGGGTCTGGTTGCAGCTCGCGGGTTTGCGCGATGCCGGCGGCGACCGCGCAGGCGCCGCCGAGGCCTACCTGGCGCATACCCGCAACGGGATCCACGATCCGGCGTTGCTGGCCGCCGGCAAGGCGCTGTCGGCGGGCCGCCTGCCGCAGGCCGAAGCCCTGCTGCGCGAGCGCCTGCGCGCCTGCCCCACCGATATCGCGGCCATGCGCATGCTGGCCGAACTGGCGGCGCGCATCGGCCGCAACGAACAGGCGATCGAACTGTTGCAACGCTGCCTGGAACTGGCACCCGGTTTCGCGATGGCGCGCCATCACTACGCGCTGATGCTGGATCGCGGCAATCGCCACCAGGACGCGCTGGTGGAGATCGACGCCTTGCTCGTCGACGATCCCGACAATCCCGCCCTGCGCAACCTGAAGGCGGTGGTGCTGGGCAAGCTGGGCGACTACGGCGATGCCATCGCCCTGTACGAATCGATCCTGCGCGAGCGGCCCAAGGACGCCCGCGTGTGGATGAGCCTGGGCCACGCGCTCAAGACCGAGGGCAAGACCGAGCGGGCGATTTCGGCCTATCGGCGGGCATTGGAGCTGGATCCCGGCTTCGGCAGCGCCTGGTGGAGCCTGGCCAACCTCAAGACCGTGCGCTTCGATGCGCGCGACATCGCCGCGATGCAGGCGCAACTGCAACGCGACGGCCTGGCCGACGAGCAGCGCCTGCAGGTGCACTTCGCCCTGGGCAAGGCGCTGGAGGACGCAGGCGACCATGCGGCGTCGTTCGCCCACTACGCGCAGGGCAACGCGCTGCGCCGCGCGCAACTGCCGTACGACGCGGCGCAGAACTCCCAGCGCCGCCAGCGCGCGCAGTCGGTGTACACGCCCGCGTTCTTCCGCGAGCGCGCCGGCAGCGGCGATCCCGACCAGGCCCCGGTGTTCATCGTCGGCATGCCGCGTGCCGGTTCCACCCTGGTCGAGCAGATCCTGTCCAGCCACCCGCAGGTCGAGGCCACGATGGAGTTGCCCGACCTGATCGCGATCGTGCGCGACCTGCGCGCGCGCAGCCCGAGGCCGGAGGCCACCTCGTACCACGACATCGTCGCGGCGATGGATCCCGCGGAATTCCGCGCGCTGGGCCAGCGCTACCTGGCGACGTCGCGGGTCCAGCGCAAGCTTGGCCGGCCGTTCTTCATCGACAAGATGCCGAACAACTTCGCCCATGTCGGCCTGATCCAGCTGATCCTGCCGAACGCGAAGATCATCGATGCGCGTCGCCATCCGATGGCCTGCTGCTTCTCCAACTTCAAGCAGCATTTCGCCCGCGGCCAGGCCTTCAGCTACGACCTGGCCGACATGGGCCGCTACTACGCCGACTACGTCGCGCTGATGGCGCATTTCGATGCGGTCATGCCGGGGCGCGTGCATCGCGTCGTCTACGAACACATGGTGGCCGACACCGAAACCCAGGTGCGCGCGCTGCTCGATTATTGCGGCCTGGACTTCGACGAACGCTGCCTGCGCTTCTTCGAGAACGACCGCCCGGTGCGCACGGCCAGTTCGGAGCAGGTGCGCCAGCCGATCTACCGCGACGGCGTCGACCAGTGGCGGCATTTCGAACCGTGGCTCGAGCCGCTGCAGCTTGCGCTCGGCCCGGTCCTGCAGCATTACCCGGCACCGCCGCCGGGCGCACCACAACAATAAGGCGGACCACTGTCATCCGTAGCCACCAACAACCCGGGGAAGAAGACATGCAAAGCACGCGCAGCAACCGCAAGACCGTCCTGCCCAGTCCGCTCCGTCGCCTGCCGCTTGCAGCGGCGGTCGCGATGGTGATGTGCGCGCCGCATGCGTGGGCACAGGACGCCGCGCAGGATGGCGAGAAGAAGGAAGCCCGCACCCTCGACGCGATCACGGTGACTGCGCAGAAGCGCGAGGAGAACCTGCAGAAGGTGCCGATCAGCCTGCAGGTGCTGGGCAACACCCAGCTCGAGCAGCAGAACGTCGCCGCGTTCAGCGACTACGCCAAGCTGATCCCCAGCCTGTCCTTCGGCACCTCCGGCGGTGGCGTGTTCTCCGGCCCCGGCTTCGTGCAGCTGTACATGCGCGGCGTGGCCAGCGGCAACGACGCCAACCACTCCGGCTCGCAGCCGAGCGCCGCGATGTACCTGGACGAGCAGCCGATCACCACGATCACCGGCGCGCTCGACATCCACATGTACGACATCGAGCGCGTCGAGGCGCTGGCAGGCCCGCAGGGCACGCTGTACGGCGCCAACTCACAGTCCGGCACGGTGCGCATCATCACCCGCAAGCCCGATCCCACCGCGTTCTCTGCCGGATTCTCGGTCGAGGGCAGCAAGATCGAGGATGGCGGCATCGGCCACGTGCTGGAAGGCTTCGTCAACATCCCGATCAGCGACCGCGCGGCGGTCCGCCTGGTGGGCTGGCAGAAGCACGACGCCGGTTACGTCGACAACATCCGCGGCACCCGCACGTTCCCGACCTCCGGGATCACCATCGACAACGCCGATCGCGTCGAAAAGGACTTCAACGATGCCGACACGATGGGCATCCGCGGGGCATTGCGCTTCGAGATCAACGAGAACTGGACCATCACCCCGCAGCTGGTCGCGCAGAAGATGAAGGCGCATGGCAGCACCGGCGTTGATCCGAACGTCGGCAACCCGGATTTCGGCTACGACACGTCGACCGCCGACCTCGCGGTCAAGCACTTCTATCCCGAATCCTCCGACGACCGTTGGCACCAGGCGGCGCTGACCGTTGAAGGCAAGATCGGCAACTTCGACCTCACCTATGTCTTCTCCGACATGAAGCGCGACGTGGATTCGGAGGCCGATTACGCGGACTACGGATTCTGGTACGACAAGCTGTCCGAATACGTGGTCTACGATGACAACGGGAACACCATCAATCCCTCGCAGTACATCCAGGCGACTGATGGTTACAAGCGCACCAGCCACGAGTTGCGCGTCAGCTCACCGCAGGAGAACCGGCTGCGCATGACCGCGGGCCTGTTCTGGCAAAAGCAGAGCCATGACATCTTCCAGCGTTACAAGGTCGATGGCCTGGGCACCGAGAGCGAGGTCAACGGCTGGGCGGACACCATCTGGCTGACCGCGCAGCAACGCAAGGACGGCGACAAGGCGGTGTTCGGCGAATTGGCCTTCGACCTCACCGACAGCCTCACCCTGACCGGCGGCATGCGCTGGTTCCGCAACACCAACAGCCTGAAGGGCTTCTTCGGTTATGGCGACGGGTTCAGCGGCAGCACCGGCGTGTCGCAATGTTTCTCCATCGAAGCCTTCCATGGCGCGCCCTGCGTCAACGTGGACAAGGGCACGCACGAAAGCGACTCGATCGGACGCGTCAACCTGACCTGGCAGATCAACGATACCAAGATGGTCTATGCGACCTGGTCGCAGGGTTACCGGCCCGGCGGCATCAATCGCCGCAGCACCCTGCCGCCGTACCAGTCCGACTTCCTGACCAACTACGAGTTGGGCTGGAAGACGAGCTGGGCAGACAACAAGCTGGTGTTGAACGGCGCGCTGTTCCGCGAGGAATGGGACGATTTCCAGTTCTCCTACCTGGGCCAGAACGGCCTGACCGAAATCCGCAACGCGAATGCGGCGCGGATCGATGGCCTGGAGCTGGACCTGGCCTGGGCCGCCACCTACAACCTGCAGATCAATGGTGGTTTCGCCTGGTACGACGCCAAGCTGACCAGGGACTATTGCGTGGCGACCGACGCGCAGGGGAACCTCGACCCGGACTGCTTCCTGCCGGCGTCTGCCGATCCCCCGGATCGTGCGTTCAGCGGGACGCGCCTGCCGGTGACGGCCAAGTTCAAGGGCAACATCAACGCGCGCTACACCTTCGACTGGCGGGGCGGCGAGGCCTACTGGCAGGCGTCGGTGGCCCACCAGGGCGATCGCACCAATGACCTGCGCGAGGCGCAGAGCGCGGTGTTCGGCAAGCTGGGTGCGTACACGCTGACCGACCTGTCGGCGGGCTGGCGCAAGGACAGCTGGTCGGTCGATGTGTTCCTGAAGAATGCGTTCAACACGCGCGGCGAACTGGCGCGGTTCTCCGAGTGCGCCGCGCTCACCTGCGGTGCCGAGTCCTACACCGTGTTCGCCCAGCCGCGCACCTTGGGCATCAAGTTCAGCAAGGAGTTCTGAGCAACACGTCGGTATTCGCGGCAACGGAAAAGGCGGCCATTGGCCGCCTTTTTCGTCATCGCGAACGGTTCACTTCGCCGGTGGCGCCCGCACCGGCAGCGGCACGTTGCACAGGTCGATGTGGCCGACCGGGATCGTGTAGAAGCCGTCGACGCGGTTGCGGCGGGCCTCGGTGGCGTCGATGAAGGCCTGGCTGTCGGTGCGCAGCAGTTGCAGCGGGGTGCGCTGCGCCTCGGGCACGTCGCTGGCCAGCTTGATCGAGACGATCGGCGCGCGCTGCTCGGGCTTCTCGTAGAAGCCCATCGGCTCGGGGCCGCGCGGGATCACGCTCAGGAATTCCATGCCCTTGACCACCCGGCCGACTGCGCTCAGCTGGCGATCGAGCGAGCGCGGCGACTGGCCGGTGACCACGTAGAGCTCGGCGCCGATGCTGCTGTCCGGGGCATTGTTGCGGCCGGCGCCGAGCATGCCGTAGCAGTGCGCCATCCACGCCTTGCCGGCCTTCGGGTCGCGGGCGGCGGGGAAGCCGTCGATGAAACCCACCTCCGGCGCATAGCCGTCGCGGTCGGGCAGTTTGTCGAATCGCGCGCCCTTGGCATCGCGGGTGAATTCGGCGGGCAGGTGGGTCTTCGTGCCGGCCGGGTAGGGCTTGGCCTTGCCGGCTTCCTCGCCCTCTGCATCGCCGAACTGGACCACGAAGTTGTCCTGCGAGCGGTAGATCGCCAGCCCGTCCCAGAAGCCGCCCCTGGCCATGGTCTTGATGTTGGCCACGTGTTCCGGGGCGAAGCCGGGCGCCAGTTCGATCACCACGCGGCCGGCCGGCAACTCCATGTACAGGGTGTTGGCCGGGTCGAGATCGCGCCAGGCGCTGGCCGGCGCGGCGTCGATGATGTCCTTGGCGCTGCGGTACTTCGGCTTGGCGGCGTCCTGGGCCAGGGCGGGCGTGGCGACGGCAATCGACAGGGCGATGGCGAGCAAGGCAGGGCGCATGGGGCATCCGGAATGCGGGAAAGGCCGAAGCATAGCGTCCGCGCCGGGCCGGGCGGGGTGGCCTGGGTCGGGCTAATGTGAGCGCATGACTACTGGCACATTCGCTATATCGAAATGAACAATAGTATTCGCTACAACATAGACCCGGCGGATCCGCAGATGGACGAAGCCCTCTTACGGAAATTCCACAAGGAGCTCAGCGCCGGCACGGTGTCGCTGGCCCTGCTGGCGGTGGTGGCAACCTCCACCGAGCCGATGTACGGCTACCAGATCGCCAAGCGGCTGGAGCAGCTCGGCGACGGCGTGCTGGCCGGCAAGCAGAGCGCGCTGTATCCGGTGCTGCGCAACCTGGAAGGGGCCGGCCTGCTGGACAGCTATGTCGAGCCCTCGGTCAGCGGCCCGCCGCGCCGTTACTACCGCGCCACCCCCGCCGGCCGCGACGCCCTCACCGACTGGTCCGCCGCCTGGCGCGCCACCCGCGATTCCCTCGATGCCGTGCTCAAGGAAGCCAGCGCATGAACGCCGTCCACGACCTGCCGACCACCATCCCCGCCTACCTGGAACGCCTGCGCCAGGCGTTGCAGGGCTGCGATCCCGCGCTGGCCCAGGATGCGCTGTACGACGCCGAGGACTACCTGCGCTCGGAACTGGCCGCCAATCCCGGCAAGTCGGAGGCCGAGGTGATCGCCGCGGTCGCCGGCAGCTACGGTGCGCCCGACGAGGTCGCCGACATCTACCGAGATACCGAGGTGCGCGTGCAGACCGCGTTGCGCGCGCCGCCAGCGCCGCCGCGCAGGTCGCTGCCCGGCCGCTTCTTCGGCGTGCTGGCGGATCCGCATACCTACGGCTCGCTGTTCTACATGTTGCTGTCGCTGGCCACCGGCACGTTCTACTTCACCTGGGCGGTGACCGGGCTCTCGCTCTCGCTGGGGCTGGCGATCCTGGTCATCGGCATTCCGTTCGCGATCCTGTTCATCGGCGCCACCCGCGTGCTGGCCCTGGTGGAAGGGCGCATCGTCGAGGTGATGTTGGGCGAACGCATGCCGCGCCGCCCGGTCTACTCGGATCGCAGCCTGCCCTGGCTGAAGCGGATCGGCGCGATGTTCACCGACCCGCGCACCTGGGGAACGATGGCGTATTTCCTGGCGATGCAGCCGCTGGGCGTCGTGTATTTCACGGTCGCGGTGACGATGCTGGCGCTGGGTGCGGCGTTCATCGCCATGCCGTTCGCGCACTGGTTCGGCTTCACCGCCAACCTCCACCTGGACGGGCACGGCTGGATCGACTGGTCGGCGCCGTGGGCCTGGCCGTTGAGCATCGTGATCGGCATCGTCCTGATCATCGCGATGCTGCACCTGGCGCGGCTGGTGGGCCACCTGCACGGCAAGCTGGCGAAGGCGCTGCTGGTCAGCAGCCAGGCGTATTGAGCATGAGGAGGCTGAAACGCGTCGCGCTGGCGTCGCTTGTCTCGCTGGTGGTGTCGTTGGGTGGCGGGTACGTGTATTTCGACAGGAAGTTCACCCCGCCGGAAAATGCCCTGTCCGTGTCGAGCATGGCGACGGAGGTCCCGATCCGGTGGCTTGCGACGAACGGCAACCCGCATGCCGCGCTCCTCCTGCCGGTGAAGCTCGATGGCATCGCGGACACGTTCTACATGCAACTGGACCTGGGTTCGCCGAGCACGGTCTTCTACGGCAATGCCATCCGCTCCGTGCTCGAGCAGCGCCGTGCGGGCTTCGCAATCGGGTACGGTGCCCGCCAGCTTGGCCTGGGCTTCTCGATCGACGGACTGCGCATTCGCTCCGGGAGCTTCGGGTTGCTCGACTACGGCAGCAAGGTCGAGTTCGGCAACCCGGCAGCGGCCAACATCATCGGCACGATCGGGACCGACCTGCTGGAGAAGCGCATCCTGGTCCTGGATTTCAAGCGGGGAACCACCGCTTTCCTGCAGGAGGTTCCGGAGGCGGGGTTCTCCGGGTTCAAGTTCACCAAGCGCAGGGTGCTGATCCCCGCACGCATCGCGGGCCGGGACGGCATGTTCCTGTACGACTCGGGATCCAGCGGCTATGCATTGCTCACCAGCAAGCAGGAATGGGACAGGCTGCGGACGCCCGGTGGGGCAATCAAGGTCGACACCGGCAATTCGTGGGGGCGCGCGTTGAAGGTGATGACGGCACCCGCGGCGCAGACGGTTGCGCTTTCGAACGCCACGCTTCGACTGTCCGAAGTGACCTACGTCGAAGGGACATCGCGGATGCAGGAATGGCTGATGCGCAGCTCCGGCATGCAGGGGATGCTCGGCAACAAGCTGTTCCTGGGCCACACGCTCACGCTTGACGCGAAACGCCAGAGATTCAAGCTCGACTGACGGCCGTCGAGGCGAGCGGCATCGAACGCCCATGCCGCGGCATGCATCGCCTCAGCGCGTGGGCCTCTTCTTCGGCGTCTTCCCCGGCGTGCTCTCCACGCCTCCTGCATGCGCGGCGATGAAGTCGCGTACCTGCGGATACACCTGCGTGCGCCAGCGACGGCCGCTGAAGATGCCGTAGTGGCCGGCGCCTTCCACGGTCACGTGCTTGCGGTCGGCCGCGGGGATGCCGGTGCACAGCTTGTGCGCGGCGCGGGTCTGGCCCTGGCCAGAGATGTCGTCGAGTTCGCCCTCGATCGTCAGCAGCGCGCAATCGTGGATCCTCGACGGATCGACGCGCTCGCCGCCCACGTTCCACAGGCCGCGCGGCAGCAGGTGTTCCTGGAACACGGTGCGGATGGTGTCCAGGTAGTACTCGGCCGGCATGTCCAGCACGGCGTTGTATTCATCGTAGAACTTGCGGTGCGCCGCCGCGGAATCCAGGTCGCCCTTCAGCAGGTCCTGGTAGAAATCCCAGTGCGAGGTCTGGTGGCGCTCCGGGTTCATCGCCACGAAGCCCATGTGCTGCAGGAAGCCCGGATACACGCGGCGACCCTGGCCGGGATAGTTCACCGGCACGTTGTGGATCACGTTGTCCTGGAACCACGACAGCGGCTGGCGGCTGGCCAGGTTGTTGACCGAGGTCGGGGATTCGCGGGTATCGATCGGCCCGCCCATCATCACCATCGATTTCGGCAACGGCTCGCCATGCGCCGCCATCAGCGAGATCGCGGCGAGCACCGGCACGGTCGGCTGGCAGACGCTGATCACGTGGAGGTTGTCGGTGCCGATGTGGCGGATGAAGTCCTGCACGTACGCGATGTAATCGTCCAGGTGGAACGGGCCCTGGCTGGCCGGGACCATGCGCGCATCGGTCCAGTCGGTGATGTAGACCTTGTGGTCGGCGAGCAGGGTCTGCACGGTGTCGCGCAGCAAGGTCGCGTGGTGGCCGGACAACGGCGCCACCACCAGCACGCTGGGGTCGTCCTTCAGGTCGCGCAGCTTGTCTTCGTTGTCGGTGAAACGCTTGAAGCGCAACAGCCGGCAGAACGGTTTTTCCAGCGCCACCCGTTCCACGACCGGAACCGGCACGCCATCGACCTCGACCTGGTGGATCCCGAATTCGGGTTTCTCGTAGTCCTTGCCGAGCCGGTACATCAACTCGAAGGCGGCGGCGGTGCGTTGCGCGCCCGGCAGCGAGGCCAGCCAACTGTCGTTGGCCGAATACATCTTGGCGCCGGCATCGGCGAAGTAGGTGTAGGGCGCCAATCCGGCGCGCCAGAATTCATGCAGTTGGTAAAGCAACATGCGTTCGCCAGCCCCTGTGGTGCATCGACCCGATGCCGCATTGCAGCATAGCGTATCGGCCGTAGGGGGCCGTGACCGGGGTCGCGCTTCGCCTAACCCGGCAGTTCCAGTGCCGTCGCCTGGCCTGCGAGCGCCGGCGACA
>Ga0209812_10002327_pt1 | contig 11454 bp, 8 predicted proteins | sample JI71714BDNA_FD_187502 | JGI IMG/M metagenome (GOLD analysis project Ga0209812, IMG submission 187502) | Wastewater effluent complex algal communities from Wisconsin, to seasonally profile nutrient transformation and Carbon sequestration -... | ecosystem: Engineered > WWTP > Effluent > Algae...
TATGAATTAAATTCTACCGAAAAAGCGTAGCTTTTTCGGTGGTTTATTAATGAGAAAATAGGGTTAATAATTATTAACCCCAACCGAAGCTTCGAATTAAAGGGATACTCCAAACCGGCTGTTTCCATTGGTACATCGGTACATTATCACATCGGTACATTAATCAGCACATTAGCACATTACCAAATCAGCACATCAACCCACCTCTTCCGTATTCAACCTAAACCCATTCCCATGGATATTTACAATTTCCAATGAAGGGTCGTCTTTGAGGTATTTACGTAATTTGGTTACGAATACGTCCATACTTCTTGCAGTAAAATAATCGTCGCGACCCCAAATTTGTTTGAGGGCTTCTTCGCGGTAAACAATATCATTTACTTTTAAGCAGAATAAGCGCAATAACTCAGCTTCTTTTGGCGATAATTTAGCATCGCTGCCGCCATTTTTGAGCATGCGTGTTTTATAATTGAAATGATATTTTCCTATTTCAAATTCTTTTTGTTGGTTGTTGGTGCGCAATTTTCCACCGCGTTTTAATATTGCCGCAATACGATACAATAATTCTTCGCTGTTAAATGGTTTGGTAATATAATCATCTGCACCCACTTTGAACCCTTCTAATACATCGTCCTGTAATGTTTTGGCAGTGAGGAAAATAACCGGCATTTCAGGATTTATACGTTTAATTTGAGCAGCAAGTGTGAAGCCGTCTTTTTTAGGCATCATGACATCTAAAACACAAAGATTAAATTCTTCTTTAAAAAATAAATCTTCACCTTTTTCACCATCAGTAGCTAATTTCACGTCATAGCCGCTCATAGATAAATAGTCCTTTAAAACGGCACCAAAATTCGGGTCGTCTTCTACTAATAAAATTTTAGTTTTAATTTCTTCCATAAAATAGTTTTAATCAGGTTAGTGGTAAAAATAATTTGAATTGACTGCCTTTTTTGAGTTGACTTTTTACATCAATAGTGCCGTGATGAGCATCTATAATTGCTTTAACATAAGTCAGTCCCAAACCAAAGCCTTTAATATTGTGCACGTTGCCTGTAGGCACACGATAAAATTTTTCAAAAATCATTTTAATATCTTCACTGTTCATACCAATACCATTATCTGCAATGGTGATATAAATACCTTTATCATCACTTTCGGTGGTAACTTTTATTTGCGGATTTTCAGGTGAATATTTATTGGCATTATCGAGCAAATTGCTGATAACATTACTTAAATGCACCTCATCACCTGTCATTTCATAACGCTCTGCAGCCAGCTCCATGTCTATCTTTCCACCTTTTTCTTCAACTTGCAAGCTGATGTTTTCAATAGCCCTGTAAATAATTTCATGAATATCAATATCGTCGGTGCTGAGGCTGATTTCATTTTTGTCCAACAACGCCATCTGCAACACTTTTTCAACTTGCGCATTCATGCGTTTATTTTCTTCCTTTATGATATGTGTATAGTGTTTAACTTTTGTTTCATCTTTTAAAATCATCGGATTATTCACTGCGTCAACTGCTAATGAAATTGTAGCTAATGGTGTTTTAAATTCGTGCGTCATGTTGTTGATGAAATCATTTTTAATTTCTGACAATTTCTTTTGTCTCAACAAAACTAAAACAGTATAATAAAATACGCCTATGATAATGGAAGTGAATAATAAAGAGCCTATCAGTAGCGACCAAATACTACTTAATATAAAACTTTTTTGGTGAGGGAAATTAACCAATAATACGTCGTTATTAAAAAACATATCGTCTGGAAATAAACTCACTTTATGTGATGTAGCAGCTAATTCTTTTATTGATTCGTTATTGCCGGCATTGGTGATAAAAAATTTATCATCCATTAAAACACCGAAATTAAAATCAGTTGTAATGCCTTTATTACCTAATTCGTGATATAAGGTATTTTTTAAAAAAACAGTATCTATTGTTTGTTCGGGTTCTATACCGCGTTGCATTAATTGGAACATCATTTGTTCCATGGCCTTTTTAATACGTTGTGAGTTAATGCGTAATTGTCGGTCGATATCAGTTAAAATATCTGTGATTAATGCATCATCGGCTGACCTGAAATCACCATTATACTCCAACGGCTCCAAAATCATGGTTGGTCGGTCGAGCCCTGAAGGCATTGGCGAAACTGAGTGGCCAAATGGTTCAGCAGTTTTGGCATTTGCCCTGAAATAATCAACTCCATAAGCACTCGCCGATTCCAGTGCAATGGCAATCATGCTGTCGCTCATCATGCCGTCGTAAATTTCTAACGAGCCGGCACTGGTGCTCCAATACGTAGAATCAGAAAAAAACAGGTTCATCTGACTGCTCACCACAGAAGCTGCAATATTGGTTTCCACCTTATCCGCAACCTTGTTCAGCGCTTCGTTCACGTGGAAGTTAAAAACCTGTTCCTTTTGGGAAATAGTATTCCGAATCCAGTACACCTGAACCAAAATGATACCCAGCAAAGCCGTGCTCATACAAATTACAATCAACCAAATTCGGTTCTTTAACATCTTTCACAAATTTACAAGTGTTAAAATCGGGGAAAAAGTTGTTTAACGCAACATTAACATCTTTTAATTGACATTTAACTACTTCGCTTCGTTTAGTAGGTTAAATTTGTCATGGCTTAGTCATAACAAGGCTTCCAGCAATTCTAAACATAACTTAAACGAATCAAAACATGAAACGGTTACAGTTCATTTTCACTTTTTGCTTACTTGCTGTTCTGCAATCGGCTGTTTTTGGCCAAAACCCGGATAATACCATTCGTATCAAAATTGATGCTAATGTTGACGGTAAAACGGTGAAGATAGACACAAATATCAGCTCCCTTGAGGATTTGGACATTGACGCTTATTTGCGTGAACTTGGCATTGACGACGAGCTCAACCAGCTGAATATCGACATTAACAGCGGTTTTAGTTTTCATTGGGATGAAGCGGCATTTGATGAAATGATGGAAGGACTACAAAGCATTGAAATTCCGGAAATTCCTGAATTGCGTTTGGAAGGATTGGATGATTTGGCCTTTATATCTCCAAATAAAGCCGTTTTAGGTGTTTACACTGAAAAAACACTGGAAGGTGCTGAAATTACCGGCTTGGTAAAAGATGGTGCTGCAGCCGAGGCGGGATTAGCCGAAGGAGATATCATCACCGGCATTGATAACAGAACAATTGAATCACCTTCAAATTTGAGTGAAGTAATGGCGCTTTATGAAGCCGGAAATACCGTTAAAGTTACTTACCTCCACAATGGTAAATCGGAAACAAAAAATATTGTTTTAAAAGAAAATAAACCGGCAATTGATACCTGGATTGAAGAATGGGATAATGAATTTGATTCTATTCAATTTAATTGGGAAGGCTTAAATAATGGCAAAGTTTACGAAATAATGGTTCCTGAAAGAGGTTACCTTGGCGTGTATTTAGATGATGCAGATAATGGCGTTGAAGTAACAGGTATAGAAGAAAATTCTCCGGCACAAAAGGCGGGTTTGCAGGAAGGTGATGTTATTACTTCACTTAATAATATTGAAGTGGAAGATTATGATGAATTAATGGATGTAATGAATAATACTAAGCCGGGTGAAAAAGTTGAAATAGAATTTATCCGTAATGGTAAAAAAGAAAAAACATCTGCAATATTGGATGAAGTAAAAGGTGGAAATTTTTATTTTAATTTTCCTGATGAAGGCAACGAACCTAATATCATTATCGACCATGTAGCACCTTTGCCACCAAACTGTTCTTATAGTTATAATTCTGTTGACGGCAATCGCAATGTAACTATTTGTATTACGGCAGTAAAAGACAATGAAGCCGTTTCGCCAGAAAGTAATAATGCAAAAAACACACATCCATTAATGGATCCAAAAAATTTAGTTGTGTATTCTAATCCAAGTGATGGTGCATTTAATATCAAATTTAATTTGAATGAAGAAGGCGATACTAAAATTGTAATTACCGATATTAACGGAAAAGAAGTTTTTACAGAAACATTGAAAAATTTCAGCGGCGCTTACGATAAAACTATTTCATTATCAGATGCACCAAAAGGTACTTACTTTGTAAAAGTGACACAAAATGGTTATTCAGGTACAAAAACAGTAGTTCTACAATAGTTCTTAAGGGTTAAATAAATAGATTAAGCCGACTAATTAAATAGTCGGCTTTTTTTATGTGGTAATGCTCGTAATGCATGGTTATTTGCGGTTTTAATTGACATACTGAAAATTGTCCGGTAGGTTAACAATCAGGTGTTAACTTAGGTTAATAATTTTCAAATAAAATATTTACATTAGCCTTACAATAAACCACATGTTATGAAAAATTACTTTTACCTTATCGTTCTTTCCCTACTCACACAAAGCTTGGTTGCGCAAACTCAGATTGCTGGTAATGTATCTGATATTAATGGAGGGGCACTGCCGGGAGCCACCATTGTTCAAAAAGGGACAACTAATGGTACAGTTGCTGATATGGATGGCAATTTTAAAATAGCCATCAACAATGTACCTGCAACATTAGTATTTTCATTTGTTGGCTATGCTACTCAGGAAATTGAAGTGAGCGCACAAACTACTCTACGCGTATTAATGGAACCGGAATCTTATAATTTATCCGGTGTTGAGGTAGTAGGAACACGCAGTTTAAACCGTTCAGTTACTGAAAGTATGGTGCCTGTAGATTTAATTGATGTTGCTTCATTAACGGCAGCAAATGGTCAATTAGATATTAATCAATTATTGCAATACACTGCTCCATCTTTTAATTCAAATCGCCAAAGTGGTTCCGACGGAGCTGATCATATCGACCCGGCTACCTTGCGTGGTTTAGGTCCTGACCAAACATTGGTATTAATAAATGGAAAAAGATATCATCAAAGTTCACTCATAAATATTTTCGGTACTCGTGGCCGAGGAAATACCGGAACTGATTTAAATACTATTCCGGCAGCAGCAATTGAACGTATTGAAATATTGCGTGATGGTGCTTCGGCACAATATGGTTCTGATGCTATTGCAGGCGTTATTAATATCGTGTTAAAAGATAATGTAAATGAATTTACCGGAAATGTAAATACCGGCGCTTATTTAGCACAATATAATTTTGATGCTGGTGCAATTGATGGTGAAAATTTACAATTAAATGGTAACTACGGATTTAAAATTGGTGAAAGTGGCTTTGTAAATGTAACTGCCGATTACCATTATCGTGGGCATACCAACCGCGCAGAATTTACAAGTGATTTTCCTGATCACCTTGATGTGCGCAATCAATATGGCGATGCTGAAGTTGCTGATTTTTCTGCATGGTTTAATATGCAGGTTCCTTTAAATGCCAATACACATTTTTATGCTTTTGGTGGCTCAGGAAACCGCAACGTGGAGGCATTTGCTTATACAAGGGCAGCTAATGAAGACAGAAACGTTGTTGATATTTATAGAAAAGGATTTGACCCAATTATTGCCTCTGTTGTAAATGATCATTCATTATCAACAGGATTGCGAGGCGATATTAAAGGATGGGATGTAGATTTTAATATGTCGACCGGAAAAAATAAAATGCATTATTATGGTCGCAATACATTAAATGCATCGTTGGGTAGCGCATCACCAACCGAATTTGATGATGGTGGTTTTTCATTAATGCAATCATCAACAAGTATCGATTTTTCACGTTATTTTAATGAAGTATTAAGGGGATTAAACATCGCTTATGGCGCAGAATACCGAATTGATAATTATACCATATTTGCCGGTGAAGAAGGTTCTTGGTATAATTATGGCGGATTGTTTATTGATGGTGGAGATACTACAACACGCCCGGGCGGCTCACAAGGTTTTCCTGGTTTCCAACCGAGTGATGTAACAGATGAATATAGAAGTAATGTTGGTGTTTATTTGGATGTTGAAGCTGATATAACAAATGATTTTGCATTAAGTGCAGCATTGCGTTATGAAGATTATTCGGATTTTGGCAATACTATAACAGGTAAATTAGCTGCCCGATATGCAATCAGCGATAAATATGCAATTCGCGGTTCAGTTAGTAATGGATTTAGAGCGCCTTCATTAGCACAAATTTATTTCTCATCTACTTATACAAACGTTGAAAACGGACAAATTATTGATGAATTAATTGCCGACAACAAAAGTGTAATTACCAGAGCTGCTGGTATTCCGGGATTAACAGAAGAACAAAGCATCAACGGAAGTTTTGGTATAACAGCAAAACCAACAACAGCATTGTCAATTACACTTGATGCTTATTATGTTACTATTGCTGACCGAATTGTATTAACCGATGGTTTTGGTCAAGACGACGACAGTATTGGTGCTACATTAGAAGCATTAAATGTTGGATATGCCCGATTCTTTACAAATGCCGTTGATACTAAAACAATGGGTTTGGATGCTATTATTTCATATAAAATTTATATGAACGATAATACACTAACGCTTACCTACGCTGGTAATTTTAATCAAATGGAAGTTACAGCCATTCATACAAACGAATTATTAGCAGGCAAAGAAGATAATTATTTTAGTGATAGAGAGGAATATTTCCTATTGGCAAGCGCACCTCCGGTAAAAATGCATTTTAATGTTGAGTATGCTACTTCAAAATTAAATGTAAATCTGCGTGCAAATTATTTCGGAGCTATCAATCTAATAAATTATAGTGTTGAAGAATACACCTATTCACCAAAAACAACCCTTGACGCAAGTATTGGATACGATATTACTTCCAATATGCATTTAACTATTGGGGGCACAAACTTGCTGAATACTTACCCTGACGATACAGACCCATATGAAACTGAAACAGGCGGTGCCTGGGATGCAGTTCAAATGGGCTTTAATGGTTTATTTATGTATTCAAAACTCGGTTTCAAATTCTAATAACTAACGTTTAAACAAAAGCCTCATTGATTTAATTCAATGGGGCTTTTTTAATGAAAGTAAGCCTATTGGCTAATGTATTGAACTAAAATGTGGGGGTAGCTGTTAAATCAAATAGGGCATAAATAGCAGGCATAAGTTTCGTCAGGAACCAATTAATGCCTAATTTTGTTCGGCAAAAAAAAGACAACCAACATGAGTAATTTTATTGTAAGTATATACACAGAGGCTACCCCTAATCCGGATTCATTAAAGTTTGTAATGAACAAAATGTTACTTACCGGGCGCAGTGTAGATTTTGAGCGTGGCGACGAAGTGGCTTTCGCACCATTGGCAGAGGCTATTTTTAATGAATACAGCTATGTAAAAGGCGTTTTTATCATGAATAACTTCGTTACCGTTAGAAAAGATGGTGATATTGACTGGTTTGAGGTAAAATCGACAATTTCCGATTTTATTAAAAATTGGGTAAGTGAAGGAAAGGTTATTGTTGGGGAAATTCCTGAAACAGATAACATAAGTGGTGAAATGGATGGCGATGCAGTGGTAGCAAAAATTAAAGCCATGTTAGATCAATATGTAAAACCGGCCGTTGAAATGGATGGTGGTGCAATTCAATTTAAATCTTTCGACAACGGCATCGTAACATTAATGATGCAAGGTTCATGTAGTGGTTGTCCATCTTCAACTGTAACATTGAAATCAGGAATTGAGGGTTTATTGCGCAGAATGGTTCCCGAAGTTAAAGAAGTAGTGGCCGAAAGTGTAGAAATGTAATTATACGAAATAAGTCATTTTAAAGATGTAGTTATTTTCCAAAGAAAGTGGCTACATCTTTGTCATTTAAGGTGCGATATGCAGCTTTTTTTACGACGTTCCCATTTTCGACAAAATAAATAGCCGGTAAATGACTACCGCTTGCTTTAAAGAAATCTTCTACGGGTAAAATATAATAAGTGAATTTTTTGGAGTCACTGTCATCCCAAAATTGATTTAAGTTTTTTTCATCACCCATAAATAAATAAATAATATTGCTATCTATTGACTGTTTTTCGGACATGCCGGTAATTTTACCGGCAGTTAGCTTGCAATATTCACAACCCATGCTAAAATAACAAATCAGTTTTTTTCCTTCGTTTAAATGTTTGCCTTCATATATCGGTTCAGTAAGGGTTTGTGTTAGTATTTCTGCATCAAATTCGGTGTATTGAGCATATCTGTTTTGCACCCAATTGTCGGGTGGTGAAATGATAAAAGGCACAACCAAACCACCAACACTGAATAGCAGCGATACAATACTTATATATCTAAATTGTGTTGCAGGTAATTTCCGAATTATAAGCAGTATAATAATTAATGCAATATTTTTTACCAGCGACTCTAGCGGTGTAAATGAAATAGCATCTCCAAAACAAAAACAATTCTCTTTACTCCCTGCAACTAATTGTGTAATTAAAAAAATGGAAAAAATACTCAGTAAAACGATACTTATCGTATGTATTATTTTATAGCGGTAGCCCAATAGAAGTAAAATGCCAATTGTAAATTCAACACCAATAATTAACCTTGCGAAAAAAAATGAGAAATTGAGGTTAAATGGATTAACGGTATAAACGTAAATTTCAAATCCGTTTATAGCAATAACTTTTAAATAGGCGGATAATAAAAAAACCAATCCTACCAAGCAGCGAAAGACGATTTTTATTTTGTTCAGCGTTGTATAGCTCATATAAAGACAATAAAAAAGGGAGGTAATATAAACTACCTCCCGCAATTCGTTAGAATTTACTTATTCTTCAGTACATTCAACTTTTGTAACAGAACCTAAGAATTCAACTTCTGAATCCAAATCAGAACAATCGCCATCTTCAATTACAGCTGAAGTTGTTCCAGTTGTAATTCCATCAAGTGAAGTTTCACAATTACAAGTTTTTTCTTTTGAACAAGATGTAGCAAAAACTGTCAAAGCAGCCGCTAAAATAAATAGAGGGAGTTTTTTCATGTTTAATTTTTTAAATGATTGAATGGTTTTAATACTACAAACATAGTAAGCCCTTGCCTAAAAACCAAATTCCCGCGAATTTGGCTACCAAATATTTCACAAATCTCAAGTAATTCCAAGTAAATGTTTGAAGCAAAAACTCAATATTTTAGGAATAATAAGCCCTGTATAAATAGGCATGCTGTAGATGTAGTTCAATAAAATATGATTAATTTAAGACTTTACAAATATGTTTGACTTGCTGCCGAGCTTTGTTGAAATACTTAAAAGATAACTTCCCTTAGGTAAATGTGAAACATCGAGGCTGGTAAGGTTGAAGCCGTTGACACCTTTAATTTGCCTGCTTAAAACCACCTGATTGAGTGTATTAGTTACCTGAATCAAGGTAGATTGGGGCTCAAAAAGGTTAAACTGAACAACTAACTGTCTGGAAACCGGATTGGGATAAACCCCATAAATGATTACTGCATTGTTATTGGTGGCCAGGGTAATTGTGTCCGGTTCGGCAGGGCAGGCAGGTGCCAGCGGAATAATTCTGTTCGCTATCCGTACTGTTGCTGTATCAGCATGATATAACCAATTATTGCCGTTTAATATCATCCAACTATCGTCATAGTTGTAATTGGTGTCAATGGTATTGATATTGTTGATGAAGTAATAATCACCCTGCGTTTTTTCTTTGGTAACATCCAACATCAAAAACCCTCTATGCTCGATATCGATAAATTTGATATGTTCGTTCATTAATTGAATGGCATCTTCCGCCCATCCTAATTCAAGGCTGGGTGAGGTAACACTCGGACCAACAAACTCTACCGCGGCACTTCCAGTATGTGAACCTGCGTCATAACTCGGTGTAGCTACATCATTTGCCCAACTGGAATGAATATCACCGGTTAAAATCACTTTGTTATTAGGTATACTATCGCGCAAAAATTGTAATAACACTTCCTGGTCTTGCGGATATCCATCCCATTGGTCATCATTAATCGGTACACCTAAAGCAGTTAATGGGGACACCATTACTTGTTGAGCAATAATTTTCCATTGCGCTTCCGAATTTTTTAGCCCATTAAGCAACCAGGCTCTTTGCGCTAAACTGATTATATGTCGGGATGTATCATCCCAATTGGGAGCTAAATAATCCAATTGTTTGCTGCGATGATCAATGCGTGTATCTAATACAAACAAATCAATTAAGTTGCCTGCAGCAAATGAACGATAGGTTCTATTGGAATCAAGTGGGTCTTCACTTCGTTTTACAGGCATCCAATCAAAATATGCCGACTCCGCAGCAGCTACTCTTTCAAACCAGTCGCCTTCTGCTAGTGGTTGATGATTTTCTGCACCTTCTTCATTCGCATTATCGGCAAATTCATGATCGTCCCACAAACAAATGAAAGGAAAATTTTGGTGTAAAACACGCAGTTGTTTATCCAGTTTATATTGTGAATGTCGGGTGCGATAATCGCTCAATGAAATAATTTCATCGTCAGGTTCATAAATGCGATCTACAGCGTTATTAAATCCATATCCTGCTGTGGCATATTCATAAATATAATCACCTAAAAAAATTACAGCATCAAAATCGTTGCGTTGAGTTATAATGTCATAAACATTAAAATATCCTGCGTTTAAACTCGCGCATGAAATAATTGCAAAACGTAAACTATCAATATCACCAACAGGTAATGTTTTTGTACGACCGGTTAACGAATGAAATCCTTTATAGGTAAATTGATAATAATACCACGTATATGATTCCAGATTGTCAACGACTGCATGGAAACAAAAATCGTTTTCTGCATTGGTGCTGCCTTCACCTGATGCAACAATATGATCGAAAAGCGAATCGGTGGCTACTCGCCATGTTAGCAACGGATTTTCATCATCGTTTACGGTTAAACGGGTCCACAACACAAATCCATCTCCGGTTGGGTCGCCCGATGCAACACCATGATAAAATGGTGCTAAAATGGTGTCTGCTTCACATCGCTCACTTACCTGGGAAAAGCAACGAAAAGAAAACAATAAAATGCTAATGAATAAAATGTGGGTTTTCATTGTTGTAAAAATCTGATTATAGTAGCTTCGTCGATATTTTTGTAATTAAATTGATGGATAAATTTTCCATTATCAGACAAATATATGCTGGGAATGGAAGGACCGGCAATGGAAAAAAAATCTCTCATTGGCAAAAATACATAGTTGAACCGCGGGGCATTACTTTTTTCCCAAAATTCAGGGAGCAGCAATTCATCACCGGTAAAAACAAATAATATTTCGTCGTTGAGTTGATTGTTTTCAGCAATTATGGCCATCTTATTTGCGCCATTCACACAATAACTGCACGACACACTTAAAAAACAAATTATTTTTTTTCCGGATGCTGCTTGTTGTGTTTGTAATAGCTGATTATTTTGCGCGCGTTTGGCGGCAATTTCAAGCGTGGATGTCGGCATTTGCGGCCACTTTACAGCAAAATAAGGTGGCGAATATAACATAGGGAAAGCAATAGCAAAAACCAA
>Ga0209812_10002330_pt1 | contig 11445 bp, 5 predicted proteins | sample JI71714BDNA_FD_187502 | JGI IMG/M metagenome (GOLD analysis project Ga0209812, IMG submission 187502) | Wastewater effluent complex algal communities from Wisconsin, to seasonally profile nutrient transformation and Carbon sequestration -... | ecosystem: Engineered > WWTP > Effluent > Algae...
CCTGGTTTCTATTACTATACAGGAACGTCATGGAATGCAATTTCCACTAAAGGTGCTAACACAAGTTTATCCAATTTGGCTGCAGGTGGAACAGCAATTAATGTAGGTTTAACACCTGCAACAAACAACACTATTGATTTAGGTTCAGTAACCAATAACTGGAATGAAGTGTATGTTAACTCCATTAAATTTATGGATGGAACAACACAATCAACTGCAACTGTCGGCGGTGGCGGTGGAGTAGGTGGAAGTGGAACAACCAATTACCTTCCTAAATTCACAGCTGCATCAACTGTAGGTAACTCTTCAATTCACGATAATAGTGGCTATGTTGGTATTAATACAACTGCTATGATTGGTTCAGCAAACTTTGTAGCCAAATCAAACAACGTAACCTCATATGGTGGTATGTACATTGATATGGCCGGAACAAGCGGACGTAAACCATTTTATGGTTATGCAGTAGGTGGTTTAGCAAAAGCTTGGACTTATTATGATGAAGCTACAAGTCAGTTTAGATTATATAACGGAGGTGATCAATTTGTAGTAGATAATACCGGTCAAATCGGTATAGGAACACTTACACCGAGTGCAAAATTAAATGTTGAAACAACAGGTACAAGTGCAGTTATGAAAGTAACTAAACCATGGACAGGTGTTGGTGCTACCAATTTTAATTTAGTTGAAATAAGTAATGCTTACACTTTTGGTTATGGTACTGGCTTACAGGCATCAGGTGGTCAAATTGGTGTTAAAGGTGTTGCATCAAACGGAGCTGAAACAGGTTATGGTGTTTACGGTTCAGGATTTGGTGCTGCAGGCACAACATACGGCGTTTATGGTACAGCAGGTTCCACAGCGGGTACTTCAATAGGTGTTTATGGTATAGCCACTAGCGGTACTTCCCAATATGCCGGGTATTTTGTTGGCCGTGGATATTTTTCAGGAAGTTTAGGTATAGGCACATCAACTCCTGACGTGAAACTACATATAGAAGGTGGTACTGATGCTGAATTAGCATCCGGTGGCTTTGGAGTTTTTGGTTCTACAACTAGCTTAAATATTGCTATGGACAATAACGAAATTATGGCACGTAACAATGGTGCAGCCTCAACATTATTTTTAAATAATGATGGTGGTAATATCACTATGTGTGATGCAAGTGGCAGTGTTATGATTGGTACTGCAGTTCCTGCAACAGGTTATTTATTATCAGTAGATGGTAAAGTAATGTGCGAAGAATTAAAAGTGCAAATGAGTGGCAGCTGGCCGGATTATGTTTTTGCTGATGACTATACATTACCAACCTTGTATGAATTAGAAGCAAGTATTAAACAAAATAAACATTTACCTGGTATTCCTTCAGCAGCAGTTGTCGAAGCAGAAGGTATTGAAGTAGGCGCAATGCAAGTTCAAATGATGGAAAAAATTGAAGAACTCACTTTATACATCATTGAACTGCAAAAACAAATTGATGCATTAAAAGCAGAATAATTTTTTATTACAATTTAAATTAAAAATTATGAAAAAATGGAAACTGCTTTTTATCGGTTTGCTGCTAGGGGCTCCGCAACTGATAATAGCACAAAATAAAGCCCTGCCGGTGCATGTTGAAAATAAATATCAACAAGCTATTAAACCCGGAGCATCGCCTGCCTGGATTGAATTCAGGAAAGAGGCTGAATATACTGCAGAAACAGTATTTACTGCAGCTCCTGATTTAATAGGGATCAGCAACCGCGATGAATTAAAATTAATGAAAGTGAATACCGATAAAGCCGGTAATAAACACTACAAATTTGCACAGTTTTATAATGGCGTTCGTGTTGAAGGTGTTGAACACATGTCGCACGAAAGAAATGGTAAACTACATTTAATCAATGGTAATTTTATTCCTGGATTAAATATTAATACCACAGCAATGGTAAGTGAGACAGAAGCCATTGAAAAAGTTCTTGCAGCAAACCCGGCGCAAATATATTTATGGGAAGATGAACAAGCAGAACAATCATTTAAAAAGAAAAAAAATGACGCCAATGCTACGTTATATCCTACTCCTGAATTACTGATTGCAAAAATAAATCCGAAAGGACCTGAGACTGCAGATAATTACACGCTTGTTTACCGAATGTATGTTTTTGCCAAAGTACCTGACATTGCGAAATATGTATATGTTAATGCCAACACAGGTGAGATATTACGTGAGCGTAGTTTAGAGCATTCTTGTAACTCAACAACAGTCGAAACTACATTTAATGGCGCACAACTCATGTATACTGATTTTCGTGATGAAACTTGCACTTACGGAACAGATGGATTTGACTATTACTCTGTGAACGATTGCAATGCCGGCTCTGAAATACGTAGCAATTACAGAAACGATGACGGGGATGATGACTTAGTATGCGATAGTGATAATGATTGGGCATGGGTTGAGTTTAGTGGCAGTGGACTAATGACAATGACATCACTTTGGGCAGTATCTGAGGCATTTAAATACTATGATATTGTGCACGGCCATGAAAGTTTTGATGGTACTGATGGGTTAATTGATTTATTTAGCAATAAAGTATACACTAACGATGCCGATGAAGAGTATTGCACCAATGCAAATTTTACATCTATTTTGGACAATATCTATTTTGGTGCAGGTAATGATTGCATTCCCGGCACTACTGATGATTATAATACATTAGATATTGCAGGTCATGAATTTATGCACGGGATCATCGAATATGCACATTTTGATGCCCTTGATTATTATGCTGAAAGTGGAGCTCTAAACGAATCGTTTGCCGATATTTTTGGGGAAATGGTTGAATATTGGATTGAAGGCGGCGACTCTGTGCTCTATTTAGTGGCAAACGACCGAGGTACTATACGCTCAATGCGCGATCCCAATGATTACGGAGACCCCGACACTTATGTTGGAGATAATTGGGCTCCACTTGATGGTGATGACGAAGGTGGTGTGCATACTAACAGTGGTGTTCAAAACTTTATGTTTTACCTGCTAAGCGAAGGCGGTTCAGGTGTTAACGATTATGGTGTAGAATACACCGTTGAAGGAATTGGTCACGAAAAAGCACAAGATATTGCTTGGGGAGCCATGATGGATTATTTAAATGCTGCTGATGGTTATATCACCGCACGTAATGCTTGGATTCAATCAGCAATCGATTTGTTCGGAAGCTGCTCGCAGGAAGTGATTTCTGTAGGTCAGGCTTGGCAAGCTGTTGGTGTAACCTTTTTTACCGGCTTTGATGTAGCCTCAGTATGTGGAACCTATACAGGAATTGGAACAGTTGATGCTACTTATGGTATAGAAAATTCAACAGTGGTATTTAGTACATTTGTTTCTGATTGCAACACTACTATTAATCCTTTTGCAATTATTAATTTCGAATCAGGTTATTACATCACCTTAAATCCGGGTTTTGAGGCAAAAGCGAATTCAACCTTTACTGCGTTTATAGATGAATGTGAAATCTCAGAATACGATCCGGGTGATTTACGTAATGCTCAAAATATTGAAAATGCGGAAAATGAACAGGCCGAAGTATTAAGCGGTTTTAATATTTTCCCTGTTCCGGCAAGTAATCTTGTTACCATTGAATTTTCAATCCCTACTACTTCCAATACAAATTTGTTCATCACAGATTTGTCTGGTAGAGTAGTAGCTAACCTAATGGAAAATCAAACACTTCCTTCAGGTAATCAAACTATCGAATTCGATGTTCAAAATTTACCTTCCGGCATTTATATGGCCATTATTAAAACAAGTGAAGGCATGCAAACAACTAAATTTGTTGTTCAACACTAAGGTTTTATTTATCGGTAGTAAATAAAATAAGGCCGCATTCGTTATGAGTGCGGCCTTTATTTATCGGTAGTAAATAATTTATTTTGTTACTCCTAAACAATGTAACATAAAGGTATACATAAATGCAGTTTCATTTAAACTCTCATAACGGCCTGACTGCCCGCCATGTCCTGCATCAAGATTGATCTTAAATAATAATAAATTATTATCCGTTTTAGTTGCACGTAATTTTGCTACCCATTTTGCTGGTTCAAAATATTGTACCTGACTATCGTTAAATCCTGTTGTAACCAACATGTTTGGATAATTTTTCGCTTCAACATTATCATACGGTGAATAACTCATCATATAATCATATTCTGCTTTGTTTTTTGGGTTCCCCCATTCTAACCACTCAAACGTAGTTAATGGAATTGTTTCATCTTCCATGGTAGTAATTACATCCACAAAAGGCACATCAGCAATAATACCTAAATATAATTCCGGTGCCATATTCGAAACAGCACCCATTAATAAACCACCGGCACTACCGCCATTCGCAAACAATTTTTGTTTCCCTACATAACCTTCCTGAATTAAATATTTACTACAATCGATAAAGTCATAAAACGAATTTTTTTTGTTCATCATTTTACCTTCATCATACCATGAACCACCCATTTCCTGACCACCACGAATATGCGTATTAGCATACACAAATCCTCTGTCCATTAAACTCAAAATATTGCTGTCGAAATAATCTTCGTTGCTATATCCATAAGCACCATATCCATAAATATAACCCGGTGCGCTGCCATCTTTTTTAAAGGTATCTTTTTTATAGGCTATAGTCATTGGTACCTTTTTACCATCGCGTGCAGTTACCATAATACGTTCTGTTACATATTGCGATTTATCATATCCACTCGGAATAATATCTTGCTTTAATATTTTTTTTGCTTTTGTAGTTACATTATATTCATATGTTGAATAAGGTGTAATAAGCGAAGAATAAACAAATCGTATATCATTGGTATTTGGGTCAGGATTATATCCTAATGTAGCATAATAAGCAGGTTCGTCAAATTTGATATAATCGTTTTGACCATTCGGAGAAATTACACGCAGTGTGGTTAAACCATTTGTACTTTCCTGTGCAATAAAATAATCTTTAAAAAATTCTACCGTTTCTAAAAATACATTGTCCCTCGCAGGAATAATATCTGTCCAATTTTCTTTAGCCGGCGCTGCAATTTTAGTTTTACACAAACGGTAATTTTTTGCCTGATAATTTGTTCTTACTACAAACTCATCACCTTTAATATGGTCAACAGTATAATAATGGTCGGTACTCATTGGTTCAATAGTAGTAAATACATCCGGTTGATTGGCTTTTGTATATTTAATAATTCCTGCATCGGTTCTGCTGGCAAACGCAAAAATGTATTCTTTACTTCTGCTTTCATATGCATATAAATCTAAAGTTTGATCATCCTCTTGTAACAACACCACATCATTTTTAGCTTTATCACCAATCACATGTTTTTTAATTTGATAAACACGTAATGTTTCTTTGTCCGGAACACCATAAACAAGCGATTTATTATCAGTGGTCCAAATACAGCCATTTCTGGTATCTTTAATTTCATCTTTTAGCCATTCACCCGTGCTGAGGTCTTTGATTTTGATCGTATAAAAATTTCTACCTGCAACATCCATTATTACAGCAGCCATTTTGTGGTCATGACTCATTTCTATATAAAAACTTAAATACTCATTGCCAGCAGCTAAGTCATTTCCATTAACAATAATCTCCTCTGCTGCAGTCAGGTCACCCTTTTTCCTGCAATAGATGGCATACTCACCACCTTTTTCATACCTGGAATAATAGTAATATTCCCCCAATTTATAAGGAACGCTGCTTTCATCCTCCTCTATACGACCCACCAATTCTTTAAAAATCTGCTCCTGAAGTGCTTTGGTTGGTTCCATTATGGCGCCCAGGTAAGCATTTTCTGCTTTGAGGTGTTCCATCACCTTAGGGTTCTCGCGTTCCTTCATCCAATAGTAAGGGTCCTGCCTAGGCCCTTGTGAACCTTTGATTTCATAGGGAATTTTTTCAGCCACAGGTGCAACGGGTGCCTGGGTTTGAGCCAATGCCGCTGCTGCCGAACCAGCTAAAAACAGCATGCTGAGAATGAATTTTTGCTTTTTCATGGTCGAAATATACAGATTTGGTGACATAACATTTGCCAACCATGTCACAAAAGGCATATTTTTTTTACGAAATTGTTTTTAATGTTATGCTGAAATGCTTTACTTTAGCGACCTACTAAACCTAAAACTATGCGGAAATATCTACTCCTGATTATGATTTCCTTCGTCTCCATGCAGCTTTTCGGGCAGGGAAGGACTATAACAGGTAAAATTACAGATGCAGACAATGGCGAATACATGCCAGGTGTAACCATTTTGCAGGAAGGCACCCAAAACGGCACAATTAGCGATTTTGACGGTAAATACACCATCAATGTCCCTGAAAGTGGCGCTACACTTGTTTTTTCATTTGTTGGTTACGAAACCCAAAAAATCACACTCGGCGAGAAGAATGTGGTTTACGTGAGCTTAAAAATGTCACAAGAAATACTTGAAGAGGTAGTTGTTGTGGGCTATGGTACGGAGGTGAAAACCAAAGTAACGGGTAGTATATCAGAAATTAAAGCCGATGAAATCGCCTTAACACCGGTATCTACAGTTGAACAAACCTTACAAGGTCGTGCTGCCGGTTTATTTATCGAATCAAATAACGGTAAAGTTGGTGGTGATGTAAAAATTCGCATCAGAGGTTCATCATCAATTAATGCAAGTAACCAGCCTTTAATTATTGTAGATGGTATTCCAATTAATACAGTAGCAATTAACGATTACTTTAACGTATATCTCAATCCATTAAATGATATCGATTTTAATGATATTGCCAGTGTGGAAGTTTTAAAAGATGCATCAGCAAGTGCCATTTATGGTTCACGTGCGGCTAACGGTGTATTAATTATTACTACTAAACGCGGTAAAGAAGGTAAAGCAAAAATAACTTTAGATTATCAGCAAGGCTTTAGTGAGCCAACTCGTTTACGCGAGTTTTTAAATGCTGAAGAATATATCGACTATTTCACACAGGCTGCAATTAATGCCGGTGAATACGATTTTGCTAATGGCTTAAGTGGCTATGCAACTGTTGAAGAAGCAGTGGAAGATTATATTGGTGATGTTGAAAAGAAATTTGACCGTTTAGCCGGACATACAGATTGGAGAGGAGATTATGCCAATACTGACTGGCAATCACTTGCTTTCCAAAAAGCGATTTCAAGTATGCTCGATTTATCTATTTCGGGCGGAACTGAAAAAATGCAATATTTTACCAGCGTTGGTTATTCCTATCAGGATGGTATCATGATAGGTAATCACGGTGACCGCTTTAATATTTTAAATAATATTGATGCACAGCTTACCGAAAAATTGAAAATGAGCTTAAACCTTAACTTAAGCCGTTCTATTAATAACGATATACCGGACGACAATTCATTTTCAACACCATTACAAATGGTTGCTCAATCGCCTATTACTCCACCAAAAGATACAACTGGTGAATATTATAATACACCTACAACTTTATATTATAATCCTTTAATTGAACAAGACAATGTGTTTTTTGAAAGTACTACTTTCCGCACACTTTCAAATATTGCCGCTGAATATCAATTAATTCCTTCATTGGCTATTCGTGGTGAATTTGGTGGTGATATTACCAATCACTATCAGGAACGTTTTTATGGTAGCAAAAGTGAAGTAGGGTTATCAGTTGGAGGTTATGCTACAAATTATAATGCAACCGTACAATATTTGAATACTAAGTTGTTGTTGATTTACGATAAACAAATCGAGAAACATTCAATTGGTGCAACCGGTGGTATGGAATATAATAAATATGATGATAACTACAATTATGTTGAAGGTCAGGGCTTCCCTAATGACAAATTACAAACATTAGCCAGCGCTGCAGAAATTGTTGCAGGAACATCAGTTGATTCTTACTATCGTTTCTTATCTTATTTTGCACGTGCAACTTACGATTATGATACTCGTTATTTATTAAATATTACTGTTCGTGCCGATGGTTCTTCCCGTTTTGGTGAAGAAAATCGTTATGGCGTTTTCCCTTCAGCATCTGTTGGTTGGGTAATGTCAAATGAAGCATTTTTAAAAGGCAGCGAAAAAGTGAGTTTATTAAAATTACGCGCCAGCTACGGTTTAACAGGTAATGCCGGCATTGGTAATTTTGATTACAAAGGACTTTACGGTATTGGTTCTTATGCCGGTACTTCTTCTTTATTTCCTTCATCAATTGCCAACCCTGCTTTAACTTGGGAAAAAACTGCGCAATTAGATATTGGTTTCGACTTCGGTTTTTATAACGACCGCATATCGGGTGAATTAGATTATTATATTAAAAATACTACCGATTTATTGTTAGATGTTCCGGTTCCTGCAACAACAGGTTATGCGGTGCAAACACAAAATGTGGGTAGCCTCGAAAATAAAGGTTACGAGATTGTAATTAATACGCAAAACTTTATCGGCGATTTTTCTTGGAGCACCAGCTTTAACTTTTCGGTAAATAAAAATAAAATCCTCGAATTGGCAGATGGTCAGGAGTTGATAGATTTAGGTGGTAGCGACTTTATGAATGTAATTATGGTAGGCCAGCCACTCGGCGTATTTTATGGTGCTGAATATGCAGGTGTTGATCCTGATAACGGTGATGGTTTATTTTATGTAAACGAAACCGAAGGCAGTGATGAAACTACTACCGATTTTAACCTTGCTAATTATGTAGTAATTGGTGACCCGAATCCTGATTTCATTTCCGGTATTACAAACAACTTTGCATATAAAAACATTTCATTAGATGTTACATTACAAAGTGTTTATGGCAACGATGTAAACTTACAAGGTGATTATTGGATGAGCTCAAATGCCAGCCAGTATGATAACCAAACAATTGACCAGTTAGATGCATGGCAAAACCCTGGTGATGAGACTGACATTCCTGAAAATCGGTTGTTGTTTGCAAATGGCACAGAATCGCGCTCAAGCCGTTATTTATCTGACGCATCTTACTTACGTGTTAAAACAGTTACATTAAGTTTCTCATTCCCAAAACGATTAACAGAAAAAATGAATATGTCGTCACTGAGATTATATACCTCAGCGTATAACTTATTTACATTTACTAATTACACCGGCTGGGACCCTGAAGTTTCAACAGATTCGTTTACTGATAATGTGTATTATGGTATTGATTTTTACAGTGCACCTCAACCTAAAACAGTTGTATTTGGTGTAAGTATTGCACTTTAATTAATTAACCGAATTGTAATTTAAAAACAATAATCATGAAAAAATCATTATATAAATATTTAACACTGAGTTTAATTATTGTGTCAGTTGCTTCTTGTGAAGATATACTGAACCTTGAACCTGCTCAGAGCTTAAGTAATGAAACTGCCCTCGACAACGACGAAGGGGTTAAACAGGCATTAATTGGTGCATACGATAATATGTCTCAAACTTCTTTATTAGGAGGTGAATTAATGCGTAACGCTGAATTATACGGCGCCGATAATGAAATTTTATGGGTGGGAACATATACCGCACCACGTGAAATTTTTAATCGTGACATCTTAAATACCAATGGCGATGTATTGGATTTATGGACAGATGCTTATGAAGTAATCAATTCTTGCAACAATGTAATTAATGCATTGGATGTTGTTGTAGCTGCCGACCAAAATCGCGTTCGCGGTGAAGCTTTGGCTTTAAGAGCATGGGCGCATTTTGAATTGACTCGTATGTTTGGCCAACAATATGAAGCTGGGATCGATAATACACAATTAGCAGTTCCGCTAATTTTAATTCCTACTTTAGCATTTGGCGATAATGTTGATGTTACGCGTAATACTGTTGAAGAATGTTATAATCAGGTAATTACCGATTTAACAGAAGCTGAATCATTATTACCTGAAAGTAATGATGTATTCATCAATAAATATACCGCTGCCGCTTTACTTGCTCGTGTGTATTTACAAAAAGCAGATTATGCTGCTGCCCGTGATGCAGCGGACAGAGTAATTGCTTCCGGTGACTATGAATTAAATGGTACTTATGCTGAATGTTTTGCGCAAGATGATCCAACAGATGAAGATATTTTCAGCGCTGAAAATTCAGAATTAGATAATAGTAATGTAATGGTTACTTATTTCGCAATCAACGATTTTGGCGGACGTGCTGATATCGAAATTGAAGAAAGTCACCTCGCTTTATATGATGATTTGGATGCTCGTAAGGCAATGTTTTTTGTTGATGGTGATGCAACTTTTACATCAAAATTCAACAACGAATTCGGCAACCTGAGTATCATACGTTTAGCTGAAATGTATTTAATTCGTGCAGAATGTAATTCTCGTTTAGGAACTGCAATTGGAGCTGAACCTGTTGATGATTTTAATATGGTGCATACCAGAGCAGGTTTACCAGCAGAAGGTGCCGTTGCACTTGATGATATTCTTTTAGAACGTAGATTGGAACTTGCTTTAGAAGGATTTAAAGTGCATGATATCAAACGTTTGAAAGGAACAATCAGCGTTATGAATTACAATGACCCTAAAATGATTTATCCTATTCCTGTATCTGAAATAGAAATTAACCCACTTCTGGAGCAAAATCCGGGATATTGAGGTAAACTCATAATACGTTAGAAATCAAATTGTAACGAGCTGGCTTTGGCCGGCTCGTTTTTTTTGTGAATTGCCCAGCACTTTGAAATTAGATATAATTTACTACTAAAATACGTTTTATGTGACATGGTTACAAAGTCTGTAAACCCTAAAAACATCGCATAAATTGACATTTTAAACCAAAATGTTGTCAAATTTATGTGTAAATGTGACATGTATTTTGATTTGTAGTTAATCAAACCTTAGAATTATAAAAGTATTTGTTTATTTTTAGATAGAAATATATTAGTTCACATTTTAAATTATTGCCTAGATGAAAAGATTAATTCTACCCGTGCTCCTCGCAGCAGGTATGTTGTTATCCGCAGAAGGATATGGACAACAAGCAGTTAAAGTTGACCAGAATTTTAATATTCAGTTGACTGAAGATTTACTGCAACAAAAATTCGTTCAGCTTGATATTTCAGGTTTGAGTTTTAAAGATGAAGCAACTGCAACCAAGTATTTTAACTCCATTGAAAACAACCTTGTTGAATTCGTATTAAATTATGAAGCAAAAACGGCAACCATGATGTTATATCCTGACCGTTTAGGTAAATTCACTTACACGTTGGAAGATTGGAATAAATACATTGCTACTATGTCGCAACGTTGTTCTTCTAATTACAATTCATTCTTAAACCAATAATAAACTGAAACTTATGAAAAAGACGTATATAAAAATTTCGGCTGCAGCAATGCTAATTATTGGTTCAGCTACACTATCAAACGCACAAATTGTTGGCGGTGTTTCTTACTTAAAAGGTAAATGGGTAGAAGTAGCCATTTCTGATTGTGGAACTTATACTT
>Ga0209812_10002333_pt1 | contig 11434 bp, 6 predicted proteins | sample JI71714BDNA_FD_187502 | JGI IMG/M metagenome (GOLD analysis project Ga0209812, IMG submission 187502) | Wastewater effluent complex algal communities from Wisconsin, to seasonally profile nutrient transformation and Carbon sequestration -... | ecosystem: Engineered > WWTP > Effluent > Algae...
GTGCCAAATTAGAAAAAGGCTTCCAGTTGTTTGGTTTAAAAAAACAGTCAAACGAAGATGAGTTTGTTTCTAGTTTGCAATTAGACAATACCATTACTACTGATTCAATCAGTGAAGAAGGTAAGCTGATGCAGATTCCGGCTACAGATGCTTCTTTGCCTGCTTTTCGTGTGTACGAAGACAGTGTGCGTTTTTCTTATTTTTTTAAAGTACCTGCAAACGTCAGTATTATTTTAAAAGGAAGTTTAAATTGGTTGGGTAAACAGGCGGATGAATATCCGAGTGGTAGTGAATCATTTGCAGTAGAAGTTTTGCCAACCAGTAATGACGAGGCTGAAAATAATTCGGAGATTGCCAATCAAACTTTATGGCAAATTTTCTTATTAACTTTTTTAACCGGTTTGTTGGCAGTCATTACACCTTGTGTATTTCCACTCATTCCAGTAACAGTAAGTTTCTTTTTAAAAAGAAGTAAAACCCGTGCAGCAGGAATAAAGAATGCACTTTGGTATTCCTTGTCTATTATTGGTATTTATACTGTTCCTACTATTTTATTAGTACTCCTTTTTGGGGATGATATTCTCTATCAAATTTCTACCAGTGCCATTTCTAATTTATTGTTCTTTGCAATTTTCTTGGTTTTTGCCATTTCGTTTTTTGGCGCATTTGAATTGCAATTGCCCAATAGCTGGGCCAATAAAGCCGATCAAAAAGCAGGCAAGGGTGGATTAGGTGGTATCTTTTTCATGGCGCTTACCTTGGTGATTGTATCTTTTTCATGTACTGGTCCTATTGTAGGAACACTGCTTGGACAAACCAGTACAGGCGGGGTGAGTACTGCACCCATCATTGGTATGTTGGGTTTTGGTGTAGGATTGGCATTGCCTTTTTCGTTGTTTGCATTTTTTCCATCGATGCTGCAATCATTACCAAAAAGTGGTGGCTGGTTAAATTCAGTAAAAGTTAGTTTTGGTTTTATAGAATTGGCATTGGCCTTAAAGTTCTTGTCTAATGTAGATTTAATTTATCACTGGCGTTTACTAGACAGAGATGTGTTCTTAGTACTATGGATTGTGATTTTTGTTTTACTCGGGATTTATTTATTGGGTAAACTAAAGTTTTCGCACGATAGTGATTTGCCTTATGTTTCTGTGCCTAGATTATTTTTTGCCATTGCTTCTTTTTCCTTTGCCTTATATATTTTACCAGGATTATGGGGAGCGCCTCTTAGGCATTTAAGTGGATTTATTCCACCCGATGGAACACAGGAATTTAATTTAGATGCTTTAAAGTATCAGTTAAATAGTAGAACCAAAGAGTCTACTACCACAATTAATTTAGCTCAGCCTCCTCAACGATTAGCAGATAAATTGCATGTTCCATATGGTTTAATTGCCTATTTTACTTTAGAAGAAGGAATGGCTGCTGCAAAGGCTTTGAATAAGCCAATCATGTTAGATTTTACTGGACATAGTTGTGCCAACTGTCGTAAAATGGAAAAAGAAGTTTGGAAGGATCCAGCAGTATTACAGCGGATGAAAGAGAATTTTGTGTTGGTAAGCCTTTATGTAGATGAATCTACCGATTTGCCTATTAAAGAGCAGTACATTAAAAAGGATGGAGATAAAGTGATTACAGAAGGAGATAAAAACCTAGACTATGAAATTACTCAGTTCGGGTTTAATGCACAACCACTGTATATGTTTTTAGATTTAAACGGGAAACCATTGAGTACTATTAAATATGGGTATAATCCTGATATTGCCAAATTCATCGCTCATTTAGATGCGGCAAAAGCCGCATTTGAAAAGAATAAATAAATGAGTTTAAGTGAAATAGAAAATCCCCGACATGAAATGGTGTCGGGGATTTTTTATGCTTCTTCTTAATTGACATTAAAGTGCTATTTGCTTTTCAATCATCATCTTTCTAAGATTGATTAAGCCGTAGCGCATTCTGCCTAAAGCAGTATTAATGCTGCAGTTGGTGATTTCTGCAATTTCTTTAAAGCTCATATTGGCATAGTGCCTCAAAACAATGATTTCGCGTTGTTCTTCTGGTAATAAATCCAGCATTTTTCTTACGCGGTCATGACTTTGACCTTGCATGATTTTGCCATCGGGTCCTTCTTCAGAAATTTGCAATACATCAAAAATATCTTTGTTATCGCTGGTTTTGATGGCAGGGGTACGCTTCACTTTTCTAAAATAATCTACACATAGGTTATGGGCAATTCTAAGCGCCCAAGGTAAAAACTTACCTTCCTCTGTGTAACGCTTATTCTTTAATGTGTCAATAATTTTAATGAACACATCTTGAAAGAGGTCTTCCGCTAAATAAGTGTCTTTAACAAAAAACAAAATAGAAGAAAAGATTTTGTCTTTGTAGCGATAGATAAGCGTTTCAAAAGCATCGGAGTCTCCGTCTTGAAATGCCCTTATCAGTTCTGTATCAGACGCATGGTCTAATGTTCTCATAGTTTAGGTTTTTGAGTCAGGATTAAAATCAGGATATTGGACAACGATTTTTTAAATCTTGAACAAAATAGAATTCTTTTGTATACATAAATCTTTTGTGGAAATCATGTTAGCCGCCTTCAAGGTTATTCACATTCTAACTCGCTGATTTTTTGAAGGTTATTTAGGGTTTACTCAACCAAAGCTGTAATAATCTGTTTAATTTGTGAACCTTATGGCAACGAGTAAAAAGTCGGCAAAAGCAGCCCAAAACAATGATATATTGGTACATGGGGCCAGAACACATAATTTAAAAAATGTTACTGTTTCATTTCCTAGAAATAAGCTCATTGTGGTAACCGGTGTGTCTGGTAGTGGAAAATCCTCTTTAACGATTGATACTTTGTTTGCAGAGGGGCAAAGACGTTATGCAGAAAGTTTAAGTGCTTATGCCCGACAATTCATGTCTAGGATGGTAAAACCAGATGTAGATTATATTAAGGGATTATGCCCAGCCATTGCTATTGAACAGAAAGTGATAACTCGAACTCCTAGGAGTACAGTGGGCAGTATGACAGAAATTTATGATTATCTCCGACTATTGTTTGCACGCGCAGGTAAAACTATTTCACCCATTAGTGGAAAGGAAGTAAAAAAGGATGAAGTAGCAGATGTAATGAATGCTATTTTATCTTTTGAAGAAGGTAGCAAGATAGTGATGTTGGTTGCATTTAAACAACATGCAAATAGAGCCATAAGAGAAGAATTGGGCATATTAATGCAAAAGGGTTTTTCAAGAATGTATTTGATGAAGAAAGATGCAGCTGGAGTGCCTGAAAGGATTGAAGATATGTTGGCATTAACCGACGCAGCATTGGCAAAAATCTGGAAAACAAATCAGGCCAATTATTATGTACTGATTGATAGAATGGTGGTTAAAGCATTTGATGAAGAAGACCTACATCGGCTAGCAGATTCTATTGGAACTGCTTTTTTTGAAGGGCATGGAGAAATGTTTATTGAAGTAAATAGTAGTCAGTTGCTGCATTTCAGCAATAAGTTTGAGGCAGACGGAATTCAATTTGAAGATCCCTCTCCCAATTTATTTTCTTTTAATAATCCTTATGGCGCTTGTACGGTTTGTGAGGGCTTTGGACAAGTATTAGGGATAGACAAAGATTTGGTAATACCCGATAAGCGCTTGTCATTGTATGAGAATGCTGTTGCTCCTTGGAAGGGAGAAAAATTGAGTTGGTGGAAAGATCAATTCATAAAAGGAGCTAGTAAATCGGGTTTCCCTATTCATAAACCAATCATGGATTTAACGAGGGATCAGTACCAACAATTATGGTCTGGTATAGGAACGGCTTTAGGTATTGATGATTTTTTTAAAGAAGTAGAACAGAATCTTTATAAAGTGCAGTACCGAGTATTGTTAAGTAGGTACAGAGGTAGAACCAGTTGTAATGCTTGTGAAGGGTATCGATTAAGAAATGAAGCCTTGTATGTGAAAGTTCATGGGAAGCATATTGGGGAACTTTGCAATATGCAAGTAAGCCACTTGAAAGATTGGTTTGATGCAATCAAATGGTCGGAGCAGGAACAAGCAATTGGGAAAAGAATTTTACTAGAAGTACACCAACGAATTAAAACCTTATTAGATGTTGGATTGGGGTACTTAACATTGGAAAGATTGGCCAACACCCTGAGTGGTGGAGAGAGCCAACGTATTCAGTTAACCAGAAACCTGGGAAGTAACCTAACCAACTCATTGTATATTTTAGATGAGCCTTCAATTGGATTGCATTCGAGAGACACCCAACGACTCATTGGTGTTTTAAAATCATTGCGAGATTTAGGTAATACCGTAGTGGTAGTGGAGCACGACGAAATGATGATGCGAGAGGCAGATCATATTATCGACATGGGTCCTTTGGCTTCACACTTAGGCGGAGAAGTAGTAGCAGCTGGCAACTACGATCAAATAATCAAAGATAAAAAAAGTCTTACGGGTAAATACTTAACAGGAGAGTATATCATTACGCCGCCAGCTAAACTTAGGAAATGGAATAGTTTTATTCAAGTTGAAGGAGCAAGACAACATAATTTAAAAGACATTACGGTTCAATTTCCTTTGCATTGTTTTTGTGTAGTTGCTGGAGTAAGCGGAAGTGGAAAAACGACTTTGGTAAAGCAAATACTTTATCCGGGTTTACAAAAATTAAAAGGAGAAGCTGCAGATAAAGTGGGCTTGCACAAAGCCATTACCGGAGATACAGAATCCATCTCGCAAATTGAAATGATTGACCAACAACCCATTGGTAAGTCTTCAAGAAGTAATCCGATTACTTATATTAAAGCCTATGACGCCATAAGAGATTTATACTCTAAACAGGGTTTAGCTAAAATGCGCGGATTTCAGCCTAAACATTTTTCTTTTAATGTAGATGGTGGAAGATGTGATACTTGTAAGGGCGAGGGAGAAACCATTGTTGAAATGCAATTCTTAGCAGATGTGCATCTCACTTGTGAATCATGTGGTGGAAAAAGATTTAAAGAAGAAGTATTGGAAGTGAAATACAACAATGCTTCTATACATGATTTATTAGAAATGAGTGTGGATGAGGCTTTTGAATTTTTTAAAGAAGAAAAACAAATTCAAAAAGCCATCAAAACCTTACAGGATGTGGGCTTGGGCTATATCAAGTTAGGGCAAAGCAGTAATACCTTAAGTGGGGGTGAAGCACAGCGAGTAAAGTTGGCGAGTTTCTTAGGTAAAGGAAAAGGTATTGGACATGTACTCTTCATTTTTGATGAACCCACTACCGGTTTGCATTTTCATGATATACAAAAATTACTGAATTCTTTTAATGCATTGATTGAACAAGGGCATTCATTGATTGTGATTGAACACAATACCGACGTGTTAAAGTCGGCGGATTGGTTGATTGAATTAGGTCCAGAAGCGGGTAATGCTGGAGGAGAATTGGTGTATGCAGGTGTTCCTTCTGAATTAAAAAAGAATAAAAAAAGTATCACTGCGCCATTTATTTGAACAAATGCGCTTTATATTTAAATGTAAATAATCATTGAACCAGTAATCCCCCTAAGTGATTAAACTTCTATTAGCTTGCCCATTATTCTTGACTTCCTTTTTGTCTACAGCGTTGGCTCAGAACCAAGCTAAACTGGATAGTCTAATCAAAATTTCTAACGAATACCCCAAAAATGATTCGCTTAAAATGCGAATGTTAATCAGGGTTTATGGAGAGCTGGTCTACAATAAACGGCCCCTTGCCGAATTAAAAAAATATGCCGATTCTGCAAAAGCAATTGCCTTACAATTGCCCAATAGAGACAATATAAGAAAGTTCTATTTTAGGCTGGGGGTAGTTCATCACGGTAAGGGTGAATTTGCAGAAGCACTTGAAATATATAAAGAAGGGGTTGCATTGGTGTCAAAAGAAGGGGACAAGGATTTGGAAGCTGGATTTTATATGAGCATGAGTGATATCTATAACAAGATCACCGATTATGCCAGTGCTATTGATGTTTGTGAAAAAGCTATTCAATTGTTTGGTGAATTAAATGATAAAGGTGGACAAGCCAGCATTTATAATAATTTGAGTGGCACGTATATCCAGTTAAAAGATTATACCACTGCATATAAGTATGCTACTAAAGCATTGCCCATGTTTGAAGGGGAAGGCCCAATGTCTAGGGGAGTGGGGAGTATCAAATTGGTCATTGCCAATATTTTGCTGAATGCGGATGAAACCTCTTTGCGCAAAATAGGGGCAATCGGAAAAAATAGGTACCTGCGAGTGATCAAATTAATGAAAGAGTCTATCCCTATTGCGGAGTTTGATAAAGATTTAGGGTTGAAATCGGAAATGTTGATTGCCATGGGGGTTTCGTTTGAAAAATTGAATCAAATGGCAGATGCTACAAGGGCTTATGAGTTGTCGCTTGCTGTTGCTTTGGCAGGCCCAGATTTAAATGTATTAGCAGCCACATATAGTACTGTTGGTCGTTTTTTTCATCGCCAACAAAACAATCGGAAAGGGGTGAATTACTTGCATCGGGCATTGGATATGTCTACCCAATTTGGTTTATTAGAAGTGGAAAGAGAAGCTGCGGAAAGTTTGAGCAGTTTTTATGAACGCCAAAAGCAAATGGATAGTGCTTTTTACTACTATAAAAGATTTTCAAAAGTTGAGAATCAAATTTTTAATAAGGAAAAAGAAAATGAGTTTACTCGTAAAAAACTAAAGCTCGATTTTAGTATTAAAGAGAAAGAATATGCAGTAGAACAGGAAAAAATCAACCAGCAATTGGCTGAAAAAAAATTGGAAATTAGTTTTAAAAATAAGATTGAGTGGTTAATGGGAATATTAACCATCGTGGTTATTACTGCAGCTTGGTTTTTTTATAAGAGTAAAAAGAAAACGCAGGAATTAAATGCAACTATAGAAGCACAACGACAATCATTATCTGAGTTAGTTCAAGTAAAAGATAAAATATTCAGCATTCTTACGCACGATATGCGAAGCCCAGTTAATAGCTTAATCTCCTTTGTTTATTTATTAGAGAATGAAGAGATTAACAAAGATCAATTGTCGCAATATGCAAAAGAATTGGGTAACACACTTAGGGGAACTTCTGCATTAATGGAGAATCTCTTAAACTGGGCAGGAACACAATTACAAGGTTTTGATACCCATATTGAACCTATTGCCCTTCATGCGGTAGTACAAGATGTATTGACTTCTTTTAGTGCAACATTGAAACAAAAAAATATCCAAATAGAGAACTCCATCAATGAAAATGATGGGGTATTGGCAGATAAAAATTTACTGGCATTGGTGATTCGAAATTTAATTAGCAATGCGCTGAAGTTTAGTTATGCTGGTAAAACCATTTGGTTAAGCATGAAGCAGCATGAGAACGAATTGACTATTTGTATTGCAGATGAAGGAATGGGAATGTCCGCTGAAGCAATGGAACAAATTAATCAAGATACAAGCAGTACCATGACCAGTACCTATGGTACCAATAAAGAAAAAGGAACTGGATTAGGTTTAATGCTTTGCAAAAACTTTCTTTCAATGATGTCCGGCACACTTTCAGCTACCACTAATCGGCCACAGGGTACTATCATGATGATTCATTTGCCTAAACCTACCAATCAATAAGGCGTCTGCTTGAAAATTAGAATCGCTTTAACAGCAATTTATCAATTACTGTATCATTCAATAATTGCTTATAGGCATTGCTTAATGGAATAGAAACCTTATTGCTCAGGATGATTTCATTTGCCATTACTTGAAAAATATGTTCCGTATTAATTAGATACTGTTTGTGTACCCTAATAAATTTTTTTGATTGTAGTTGCATTTCTGCATTTTTTAATCCTACCAACATCACCAATGTTTTTTGATCTTGGGTATAAATTTTAGAAAAGTCTCCCATGCTTTCAATGTATAAAACATCATTGGTATTGACCCTGGTGATTCCTTTATTGTCTTTAATAAAAAAATAGTCTTCTGTGCTTTCATTTTGAATAGTAGCAGTAGAATGAGAAGCGTTTTTTTTCAATTCAATGTATTCAATTGATTTGTTGACAGCTTTTACAAATCGATCAAATGAAATAGGTTTAACCGCAAAATCGATGATATCTAAATTGTATCCTTCTGCAGCATATTCAGGGAAAGAAGAAATGAATACAAATACAGGCGGGTTCTTTAAAGTTTTAACCAATTCTATTCCGGTTAGGTAGGGCATATCTACATCAGAAAAAACGATATCGATGGGTTGTTCTTTTAAAATGGATAATACTTCTAAGCCTGTTTGACATTCGGCAACCAAATTTAAAGAGGGTATTTTTTTGATATAGGAAGTTAAAAGGGCTCTTTCTACCAAGTGGTCGTCTGCTATAATGCATTGATACATAATACGGTATTACTTTACGAATGTATTGTTTTTGCTTTGTTTTAACCGCATTTGTCTACTAAAATACATCGGTTATCTACTAATTCCTGTTCTTGGTCTACTTTCAATCTTTCATGCTGCTGCTTAGGGCTAATTTTATTCTAGTTTAATTCAGTAATTGAATTAAATCACAAAGCGCAGTAACTGAGGGGATACTGCGCTTCTTTTATTTTTAGGTGGTACCTATCTTAATCTATCTGCTTTTTTAACCAATTGCTCGTCTTTATATATCCCAATTGCAGAAAGTATGAGCAACACGGGGATTGACAAACTAACTAAAGCAGTCAAATCGGTATTCGACTCAGTAAAAGTTTTACTGGCATTGAAGTACAATACAATATTCAATAGTGCAACCACCAGTAATGATATATTGATCAACAGTTGCCTTTTTCGGTCTTTGTACATAAAAATACATACCAATGTGGCTACGCAAATGGCAATGGTTAAAATGGCGTTTAAACTGCCTTGAGCAGCTGTATATTCAATCCATTCTTTAACATTGGTTTCAGGGTTCAATTTATTGCCGCTAAAAAAAGAGAACTTTAAACTAAGCGCACTCATTGTTGCGGCAAGCAATAACCAAATACTTTGTATTCTTTGAAGCATATATTCTGCGTTAGATTAGCCCATTTCTGGGTATAAGATAAATTGTTCCATGAATTCATTTACCTGACTGCGAACAGAACCAATGATTGAAGCATCTTCTGCATTCATTAATACTTTATCAATGGAATCTACAATGAAAGGCATATGCGATTCAGTCATACCACGAGTGGTAATTGCTGCCACGCCAAAACGAATACCTGAAGTTACAAAGGCAGATTTGTCGTCGTAAGGAACCATGTTTTTATTGGCGGTAATATCCGCTAGTACCAAAGCTTGTTCTGCTTTTTTACCACTAATATTTTTATTTCTTAAATCAATCAACATTAAATGGTTATCGGTTCCACCACTAATGATATGGTATCCTTTATCTACAAATGCTTTGGCCATGGCTTGCGCATTTTTTTGAACTTGTTGTTGGTAAACTAAAAATTCATCAGATAAAATTTCACCAAAAGCCACTGCTTTTGCTGCAATCACGTGCTGCAATGGTCCCCCTTGAATACCAGGAAATACGGCCATATCCAATAAGTTGCTCATCATTCGGATATTTCCTTTTACATCTTTTAATCCCCAAGGATTTTCAAAATCTTTATTCATCATAATGATTCCTCCTCTTGGTCCACGTAAGGTTTTGTGCGTAGTAGAAGTAACAAAATGACAATGTTCAAAAGGAGAATTCAATAATTTTTTCGCAATTAAACCAGCAGGGTGAGCAATGTCAGCCATTACTAAAGCACCTACTTCATCGGCCACTTTTCTAATACGCGCATAATCCCAATCTCTACTGTAGGCACTAGCTCCACAATAAATCAGTTTAGGTTTTACTTCGCGGGCTTTTGCCTCTAACATGTCATAATCAATCAACCCTTCTTCTCTGGTAACACCATAAAAATGGGGCTGGTATAATTTACCAGAATAATTAACTGCACTTCCATGCGTTAAATGACCACCCATACTAAGGTCTAATCCTAAAGTGGCATCACCTGGTTGTAATACAGCTAAAGCAACAGCCGCATTTGCTTGCGCACCACTATGTGGCTGCACATTGGCATATTCTACTCCAAAAATTTCTTTTAAACGATCAATGGCCAATTGTTCTGTTTGGTCAACAATTTCACAACCTGCATAATACCTTCTGCCAGGATACCCTTCTGCATACTTATTGGTCATTACATTGCCCATTGCCTGCATTACTTGAAGGCTGGTGAAATTTTCAGAAGCAATTAGCTCAATTCCGTGTCTCTGTCTCTCTAACTCTTTTTTAATAAGGTCAAAAACCAGTGTATCTCTCTGCATGAAGTGTATTTTTGCCAAATTTACGCGTTATTTACTATTTTACAGCCCCATTTGACCGATATAGATAGGAATAAGTGAGAATCGGACATGGATAAATTACCTCCCAATGAAAGCGATTATACCAGTTGCGGGTGCAGGAACTAAATTAAGACCGCATACCTATACACAACCCAAAGCATTAATTCCTATAGCAGGGAAGACCATCCTGAGTTTTATTGTAGATCAGTTAAGGGATGCAGGCATTACTGAGTTCATATTTATTGTTGGATATCTTGGCGAAAAAATTCAAGATTACGTTAAACAAACCTATCCAGATTTAACCACCCATTTCGTTTTTCAAAATGAAAGACAAGGAACCGGGCACGCCATTGAGTTAACTAAAAACATAGTGGGCGAAGATGAAGTATTTGTAGTATTGGGAGATACTATTTGCGAATACGATGTAAAGGAAGTGGTGGATAGTCCTTACAGTATGTTGGGGGTAAAAAAAGTGGATGATCCAAGAAATTTTGGGGTTGCGTCTATAGATGAGGAAGGATTCATAGAGCAAGTAGTAGAGAAGCCCTCTATTCCAAAAAGTAATATGGCCTTGGTTGGATTATATAAAATTAAAGAGACCCATTTCTTATTTGAATGTTTGCATCATTTATTTATGCAAGACATTAAAACACAGGGAGAATATAATTTAACGGATGCCTTGGATTGTATGATTAAACGCGGCGCTAAATTTCAATCATTTAAAGTAAAGAGTTGGTTTGATTGCGGTAAAAAGGAAAGCTTGCTTGAAAGCAATGCTACACTGTTAAAAAAGTTTGGTGGAAATATTCAATACATACACGATTTTAAAGACACCATTATTATACCACCGGTTAGTATTGCACCAGGTTGTGATATTTCTCATTCCATTATAGGGCCGCATGTAGCCATTGGCGCCAATACTACTGTGAAACATTCCATAATTCGCGATAGCATCATAGGTTCTTATACCAATTTATTTGAAGTGGTTTTAGACAATTCATTAATTGGAAGTGATGCTTCTGTAAAAGGCTTAAGCAGAAGTTTAAATATTGGAGACAATACCGAAA
>Ga0209812_10002337_pt1 | contig 11421 bp, 6 predicted proteins | sample JI71714BDNA_FD_187502 | JGI IMG/M metagenome (GOLD analysis project Ga0209812, IMG submission 187502) | Wastewater effluent complex algal communities from Wisconsin, to seasonally profile nutrient transformation and Carbon sequestration -... | ecosystem: Engineered > WWTP > Effluent > Algae...
CGTTGCTTTTCGCCCTATCCGTTCCCATGCTCGCAGCACCTGCCGTTGCCCAGAAACGGGCTGTCGCCTACACCGAGTTCGATCTGCCCAACGGGCTGCACGTGATCCTGCACGAGGATCATGGCACTCCCATCGTGGCCGTGAGCGTGATGTACCACGTGGGCAGCAAGAACGAAACACCTGACCGGCGTGGATTCGCGCACTTCTTCGAACACCTGCTCTTCGAGGGCTCGGCCAACATCAAGCGCGGCGAGTTCAGCAAGTTGGTGGAGAACGCGGGTGGTGTGCTCAATGCTAATACCAACGGCGACCGCACCTATTACTACGAGGTACTGCCCAGCAACCAGCTGGAGTTGGGCTTGTGGCTCGAAAGCGAGCGCATGCTGCACGCCCGTGTGGATCAAGTAGGGGTGGACACCCAGCGCGAAGTAGTGAAGGAGGAGCGCCGCCAGCGTTACGAGAACCAGCCCTATGGCACGCTGACGATGGAGGTCCTGCAGCGCGCGTTCACCCGGCATCCGTACCAGTGGCCCACCATCGGCTACATGGAGGATCTGGATGCCGCGAGCGAAGCGGACTACCAAGCATTCTATAAGAAGTTCTACGTGCCCAATAACGCTACGCTCGTGGTGGCTGGCGATATCGATGAGGCCCGCACTCGCGATATGGTCCAGAAGTACTTCGGTGACATCCCGCGCGGGGAGAAGGTGGTGCAGCCTACCATCGTGGAGCCGCCGCTAGGTGGTGAAGTGCGCGACATCATCCATGATCGCATCCAACTGCCGGCCGTGGTGATGGGCTACCGGATACCCGCCAATGGCACGCCGGATTTCTACGCGGTGGAGTTGTTGAACCGGCTGCTTTCCAATGGCAACAGCGCCCGCATGAACGTGGCTTTGAAGGACCGACAGCAAGTGGCCGTCTATTGTGGTGCGTTCAACTTTCCCTTCGAGCACCCGGGTATCGCTATGCTCTTCGCCATCGCGAATGTGAAGACCGACGCGCCGCAACTGGAAGCGGCCATGCAGAAGGAGATCAACGCCTTGGCCACCACGCCGATCAGCGCGGAGGAACTGGCGAAGCTCAAAGCTCAATTGGAGACCGAGTGGATCGCGGATAACAGCCGCGTCGCCGGCATCGCAGGCAACTTGGCCACCGCCCATTGCCTGCTCGGGAACACGGAGTTGATCAACACCGAGATCGACCGGTACCTATCGCTGACGGCGGAAGACCTGCAGCGCGCCGCCAAGACCTATTTCGTCAACGACAATCGCGTGGTGCTTCACTACCTGCCCACGCCCAATAGCCAACCCTGACCGCATGTTCACCGGCCACCACCGATGGGCCTGCTGCAGCGCCGCCGCGCTGGGTGGGCTGCTTTTCCCCGCACTGATGACCGCACAGCTCGATCGTTCCATTCCGCCCGCACCGGGTCCAGCACCACTCGTCAGCATTGGCGAACACGCCACCAGCACCCTGCCCAATGGCGTGCATGTGATCGTGGTGGAGGATCACAAGCTACCGCTGGTGAACATCCAAGTGCGCTTCGATATTCCACCCATCCACCAAGGAGAGCAGGTCGGCTACATCGATCTTTTCGGTGAACTGCTCACAGCAGGTGCTGGCAAGCGCACCAAGGCCGATATCGACCGGTCGGTGGATGCCATCGGTGCCAACCTTTACGCGGGCAACGATGGGCTCTTCGCGAGCGTGCTCAAGAAGAACTTGGAGCCCTTGATGGCGGTGGTGCGGGATGTGGTGGTGGAGCCCACCTTCCCGGCTGAGGAGCTCGAGAGCGCGGTGATGCGTGCCCGCTCTTCGGTGCAGCAACGCAAGGAGGATCCCGAGGCCATCGCCGAAGCGGTGGGTCGTTCCGCGATGTTCGGTCGAACACACCCCTATGGCGAGGTCACCACGGAAAGCTCGTTGGAGAAGGTCGATCGGACCATGCTTGAAGCGTATCACCGCCACTTCTTCCGTCCCGAGAACGCCTACCTCGTGTTCGTGGGTGATATCACGGAAAAGGAGGCCAAGGAGTTGGCGAAGGAACACTTCGGCAAGTGGGATCCCAAAGCATCCAAGGCTACACAGGATGAATACGGACGCACCGTGGTTGAAGGACTTGGTGTGGTGGTGCCGCTGCAAAAAGCCACTGTGCCCAGCGGGGTAAGGCGCGTTCTCGTGGTGGACCGGCCCGGCGCTGCACAATCCGTGGTGCGTGTTATGTTCCCGTTGGCCATCGTGCCCAAGGACATCCGCGCCCAACAAGCACAGGTGATGAACACCATCCTCGGCGGTGGCATCTTCAATGCGCGTTTGATGCAGAACCTGCGCGAACGCAATGGCTATACCTATGGTTGCTACTCCAGCCTGGATGTGGACCGGTTCAACAGCAGCTTCGTGGCCACCACGAGTGTGCGCACCGAGGTCACTGGTCAGGCCGTGCAGGAGATCCTCGCCGAAATGGAGGGGATGCGCAAAGCGCCCGTGACCACCGAAGAGCTCGAGTTGGCCAAGCGCAGCATGATGGGCAGTTTCGGTCGGAGTCTTGAGGATCCGCGCACCGTGGCCCGCTTCGCACTCAATACCCGATTGTACGGGCTACCCGCCGACCATTACACCACCTACCTCACCCGGTTGGAGTCGGTCACGGCCCAACAGGTGCAGGATGTGGCCAACATCTTCCTCCATCCGGACCAAGCCATCGTGCTGGTGGTGGGCGATCTGGAGCGGATCAAGGGAGGCCTGAAGGGCATCGGCATGGATCCGCTCGAACCGATCATCCAGCTCACGGAGGATGGCGAGCGCTGGGAGGAGGTGCTTACCCCGGTCACGGACCGCACCGCCGAGCAGGTGGTGGAGACCTACCTCCATGCCATCGGCGGGCGTGACCGGATCGCGCCGCTTCGCCAATTCTCCCTGGTCTATGATCAGCAGCGCGGTGACGAGGCGTTCCGGTTCGAGGAATGGTTCGGACCCGATCTATACCGCTCCAAGCTCCACGTGGGCCAGGAACTGGTGGAGGAGTTCACCTTCGATGGGCAACGCGTGCTCTACTTCGACGGGGCTAACTCGGGTGAAATGACCGATGCAGGCTTCGAGATGGTACGACTCAATGGACGACCCGTTCCCGAGGTGGCCTACCGCAACGTGCTGGAGAAAGCCGAACTGATGGGGTGCACGAAGCTCAACGGCAAAGAGGTCTACAAGCTCACGATGACCTACACCTCCGGGAACTCCTTCCAGGTCTACTTCGACAAGGAGAGTGGCTTGAAGGTGCGTAGTGTGGAAGAGCAGTTCTACAACAGCCGGGTCTACAAGAAAGTCGTCGACTTCGCCGATTGGAAACCCATCGCAGGGGTGTTGTTCCCGCACTTGGTCACGGAAGAAGGTGGGGTCTCCGGGCCGGTCCGATCGGTGCTCAGCGCTTCAACCGTGAACCAGGCCATGCCCAAGGGATTCTTCGATGTGGTGATCCCCGAAGTGAAGGACGAGCCCGTACCACCCGAGATGCTGCCACCGGAGTACAGCGCCCCTACGGAAGAGTAGGCGCCTGCCGTTCAGTTGGGACCCATGGGAATGACTTCCGTGGTGTTGGCGGCCGTGCGCAAGCGCTGCGGAACGGCGCTTCGGATCGCTTTGGAAAGTGCATCCAGCGCTTTGCGCCGAACGAACGGTGTGCGCACCACCAGCACCACTTCGCGCACCGGCTCGGGTGCCATGAAGCGCCGAACATGGCGGTCTTCCGGGCCCACGGAGAGTTCAGGGACCAAGGTCATGCCCGAGCCGCTGTTCACCAGACGCTTCAAGGTCTCGATGCTGCCCGTGCTGTATTGGATGTTCTCGTGCCCTCCCGAACTGGGCTGCTGACAGATGCTCAAGGCCTGTTCGCGCAGGCAATGTCCTTCGCCCAACACCCACATCGGCATGCGGCGTACCTCTTTGCGCGCGATGCGCCGTTGCTTCAACAACGGATGCCCGGCAGGCAGGTAGGCCAGGAAGGGTTCGTGGAACAAGGTGATCGACTCCATGTCGGGTTCGTCCACCGGACCAGCCAATATGCCGATGTCCAGCTGACCTGCGCGTAGCCCCTTGATGATGCGGCTGGTGCGGCGTTCGTCGATGGTGAGGCGGGCCTGCGGATGCTCATCGGCGAGGCGGCCCAGGAACAGCGGCAGGAGATAGGGGGCCAACGTGGGGATGATGCCGATGCGGTAGGTGCCTGCCGTACCGGTATGGACCTCTTTGACCAGGGCTTTCAGCTGGTCCGCCTCGCGCAGCACCACACGCGCTTGATCCAGCAAGGCGGCACCTTCGGGTGTCGGCCGCACGGGCAAGGTGCGTCGGTCGAAGATGGCCAGCCCGAGTTCATCCTCCAACTTCCGCACCATGGTGGTGAGGGTGGGTTGTGTCACATGGCAGGCTTGTGCTGCGCGGCTGAACTGGCCCGTGTCATCCACGGCCACGATGTACTGGAGCTGTTGCAGCGTCATCTTCGATGAGGTCGATATCCGCAGCGAAGGTATTGATGGCGCGGATGGCCTAGGGTGCCACGCACCACCAACCGCTATCGATCTGGACCTTTCACCAACTTCTGCGAAACGATGCCTTCTTCCGTGCGGATCAGGAGGTGATAGAGTCCGTCCACGAGTTGGGGGAGTATTACCACATGAAGTTCATCGGCTGCTCCGCTCTTCCGGAGCACCTGGCGGCCCGAAGCATCGTAGAGTTCGATGGTGGCCGATCCAGCAGTGAGTTCAGCTAGGTTGATGCGATCGTGGAACGGATTGGGGAAGATCTTCGGTGCTGTTGTGGTTTGATCGCGGATCCCCACAGTATTCATGAACGTGCCGCTCGCGCAAGCTCTGTTATTCGACGGGTCACGATCGGCTACATGGTTGGGGCGTTGTGCGACCACACAGACTTCCGTTTCTACGGAAGTGCCAGACGGGGTGGAACTGCCGGTCACGAGTAGGCCCTGCATCACGAAGGTGGTGTCTTGTCCTGGGTTCAGTTCCATGTCCTGCAAATGGACCGTGCGCGCGTTCGGCTCGCAGCTGAAGGAGATGTATTCATATTCTTGGTGGCTGACCAACACGTCAGTGAGCGCGGCAGGCCCACTATTGATGACCCGGACCGTGATATCTGCGCGATGATACATGGACGAGGAAGGTGCCCCCCAACCGATCGGTTCGAACCAGACCGTATCCACGGTCACTTCCACGGCCACATCCTCGCTGTGTTCGCTCGTGCTGCCATCGCTGGTGTACGTCCTGAAATAGCCTGATCTCCGTTGGTTGCCTTGGATCACGCCGGCAGTATGGTATCGGTCGTCGGCGAACCAGGTGCTGTTGATCACTTGGCCGGGAGCGAGTTCGATTTGGAACAGCTCGACCGACCCTTGGTCGTCACTCCAAGAGAGGAATGCGGAGTCGGTGCGTACGATGAACCCTGAACTCCCAGGAACGAATTCACGCGGCGAGCCGGCTCCTGCAGGTAAAGGGTCGCTGGTAATAACGGCCAGGTCGCTATCGAGGACATGGATATCCGTCGTGGTCAGGACCAGTGAACCAGAACCGAAGGAACGCACGTCAACGATGCCCTCGATCGCGCTGCTCATCAGCCATTCACCCAGATCATTGAAGAGGACGAGGCTATCCTCCGAGGCCACGAGCAGGTCGTTCGCTGGTGTCCAAACGGCGCGTCGGATGGTCTCCATATCGATCTCCCATTGATCCGATACGTTCCCATCCAGATCCGTGATCACCACATCAGTAGGTGAAACCAGCGCTAAACGATCCTGGGGCTCCAAAGCGAGGTGGCTCAACCACCAGTTCGACTCGATCTCCTCTTTTGTCCAAAGTGTCGATCCATTCGCGTCCAACCGCATCAACGTGTTCATGCCAACATAGTCGCAACCAAAGAAGGGACCGAGTAAGAACAGCCCGCCATCAGCCGTCGGGATCATGTCGCCCATGCTGCCCAAGTCCGTAGTTGCCGGTGTGATCCACATCGGGGTGTAAACGGTGTTCAGTAGTTCTCCTTGGCTGTTGCGAATGGAAAGGCTGTTGAAAGTGTACGCGACCGCCCAGTTCTGTCCTAACGGCACGATACGCTCGAATGCCGTGTAAGGGGTGATGTTCTCGGCCACTTCCACCACTTGTGCGGTCGTGAGGCTTGGAGCGGTTACAACGGCCAGGATAACGAGGTTGATGGATAGGGTATGTCGCATACTGGAAGAACGTGTTAGGGTTCCCTTTCGCTGCCTGAAGATAGGCTTCTTCCGCATCTTTGCCCCATGCTCGGCCTTCAACTTCCCACCGACCCGCGTTGGGCGGAACTCGTGCACCAGGACCTCCCCGAACTGCTTACCGACCATGCGTGGTGCGAGCAGAAGGCCGCCAGCAACGCCATCAGCATGATCGTGCGCCATCCGGAGATGAGCGAGCTGGTCAGCGAACTCACCCGCATCGCCCAAGAAGAACTGGACCACTTCCGGCAAGTCGTGGAGCGGATCCATGCCAGGGGATGTGTGCTCGGGCCGGAGCGGAAGGACAATTACGTGAACGAACTGATGCAGTTCGTGCGCAAGGATGGATCCCGCGAGGAACGCCTGGTGGATCGCCTGCTCTTCAGCGCCATGATCGAGGCGCGCAGCTGCGAACGCTTCAAGGTCCTCACCGAAGAAGTGGACGATGCGGAGTTGCGGGAGTTCTATCGGGAACTCATGATCAGCGAGGCTGGTCATTACACCACCTTCATCGGTTTCGCACGCCAGTTCGGCGGTCGGGTGGATGTGGATGCGCGCTGGAAGCAGTTCCTGGCCTTCGAGGCCGAAGTCGTGGCCCGATACGGCAAGGCCCCCACCATGCACGGCTGATCGACGGTCTTCTTCTCTCCACCGTCACAAGTCCGGATCGTTTTCCTGACCTTCGTTCCTTCCCATTCCACACCTCATGCGTTCCATCCTGTTCACCACCATGGCGGTCACCGGCATCACTGCCGCTCATGCGCAGACCTCACCGTCCAACTTGAGCGGAAAGACCTACACCTTCACCTCAGTTCCTGGCGATCCGCTGCAGGCCCGCATCTACACCTTGGACAATGGCCTGCAGGTATGGCTGAGCCGGAACACCGATGCACCGCGCATCCAGACCAACATCGCCGTACGGGCGGGTAGCAAGAACGACCCCGCCGATGCCACCGGCCTGGCCCACTACCTGGAGCACATGCTCTTCAAAGGGACAAGCCGCATCGCCACCACCGATTGGGCCAAGGAGAGCGCCGTGCTGAAGCAGATCAGCGATGCCTACGAGGAGCGCCGCCGGACCACTGATGACGCTGAACGCGACCGCATCTATCGGCGCATCGACAGCCTCAGCACCGTGGCCGCCGCCTATGCCATCCCCAACGAGTACGACAAGATGATCAAGAGCATCGGCGCGCGTGGCACCAACGCCTACACGAGCACCGAGCGCACGGTATACATCAACGATATCCCCAGCGATGAACTGGAGCGGTGGATGGCGATCGAGAGCGAACGCATGCAGGAGGCCGTATTGCGCCTCTTCCACACCGAATTGGAGACCGTGTACGAGGAGTTCAACCGGGCGCAGGACAACGATGGACGCACCGCCTACAAGAAGTTGAACGAATTGCTCTACCCGAACCACCCTTATGGAACACAGACCACCATCGGCACCGGCGATCACCTGAAGAACCCCAGCATGGTGAAGATCCATGAGTTCTTCGATACGTACTACGTGCCCAATAACATGGCCGTGATCCTCGCCGGCGATATCGACTACGACCGCACCATCGCCTTGGTGGACAAGTATTTCGGGAAGTGGGAGAAGGGCTACGTGCCCGAATTCACGTTCACGCCGGAAGCACCCATTGCTGCGCCGATCATCGCGGAAGTCTCCGGTCCCGAAGCCGAGTGGGTGGATCTGGCCTGGCGCTTCGGTGGTCAGCACACCGCGGATCCGCTCATGTTGCAGCTCATCGATGGTATCCTCTCCAACGGCAGTGCCGGCCTGATCGACCTGGACCTGTTGCAAGCCCAAAAGGTGCTCAGCGCGAATGCCTACAGCAGCATCTCCAACGACTATTCCATCATCCAACTCAGCGGCGAACCGAAAGAGGGACAAACCTTGGAGCAGGTTCGTGACCTGCTCTTGGGCGAAGTAGCAGCCTTGCGCGAAGGGCGATTCGACGATTGGCTGATCGAGGCCGTGGTGAACGACCTCCGCCAGCGGCGCATGCGCACCTGGGGTGAGAACAACGCCCGCAGTGCCGGTGCCATGACGGATGCCTTCGTCCTGAAGAAGCGCTGGAGCGAAGAAGTGGACCTGTATGATCGTATGGCCAAGATCACCAAGGCCGAAGTGGTCGCCTTCGCGAACCAGCATCTGAAGGACAACCACGTGGCCGTGTTCAAACGCAACGGGGAGAAATCCGCTGTGCACAAGGTGGAAAAACCCAAGATCACGGCGATCGACATCAAACGCGATGGAAAGAGCGCTTGGCGTGCCGAATGGGAGAAGATGCCCAGCACTACGATGGAACCTGAGTTCGTGGATTACACCACGGCCATCCAACGCACAGCGCTCAAGAACGGTGTGGAACTGCTCAGCGTGACCAACCCGACCAACGACCTCTTCAGCTTGCGCTACATCGTGGAAATGGGCACCAACCACGACCGCGAGATGGAAGTCGCCACGAGCCTGTTCGAGTACCTCGGCACATCCAAGCTCAGTCCGACCGACCTCAAGAAGGAACTCTTCAAGCTTGGGCTTTCATTAAGCGCCTCCACCACCGAGGACCGTTGTTACGTCACGTTGAGCGGTCTGGAAAAGAACCTCGAGGCAGGGGTGGTGCTGTTGGAACAACTCCTGGCCGATGCACAACCCAACGACGAAGCCTTGAAAGGGCTGGTGGCCGACATCCGGAAAACGCGTCAGGACCGAATGAAGGACAAAGGGACCATCCTTCAGCTCGGACTCGGCAACATGGCGCGCTACGGTGCCACGTCGCCCTTCAACGACGTGCTTTCCGATGATCAGTTGAACGCGCTTACCAGCAAGGCCTTGGTGGACCGTGTAAAAGGACTCGCCAGCTACAAGCACCGCGTGGTGTACTACGGCAAGAAGTCTCCCAAGGACCTACAAACGCTGCTGAACGCGAAACACAAGGTGCCCGCCAAGTTGAAGGAACTGCCTGCACCGCGCGTGTACACCGAACAACCCACCACAGCGAACACCGTACTCTTCGTGGACCACGACATGGTGCAGACCGAGATGCTGCTCGTTAGTAAGGCTGGACCCTTCGATGTGGAGAAGATGCCTTACGCCAGTCTCTTCAACGAGTATTTCGGTAGTGGCCTCAGCAGCATCGTGTTCCAGGAGATCCGCGAAGCCAAAGCCCTCGCTTATGGCGCCAGTGCCTCTTACAGCATCCCCAGCAAGAAAGAGGATGCCCATTACGTGCGTGCGTTCATCGGTACACAAGCGGACAAACTGAACGATGCCGTGGATGCCATGCTCAAGCTGATGAACGATATGCCACAGGCCAACGAACAGTTCGAAGGGGCGAAGGGCAGCGCGTTGAAGGTGATCGCCAGCACGCGTGTCACCAAGGAGAATATCTACTGGAGCTGGGATGCCGCCCAGCGTCGCGGCCTCGACTACGATGTGCGCAAGACCAACTACGAGCGTATCCCGGGCATCACCATGGAAGGTATGCGCACCTTCTTCGATAAGGAGGTGAAAGGCCGCAACTACACCTTCCTTGTCATCGGCAAGAAGAGCGCGATGGACCTGAAGGTGCTGGAGAAGCTGGGTCCCGTGCGTGAAGTGAGCAAGCGCGAGATCTTCGGATACGATGAAGTGAAATAGCCGGGCCCGTACGGAAAAGCCATAGCGCGGGCCACGAGCCCGCGCTGTGCGTTTCAGGCCACCAGTGCCGGTATCGCATCCACGGATGCACCGGTCGCGATGGGGGCGGTGCGCCGCTTCAGGAAGGCGATCACCTCTTCGTCATCATTGTACCGACCATCGATGTCCACGAAGTGTTCAGCGAGCAGGTCGTACCGTTTCTTCATCAGTTTGAAGAATACATCCATGTAGTTCAGGCCAGCGAAGACCACCGCCTCGTTCTTCGCGAAGTCATCCAGGTGCTCGCGGAAATAGACCGGATGTTCCGTCCAGTGCATGGTGGGATCGATGTGGTGGCTGATGTGGTAGCCATCGTTCCAGCAGCGCTGGTTGAACTTCACGTTGATACAGGTGATGCTGTTCTTGAAGTGGTTACCTGGGTCATCCGGGCAGATGAAGGTGTGCTGCACCCAGTTGCCGGCCATGGCCACCAGCCGGAAGATCAGAAAGGGGATGATGAACACGATCAGCGTGGCCGGCAGGTTCACGAAACACATCGCCAGGCAGAACGCGAGGAACATGAACTCCCCCCGGATCACGCCCACCATGAGTTTGTTGCGCTTCTTGCGGAACAGGTAGGCAGTCAGGGTGTAGATGCCCGTGAAGAGGAACCGCAGGTAGTAATGCAGGAATCCGCGCACCGAATCACGCTGGTAGGGCATGGTGCTGCTCTCGTCCTCTTCCAGGTTGTTCTCGGTGTGGTGCATCCCCACATGGTGGGCGCGGTAGGTCTCCGGGCTTTGGCCGAAGAATGGGGCCAGGAACCAGGGGATGATGTAGTTGAGCGCTCCGTATTCCTTCTTGTACAGGGTGCGATGCGTGGTGCAATGCATCATCAGCCCGAACGGTCCTTTGAACGTGACGTTATTCAAATAGAAATAGACGATGGCCAACAATGCCCACAGCCAGCCGGTTACGAAAGGCATGTACAAGAGCACCGCCAGCGGCACCATCAGCACAGCCACTTTGATGGTCATGTAGATGAAGGGCAGGTCGCGCGGGTCACGGATCAAGCGCAGGAAGAAGCGGTCCAAGGCGTTGCGGGGCGCCGTTGCGTCGTACAACGGGTCCGTATTGGCGGGTAGGCTCAGCATGTTATGGGCGGCAAGCTATCCATTCCAAGCTGCGCGGTGCATCAGGATCGTGGTCCATCGTGGAAGGGAGACCCATCCTTGCGCCAAGGTTCCGAACTTCGTACCCGCATGGCACGCGAGATCACAGCGGAGATCATCTCCATCGGCGACGAACTGCTCATCGGGCAGACCATCAACACGAACGCCGGCTGGATGGGCGAACAGCTGGCCCTGGTTGGCATCCGGGCGAAGCGGGTGGTCACCATCAGTGACGACAAACGCGAGATCCTTCAGGCCTTCGCTTCAGCCACCAGCGACGTCGTTCTGATCACCGGTGGATTAGGGCCGACCAAGGACGATATCACCAAGCACACCTTGTGCGAGTTCTTCGGCATGAAGCTGGTGCGTAACAA
>Ga0209812_10002338_pt1 | contig 11420 bp, 10 predicted proteins | sample JI71714BDNA_FD_187502 | JGI IMG/M metagenome (GOLD analysis project Ga0209812, IMG submission 187502) | Wastewater effluent complex algal communities from Wisconsin, to seasonally profile nutrient transformation and Carbon sequestration -... | ecosystem: Engineered > WWTP > Effluent > Algae...
ACTGGCGCCGCGGGTAATTAAGAACCCAACAGTGATTAAATTCCGCAACTCACACAGTTGCGGTGAAATGGCTGTAGTATCGTATAAACGTTCGGTTTCTTCATACAATAAGTGCAAACGGTTAAGGGCTCTTTCAAGACGTTCGTTGCTGCGCACAATGCCAACATAATTGGTCATTATTTCTTTCAACTCCCTGATACTCTGCGTTATCATTACCATTTCCTTCGGCTCATTGGTGCCTTCCGCATTCCAATCCGGAATATTTTCCTGAAATTCAATGTTATCAATTTTTGCTGCTGCATCTTCATATATACGATTTGCAAATACCAATGCTTCGAGTAACGAATTACTGGCCAATCGATTGGCTCCATGCAAACCGGTTGAACTACATTCGCCGCAGGCATATAAATTATTGATACTGGAATTGCCATGCGCATCGGTTAAAATACCACCACACATATAATGTGCTGCAGGAACTACAGGAATAAAATCTTTCAAAATATCTAATCCGATTGATTTACATTTTTCATAAATATTCGGAAAATGATTTAACAACTCTTCTTTGGGAATAGGCGCACAATCTAAATACACAAATTCATCTCCCCGTATTTTCATTTCATTATCAATTGCTCTTGCAACTATATCTCTCGGTGCCAACGATTTACGTTCATCATATTTATGCATAAACGGTTTGCCATCACTTGTTTTTAATTCTCCCCCTGCACCTCTAATTGCTTCTGTAATTAAAAATGATGGCGTAACACCAGGCTGATATAATGATGTTGGATGAAATTGCACAAATTCCATATTCGAAATTCTGCCTTTAGCCCTGTACACCATGGCCATACCATCGCCGGTTGCAATAATTGGGTTGGTCGTGTTTTTATACACCTGACCTGCCCCACCACTAGCCATTACCGTAATTTTGGCAATTATTTTTTCAATGGTTTTATTTTTTTTATTCAATACATAAACACCATAACATTCAATATCAGGTGTATGTCGTGTAACTATTCGTCCAAGGTGATGTTGCGTGATAATATCAATTACGAAATGGTGTGCATGAATACTGATATTTGGTAATGAAAGCGCTTCTTCCAATAATGTTTTTTCTATTTCTTTACCTGTCACATCTTTATGGTGCAACACACGAAATTCAGAATGTCCGCCTTCTTTTCCTAAACTGTATTCGCCTTCTTTATTTTTATCAAAATCGGCTCCCCAATTAATGATTTCTTTTACTCGTTCAGGGCCTTCCTTCACAACTATTTCAACAATATCGCGCTTACACAAACCATCACCTGCAATTAAGGTATCATCAATATGTTTTTCGTAACTGTCCTTTTCAAAATCCCAAACCGCTGCAATACCACCTTGTGCGTATTTGGTATTGGTTTCTTCTTCTTCAGCTTTGGTAATAATTGTAATTGTTTTATCGGGAAATCTGCGCGCAGTTTTTAGCGCAAATGTTAGACCGGCAATACCGGAACCTATAACGAGGAAATCTGCCTTATGCATAATGCGAAGGTACGGTGTTTACACCAATGTGAAAAGCGAATAATCCTGGAAACTGGAAACTGCGTCCGGAGTAAGTGTTTAAATCAGTAATTAAGGATGAAAATACGGTGTAGATGATATTTTCCTATTTATCTGTTTGTTTATATGCGTAAGTTGCTTCCAATGCTTCATAATATTCCTCTCCATATTTGCGAATAAGTGCTGTTTTTACAAATCGGAAAATTGGCACACCTAATTCCTTGCCATTTTTACACGCCGGTTTACAAATATTCCATTTTTCGTAATTCAGCGCATCAAATTCACCAACCTTAGAAATACGAATTGGATACAAATGACAGCTCACCGGTTTTTGCCATTTTACCTTTTTATCTAAAAATGCTTTTTCAATGCCACACAATGCAATACCTTTTTCCCAAATGGTGTATGCACAAGGTCCATCTTTCATTAAAGGTGTTTTTAAAACCCCTTCATCGTTGGTCACCCAATAGCCTTGTTTTTCGATGGCATCAATTCCTTCTTTAGTGAGATATTCTTTCACTATAGGATACACTTTTTTCAACATCTTCTTTTCATCCTCATCTACAAATGCGCCTTCATCGCCTTCTACACAACAAGCGCCCATACAGGCATTTAAATTGCATACAAATTCTTTGTCGAGAATGTCTTCGCTTACTAAAGTCTGTTGAATTACAATCATGTTACAAAATTAACTATTTTTTGAAAAGGATTGACGGGTAATTACATTGCTCGTTTTACATCCCCAATAAAAATATAGCCGGAATTTTTTCCAAAGCCGGCAAATGTTTTTTCCAATACGAAATGGGTTGTGTGCGTATTGATTCCTTTGTCCCTGTTAAATCATAGGCAATACATAATAATACATCACTATTACACGCACTTATTATATCCTGTAAAATGGCATTATTGCGATAAGGTGTTTCTATAAAAATTTGTGTCACCCCTTTTTTTGTTTCCGCTTCCATGTGCTGAATATATTGTTTGCGCTGTGGTTGTTTTACCGGAATATATCCATGAAAATGAAACTGCTGACCATTTAGTCCGCTGCCCATTAATGCTAATAAAATAGAAGAAGGCCCAACAAGTGGAACTACCCGGATATTATTTTGATGACAAAACCGCACCAATACACTTCCCGGATCAGCAACCGCCGGAACACCAGCCTCGCTCATTAATGCACAATCTGTTCCTTGTTTTAAATACTCCACATAGGTTGAAACGGTTGCTGTATCGGTATGCTCATTAAGAGGTAAAATTGGTGTTGTTTCAAACGATGCGGTGAATCCCGATTTGCGCAAATATCGCCTTGCCGTTTTTTCATTTTCGACAAAAAAAACAGTTAACTTATTTGTGATGTCAAATACATATTGCGGAATTACATGAAGCGCTTCTTCACTCAATATTGTTGGTACTAAATACAGGGTTCCATGCATAATATTATTATTTTACTATGTAGCAGTTCATTCCTTCGAATATATTTGCATACTGAAGTCCACAACAAAGTTGAATGAATAATTTCACATTAAAAAAAAGCTTTTACACGCATGCCGATACTTTGGGCATTGCCCGGGCATTGTTGGGCAAAAAATTAATGACCTCCTTTGAAGGTAAGGTTACTGCTGGAATTATTTGTGAAACCGAGGCCTACTGTGGAGTTGAAGACCGTGGCTGCCATGCCTACAATGGCCGCTTTACGGAAAGAACTAAAATCATGTATGCAGAGGGTAGTGTGAGTTATGTGTATTTATGTTATGGCGTACATTATTTGTTTAACGTTGTCACACATGTTGCCGGCCAACCACATGCCGTATTGATTCGGGCTATTGAACCTACCGAAGGTATTCCCACAATGCTTGAAAGAAGAAACCTCACCAAATTTACTTCGGGTATGGGCGCAGGCCCCGGATTGGTTACACAATGTTTGGGATTAACAACAAAACACAACGGACTTTCGTTATTGGGTCAGGACATCCGGATTTGTGATGCTGCACCAATTAACCCGAAACAAATTGTAGCTTCACCACGTGTGGGAATGAATTTTAGTGGCCCTTATAAATTAATTCCATGGCGTTTTAGAATAGCCGATTCGCCATTTACCTCCAAAGCAAAATAAGTTGCGGAAAAAATTAAATACTGTAATAGTTGTATTGCGCACTACCGAATGGAAGCTGGTATTCAAACCTTTTGGGTATCATAAATTATTATTGGCTTTATTCGGATTATTTTTAATGGGAAGTAATAGTGGTTTTATTATTGGTTTAATTATCGGGATAATAATGGACTGCGAACTTATTTTTAAAGAACAACCCGCAAAAAAAACAACCGACAACAGAATTAGTTATTTAATGTTGGCAGCTTTTGTTTTGCAGGCAGGAGAATTAGATGGGAGAATTTCGAATGAAACTTTACATCGCAGACTTGTTAATAAATTTGGTGAAGTATATGCTACCAAACGATTTGCGTTTTTTCATGAACTATTGCGACAGCGTATTCAGGTAGAAGCTATTTGCGAACAAATTAAATTACATGCCGATTTAAAAGATAAAAAAGATATTATTTTATTTTTATTTGAAATCACCTATCACCCAACTGCACCAAAAGAAAAAGCAACACATACAATTAATTATTTAGCTGCACGAATTAATTTACCTTATGAAGATGTAAAAACAATTTACCGTACATTTTCCCAACAACATCAAAACAATTACAATAGCAATACAAAAACGTATACTGAAAAAACAACTCAAAAACCTGATATATATACCATATTTAATTTGACTAGCAACTGCACAGAAAAAGAATTAAAAACTGCATTTCATCATTTGGCAAAAAAATATCACCCCGATTCAAATCCAAATTCTTCCAATTCAGAAAAAATAGTAATGCAGGAAAAATTGCGCACCATAATTGAATCATATGATGAAATTAAATTGCGTCGGGGGTGGAAATGAGGGGGTAAGTCTCAAGCTAAATAATATATGGTATTGCTTATTAGATTACCTTTCTGCACAAACACCTTTTACCGCCACAAAGTCTCGAAGGTGCTCAAAGTTACGCGAAGGGAAGTTGGATAAACTCGCTGCATTTTTTTGTTGTAAGGGCGCTTGCAATTAGTCCCTACAACAAAAAATGCTCATTAAATGGAATCATTGCTTATTATATCAAGCATAAAAAATTTTCAATTAAATTGTTTGCCATTAATTGGAAATTTAATATTCAAAATTAAGTCAGGCATCAATGTAGTGGAGAATTGCATCCGCCACTACATTGGTGCCTGACGATTGGTGTATAAAAATTTCTGTTGAATTAATTTATAAAATACAGATAAAGGTGCTACCACTCATCACTCATGTTGGCCATGGCAGGCAATATTGATAGAATTATTTTAGCCCGCAATTCCGATGAATTTCTACACAAAGGGTATACTCACAAATGGCCCAAAATTTAAACGACATACTAAAATGCTATGATTTTTATTTTGTGTTTTTTGTGCATTCATTTTGTGTCCCGATTGTTATCGGGATTGTGGGCTATGGTTGTTTTATTAAATTTAGTTTTTGGGAAGATGTAACAGGAACAAACTTTATATAATTTAATGCTTATTACTTTGACTCCGGTCGGGAGACCGGGGTGGCGTCTGGAGTCAAAGACTCCACGACGACGTTGTCTGCGACAACTGGAGGCCTGACGATTGGTTTTTAAAATTTAGGTTGAATTAAAATTTATAATAAATCAACAGCACAAACTGGTATATTGCCACTATTCATCACTCATGTCCATTTCGGCGGACAACTCATTAAATTCGGGATTAAAAAACTTAGCATAAAACCATAAAAAAACCCCCAGCTCAGTCGGGAGACTTTACCGGGGGATCCCCATGAAAACACAAAGTTTCGTCCGCCGAAGCAGACAATATTTTAATTACTGCGCAAGATACGCTTTCAGTGCTTTATTTCTAGTACTAGAACGCAATTTATTTATTGCATTATCTTTTATCTGACGAACACGTTCGCGGGTTAATCCAAACTCTTCACCAATATCTTCTAAAGTCATGGCGTAAGGAACACCAATTCCGAAGAATAATTTAATTACATCACGTTCACGTTCAGTAAGCGTTGCTAACGTGCGTTCAGTTTCCACTTTTAATGAGTGACTATAATCTAATTTTTCATCGGTGCGTTCAGTGTCGCGATTTTCTAATACGTCGAGTAAGCTGCTGTTTTCACCATCATCAAATGGTGCATCAACAGATACGTGGCGACTAGAAACACTCAATGTATTTTTAATTTCTTCAGGTGCTAATTCTAACACTTCAGCTAATTCTTCAGACGTTGGTTCACGTTCGAATTTTTGCTCTAATTCAGAAAATGCACGGTTAATTTTACTTAATGAACCTACTTTGTTCAATGGTAAACGAACTAAGCGGCTTTGCTCGGCTAATGCCTGCATAATGCTCTGACGAATCCACCAAACGGCATATGAAATGAATTTGAAACCTTTTGTTTCATCAAATTTTTGAGCTGCTTTTACCAGACCAACGTTGCCTTCGTTAATTAAATCGTTTAACGACAAACCATTGTGCTGATATTGTTTGGCTACCGATACCACGAAACGGAGGTTGGCTTTCACCAATTTCTCCAATGCAAGCTGGTCGCCCTGTTTAATCTTTTGCGCAAGGGTAACTTCCTCCTCTGCTGTAACCAGGTCTACCTTACCAATTTCCTGTAAATACTTCTCTAACGACTCGCTTTCGCGGTTGGTGATGGATTTCGTAATCTTTAGCTGACGCATTGTTAATTAACCTCGTTTATTTCTTGTGAATTGAATGGTTCGTTAAATTAGAACGGTGTGCTAATTAAAAAGTTTCCTGAAACTCAATAAAAATTAAAAATTGAGCCGGGGTGCAAATTTACTAAGATTTTCGATACAAATCAATAGCAGACCGTTTTTACCACTAAAACGACATTTTTAACGCTTTCGGTATTTATACTTTGTATTTGCTTAGTCAGCCAATTGTAAGGGGTATTGGTCATTGTTGGCAAGGGCTTTACTGCGTATATTTGGACATCTTATGCGAAAATTGTTGCTGATTTATGCGCTTTTAAGCGGTTTTAGTGCCTATTCACAAGCCTTTTATGAAGGACCAGCGTGGTCGGACTACGGCAACTTGACTTACACCGCTTTCGGGTGGAGCATGAGTAATGCCGGTGATGTGAATGGGGATGGTTTTGAGGATATGATTGTTTCCGCTATCGACTACAGCAACCCTGAGGAAACAAATGGTGAAGAAGGCAAACTGTCGCTTTATTATGGCGGACCAGCAGGGCTTGAAACTGAACCTGCATGGGAGTTTGAGTCAAATAACGATAGTTCTGTGCTTGGATTTAGCACTTCAGGTGGCGATTTGAACGGTGATGGATTTAGTGATGTGGTTGTAGGCTGTTTGCAGTGGACAGGGGAAGAATACAATGAAGGACGTATTTACTTATGGTACGGCTCAGAAAGCGGTTTAAACGCAGGTGAACCCGACTGGAGCCTCGATTTTGACCAGGTTTTTGCCCTTTTAGGTAGTGGCGTGGCTTTGGACGGAGATATTAATGGAGATGGTTATAACGACCTCTTTTTATCCGCAAAAATGTGGGATGAACCCGAAATAGAAGAGGGAAAAACGTGGTTATACTGGGGAAGTCCGGAAGGCCCTGTAGAATCAGGCTGGAGTTGGCAGGCAAATCAGGCAGGTGCAATCTCAGGTTTCCCTGTGAGTTATGCAGGAGATATCAATGCCGATGGTTTTGATGATGTTATAATTGGTGCTAATCAATACGATTTTGATGAAATTGACGATGGCTTAGCTGTTGCTTTTTATGGCAGCGAAACCGGACTTGCAGCTGAACCGGATTGGATGATGAGCAGCGGTCAAAAAAAATGCAATTTCGGTCATTGGGTAGATGGTGCCGGCGATGTAAACGGTGATGGATATGACGATGTGGTTGTTTCAGCACTTTTATATGAAAGCGACTCGGCAAGTCATAACGAAGGCCGCATTTTTGTCTACCACGGATCAGCCGCGGGATTGTCTAATGAATTAAACTGGTTTGGAGAAATTAATCAGGCCGAAGCCCAATTTGGTTATAGTTGTGCCGGAGCCGGCGATATTAATAACGATGGTTTTGATGATGTAATTGGTGGCGCAAAATATTGGACCAACGGAGAAGCCAATGAAGGTGGCGCTTTTGTTTGGTTTGGAAGTCCCACAGGGCTCGAGATTGATTATTGTTTTTCTGCCGAGGGCAATCAGGCGGAAGGTTATTTTGGGCGACATGTGGGTGGTGATGCCGATTTTAATAATGATGGGTATTCAGATTTTTTAGTTGGCGCTTATCGCTATACCGAAATATTAGAAGCAGATGGAAAAGCGTTTGCCTATAATGGTGCAATTCGACCTGCAGATTTTTATTTTGAAGAAGATACTTTTTGTATAGAAGAAATTAATCCGCTTCCTGTAATTACAGGTTTTACCGGCGGCGTTTTTTCAAGCACCGATGTTATTATAAATCCTGAAACCGGAGAAATTAATTTAATAGCAACAAGTTTCGGCGGACCATTTACTGTAACTTATTCTGTGGATGGATATTGTTCTGTAAATAAAACAATATGGATTCAGGATGCAAACGCGATACCTGTTTTTTTATTTGAAAACGATAGCATTTGTTTAAATGGCGAAACAATTTTTCCTGAAATATTAATTCCATCTGTCGGTGCTTTTTCATCTGATGATATAATAATTGATGCAGTAAGTGGTGCAATAAATACTGATGATGTTGAAGCGGGTTGGGCAAACATAATTTATGCCGGCACCACATCAAGCGGTTGTGATTTTAGCGATACCGTAGCCATATATTTTCAGCAACAAGTTACTATCAGTCTGGAAAAAGATACATTTTGTGTCGATTTAATTGAAACACTTCCAATAGTAAACATTCCGGATGGTTTTTATTTTTCTGCCGATGCCGACATGAATGTTGAAACGGGCATTGTAAATTTAACGAGCACCGGCGCAGGTGGACCATACACTGTTTATTATAATGTGAATGCTGTTTGCCCCGATGCATCAGCTACTTTTTATATCGATAGCGCCGACAATAATTTAGTTGCTTTCGAATTTGTTGATGATAGTATTTGTATCAATGAAATAAATCCGATACCGGTTATTATCGGTTTAGCAGGTGGATTATTTTCTTCTACAACGGCTGTATTAAACGATATAACGGGCGCAATAGATTTAGGTGCAAGCGACACTGGTTGGCATGTAATCAATTATGAAATAACAACCGCATCGGGCTGTAATTTAATTTGGAGCGTTTCGATAGTTATTCTTGATATTCCATTGGCTACATTTGGTTATCCTGCGGATACACTGTTTGTTGGTGATGAAAATAGTATTCCGGAAATCACCGGACTAACGGGGGAATTTACTTCCAATCCGGCAACCTTAATTTTTGCAGATACAATGGGAGGTATCGATTTAACTAATTCTGCACCCGGCGATTATACCATTTATAATATGGTAGCCGCTGCATTTTGTAATAATATCGATTCCACCAATGTGGTTATATTACCATTTTGTGGCGCTCCCGAAAATATACTCGTTGAATATTACAATAGCAATAGTATCATTATAAGCTGGGATGCTGATGATTTTTATTCAGAGTATATCATATTAGTAATTAATGGTGATGACACAATAACATATTCGGCAAGTGAAAACAATATCACCATCACCGAATTATTACCGGAAATCAATTATACGATTGTAGTAATTACAAATTGTAATTCTACCCGAGCCAATGCAGCAAATCCAATTAACGTAACCACGGCCGCACTTGCTGTTGATGCCGATATAACTCCCTTTATCAGCATATTTCCGAACCCAACGAATGAAACCTTTTTCATTGAGTCAGAATTATTATTAAACAATTGCAATATTGCATTATACGGATTAGATGGCACCCTTATTTTCGAGCAACAAATTACATCAGGTAAATCAACAGCAACAATAAAAACACAAAACGTATCTTCCGGTATGTATATCATTCAACTTAACACCGGTAGTGCAGCGTATTATAGAAATATTATTATAAAATAATATCTTTGATATAATTAATCCGCTTAACAATCATTACCCACCAAAAACGCCATGAAATTTTTTTCAACCTTTATTGTTCTTTTTAGCCTGTATTTACCATCTAAAGCACAATGGGTAGATACTATCTATTTAGATGCCGACCATAATGAAGTGGACGACTCTTCGGCAGCCTCCTATTATAAAATTTGGAAAAGCACTGACGCAGAATCGCTTGAAGGAGTGATGTTCAAATATGATATGAATGGTGTTTTATTATTTGAAATTAATTATTCTAACGTTAAAGAGTTGGTGCTTAACGGAGTAAGTAAATATTACCATCCGGAAGGTGGTTTGAAATCTGAAGTAATGTATTTAAATAATAAAATGCAAGGTAAGGTTCAGACATATTATCCAAATGGTCAACTAAAACGTGACGACTTGTATGAGAACGACCTGTTTGTTGAAGGTAAATGTTATGGCAAAACTGGGAACGACACTACACATTTTCCTTATATGCAATTACCATCGTATCCCGGTGGAGAAACTGAATTGTATAAGTTTATCGCTGCATCTATCACTGTGTCTTATAAATTATCTAAAAAAACGAATGGCGGCATTGTACGAATACAATTTGTTGTAGATGAACAGGGGAATGTGCGCGATGCTGAAGTAGTTCAGAGTGTGCACCCAAAATTGGATAAGTTAGCTCTAAAGTCTGTAAATGATATGCCGCGTTGGAATTTCGGAATATTTGATGGCGAGCCGGCAGCTGTGTATTATACATTACCAGTAAAATTTTCATTTTAGCTTTTTTGATCTATAAAAAACTGGTTTAAGATATCCGATAATTTATTAATATAAATTAAATGGCAACAATCCCTTTACAATCAGCGGAAGAACCACCTATCGTTGAAATTGAAGAGGTTCCATCTTTAAAACGCAAATACAATCTCTGTTTAGAGATTATATGTTTGTTTTAACATTAACTTGTTTTACTTCATTGATTATTAATAATATTGATGGCACGCCATATTGGCTACGTGGTGTTTGAATTGTTTCATTTTTTATTTTATATGAACCTATCTGCATGACCTTAAGAAGCACCTTTGTAAATAATTTTATGAGGATCAAATTTCGGAAAGTAAATAATCATGAAAAAAAATAAATTTTATTCAGGCATTATTCAGATTTCTTTTAAAGGCAACTTTTGGGTGGGTGTCATTTTTTACCATACACGGTAGCAAACTACGCAGAGTCATCCACGATATTTGTGCGGCAACTGTTATGTTGAAGGCATAAAAAAAGCCCTGTTCAACAGGGCCCTTATAATTTAAATATTATTTATTCTTTTTTACAACAACTATGTAATTCTTCATATGCCTTAGCATCTGCCGGCACTTCATCTGCATCATATCCAATAGTAGTTATGGCGGATTTAATGGCAGCTACATTTGTTTTTTCGCTGTCGTATTTAACAGCTACTATTTTAGTGTCCAAATCTAAATCTGCCAATTTAACCCCCTCAATTGCACCAACAGCTTTTTCAATTGCTGCTTTGCAGGTGGCACATTGTGCTGATGTTTGTATTTCGATATATTGTTTGCTTTGAGCCGATAAACTTCCTGTAATTATAAACAGGCTTATCATCATCAGTATTTTTTTCATAATTACAAATTTATTAATTAATTGAATATTAAACGTAATCCACCATAAAACTTACGCTCCATGAGCGGTGCATAAATTACTGATGCATCAAAAT
>Ga0209812_10002339_pt1 | contig 11420 bp, 11 predicted proteins | sample JI71714BDNA_FD_187502 | JGI IMG/M metagenome (GOLD analysis project Ga0209812, IMG submission 187502) | Wastewater effluent complex algal communities from Wisconsin, to seasonally profile nutrient transformation and Carbon sequestration -... | ecosystem: Engineered > WWTP > Effluent > Algae...
CAGTCTATCACCGCGATGCTGCAGTGCAATATCCTCCCGATGACAGATTCCTAGTGGATGCACTCCAATCCACGGCCACGACCACGGCGTTGAGGAGCACACAGACCATGGAATGCACCATCCACTGGACCCCAGGCACCGGAATGGGGTTCGTCGCCGAGACCGGCAGCGGCCATTTCCTGACCATGGACGGCGCGCCCGACGGCGGCGGCCGCAACCTGGCCCCGCGGCCCATGGAAACCGTGCTCGCCGGCACCGGCGGCTGCACGGCTTACGACGTGGTGCTCATCCTCAAGCGCGGCCGTCATGACGTGACGGGCTGCCAGGTCAAGCTCACCAGCGAGCGCGCCGGCACCGACCCCAAGGTCTTCACCAAGATCCACATGCACTTCGTCGTCAGCGGCCGCGGCGTGCCCGCCGCCGCGGTGGAGCGCGCCATCGCGCTGAGCCACGAGCGCTACTGCTCGGCCAGCATCATGCTGGGCAAGACCGCCGAGATCACGACGAGCTTCGAGCTCGTCGACAGCGCAGCCGGCTGAGGCGCCCGCCTCAGACGCGGTGCGCGACGGTGGTCATCACCTTCGCCGCGCCGCGCATCAGCAGGCCCACGGGCAGCGGCAGCTCAGCGCCGCCGGCACCACGTGCGTCTTCGGCGTGGCGCGCCTCGTCGGCCTTCATGGCCTCGACGATGGCGCGGGAACGCGCGTCGCCCGACGGCAGGCGGTCGAGATGGCCAGCCAGGTGCTGCTCGACCTGGCGCTCGGTCTCGATGACGAAGCCCAGGCTCGTGCGGTCGCCCAGGCGGCCGGCCAGCAGGCCGATGCCGAAGGCCCCGGCGTACCACAGCGGGTTCAGCAGGCTGGGGCGGTCGCCGAGTTCGTCCAGCCGCTGCTGGCACCAGGCCAGGTGGTCGATCTCCTCGCGCGCGGCCTGCTGCATCTGCTGGCGCAGCTCGGGCGTGCGTGCGGTGAGCGCCTGCGCCTGGTAGAGCGCCTGCGCACAGACCTCGCCGACGTGGTTGACGCGCATGAGCGCGGCAGCCTCGCGGCGCTCGTCGTCCGACAAGCCGGCCGATTCGGCGCGCTGCGCGGCCGCCGGGTTGGGCCGCGCGGCGTGCACGGCACCAGCCAGCGTGCGCAGGGCGTTGTCGGCGCTCGCCAGCAGGCGGTCCGTCAGCGAGGGGAGGTGGGGCTTCGGGTAATCCATGAGGCACCAATCTAGTGCCATTGGAATCCTCGTGCTCGTGCCCGTGTTTCTCGTTGTAGCCAAACCACAAGGCAACGGCTTTTCGGGCTCAACCGATGGAAAACGGCAAACCCGTCTGGTGCAATACCGACAACTTCCGCTGCGGAGGTTGGCCTGATCAACCCCACGCCGGGTGACACCCGCCCGATCGGGACCTCTTGTTAAACCAAGGAGATAGTCGCAATGAAGAAATCTCTGCTCGCCCTGGCCGCTCTGACGGCGTTTGCGGGTGTGGCCTCGGCCCAATCGTCGGTGACGCTGTTCGGCATCGTTGACGTGAGCATGCGCAACGTGAAGGAAAGCAGCGGCTCGCTGAAGTCGCTCAGCACCGACGGCATGGGTTCGAGCCGTCTGGGCTTCCGCGGCATCGAAGACCTCGGCGGCGGCATGCGCGCCGGCTTCTGGCTCGAGGGCTCGCTCCAGGCCGACACCGGCAACGCCGCTGGCCAGAACTGGCAGCGCCGTTCGACCGTGAGCCTGATGGGTGGTTTCGGTGAAGTCCGCCTCGGCCGTGACTACACGCCCGACTTCTGGAACCACACCGTGTTCGATCCGTTCGGCACCAACGGCGTTGGCAGCTCGGTGAACGTGTTCGACGCCAGCGGCAGCGGCGCCACCACCGTGGTGCGTGCCAACAACACCGTCGGCTACTTCCTGCCGGGCGGCCTGGGTGGCCTGTACGGCCAGGTGCAACTCGCCGCTGGCGAAGGCGCCACGGGCAACAAGCACCTGGGCTTCCGCTTCGGCTACGCCGCCGGCCCGCTGAACATCGCGGCTGCCTACGGCAAGACCGAGTCGACCCCGACCGTCGACTGGACCCGCTTCAACATCGCCGGTTCGTACAACCTGGGCTTCATGACCGCGATGTTCCAGTACATCAAGTCGGAAACGTCGGGCGGCACGGCCGACGGCCAGGGCCTCGACAACATCCTGCTCGGCGCGAACATCCCGATGGGTGGCGGCACCTTCAAGGTGTCGTACGTCAAGGCCGACGGCAAGGGCAAGACGGCCGCTCTGCAGGCCCGCGACGCCACGCAGTTCGCCTTCGGCTACCAGCACGCCCTGTCCAAGCGCACCAGCCTGTACGGCCACTACAGCCGCATCAGCAACAAGTCGGGCGCCAACTTCACGGCTTCCGGCAGCGGCCCCGCCGCCGCCCACGCCGCTGGCAAGGGTTCGACCGGCTACGAGTTCGGCATCAACCACAGCTTCTGATCGCCCGCGGGCCCTGGAGCCCGCAGCGACACAAGCACGAGCCGCCCCCGGGGCGGCTTTTTCATGCCCGGCCCACCGGCCACACCGGCTGCCCACCATGCGACCGCTGCCCCTTCTGATCGCCGCCGTCATGCTCACCGGCTGCACCACGCCGCCCCCCGTGACCGGTGGTGCGTGGCATGCCATGCCCCTGCCCGGCAAGCCCGCCACCCGCTACGAGCCGGACCACAAGGACGGCCGGGCGGCCGTGCGGGCGGTGTCGGACCGCTCGGCCAGCCTGTGGCGCCGGCGCCTGGACACGCCGCCCGGGCAGATCGGCGAGGTGAGTTTCTCCTGGTGGGCGCAATCCCTGCTCGAGCAGGCCAGCGTGGCCGACATCGACCGCGAGGACGCCACGGCACGCGTGGTCTTCGGCTTCGGTGGCGACCATGCGCGCCTGGCGGCCCGCACCCGCATGAGCTTCGACCTCGCCGAGGCGCTGACCGGCGAGCGCCCGCCCTTCGCCACGCTGATGTACGTGTGGGACGCCACGGCGCCCGTGGGCACCGTGATCGTCAACCCGCGCAGCGACCGCGTCCGCAAGATCGTGGTCGACTCGGGTACCGAGGGCCTGCGGCGCTGGCGCGACCACCGGCGCGACCTGGCCGCCGACTTCCGGCGCGCCTTCGGCGAGGAGCCGGGCACCCTGCTGTCGGTGGCCCTGATGACCGACAGCGACAACACGCGTGGCCGCGCGCGCACCTGGTACGGCGAGGTGGTTTTCCACCCCCGGCCCGCCCTGGCGACGCAATGACCCTGCCCGGGAAAATGCGGTGAGGCGGCAGTCTCCGGGCTCGTGACAATCGCGGTCCGCCGGTCCCGCCGGCATGTCCTCAGCCCTTGCACCGATGCCCATGATGAAGTTCCCGTCCTCCCTGCGTTCCCTGCCCGCCGCGCTGCTGCTGGCCGGCGCCGTCTCGTCGCCCGCGCTGGCGCAGAGCAGCGTCACCCTCACCGGCATCATCGACGCCGGCGTCACGCGCGTCAGCGGCCTCAAGGGCGGCAGCGTCACGGCGCTGTCCAGCGGGATCATGGACGGCTCGCGCGTGATCGTGCGCGCGAACGAAGACCTGGGCGGCGGCTGGCGCGCGCTGGCCACGCTGGAGCACCGGCTGGAGCTCGACACGGGCTTGTCCAGCAACCGCCCGCCCTCGGGTGGCCAGCTGCCCGACCGCCTTTCGCAGGCCACCCAGCTGGGCCTGCCCGGCGCCTTCCAGCCCGTGGTGTCGGCCGTGGCGGCCAACATCGGCAACGGCGTGGGCGTGAACCTCAACGGCGCCTTCTGGGACCGCCAGGCCTTTGTCGGCCTGGTCACGCCCGTGGGCGCCTTCCTCGCGGGCCGGCAGTACACACCGGCCTTCGAGATCAGCGCCAGCTTCGACGCCTTCGGCACGCAGTCGGCGGCCTCGGCGGGCCAGGTGGGCTCGCTGCCGGCGGCCATCGACATCCGCCTGTCCAACACCCTGGCCTGGCGGGCCGAGGCCGGCGGCTTCGTCGCCTCGGCCATGGTGGGCGCGGGCGAGGGCAGCAGCACCACGGGGCGCTTCATGGGGGCGCAGCTGCAGTACCGCGCCGCCAACTGGTCGGTGGGCGTCGGCCTGAACAAGCGCGACAACGAACGCGCCCAGGACTCTCTGCAGAGCCTGGTGGTGGGCGCCAACGTCGCGCTCGGCCCGGGCCGGCTCTACGCCATGGTCGGTGACATCCAGGACGACAACCCCACGGGCGTGAGCAGCATCGCGGCGCTCGTGACGCCCAGCGTAGGCCCCACCAACGCGGCGCTGATCCAGGGTGCGTTCACGAACGCGCTCAAGCAGGATGCGCGGCTGCTGCACCTGGGCTACCGCGCCACGGTGGGCGTGCACACCTTCTACGCCGGGACCACGCAGTACGACGACCAGCGCAGCATCAACGCCGACACGCGCTCGGTCGGTGCCGCCTACTCGTACGCGCTCAGCAAGCGCACCGACATCAACGCCGCGGTCGCGCGCTTCACCAACGCCGCCACGGCCCAGGCCGCGCCGGGTGGTGGTGGCTACATCGGCGGCGTCACGGCCAGCGCCGGCACCGACTCCACCAGCCTGGCGCTGGGCATCCGCCACCGGTTCTGAGCCCGGCCCACAGGGCCTGCGGCCACCCTGGCTGGCCGCGGGCCCGCTGACGCCCCATGTTCGCTTTCATCGTGCGCCGGCTGGCGCAGGCGGTCATCGTGATGCTCACGGTGGCCTTCCTGGCCTTCATGCTGTTCCAGTACGTGGGCGACCCCGTGGCCCAGATGCTGGGCCAGGACGCCACGCAGGAGCAGCGCGAGGCGCTCCAGCGCGACCTGGGCCTGGACCAGCCCTTCCCCGTGCAGTTCGCGCGCTTCGTGGGCAACGCGGTGCAGGGCGAGTTCGGGCTGAGCCTGCGCCAGGGGCGGCAGGTGTCGACGCTGATCGCGGAGCGCTTTCCGGCGACGCTGGAGCTCTCGCTCGCCGCAGCGGTGATCGCGCTCGTGGTCGGCGTGCCGCTGGGCGTGTACGCGGCGCTGCGGCGCGGCCGCTTCGGCGCGCAGGCGGTGATGACGCTGTCGCTGCTGGGCGTGAGCCTGCCGACCTTCCTGATCGGCATCCTGCTGATCCTGGTGTTCTCGGTGCAGCTGCAGTGGCTGCCGAGCTTCGGCCGCGGCGAGACCGTAGCCCTCTTCGGCAGCAGCAGCTGGACCACGGGCCTGCTCACGGCCGACGGCTGGGCGCACCTGGTGCTGCCGGCCATCACGCTGAGCGTGTTCCAGCTGGCGCTGATCCTGCGGCTGGTGCGCGCCGAGATGCTCGAGGTGCTGCGCACCGACTACATCAAGTTCGCACGCGCCCGCGGCCTGTCGGACCGCGCCATCCACTTCCGCCATGCGCTGAAGAACACGCTGGTGCCGGTGATCACCATCACCGGCCTGCAGCTGGGCAGCCTGATCGCCTTTGCCATCATCACGGAGACGGTGTTCCAGTGGCCCGGCATGGGCTTCCTGTTCATCCAGGCCGTGCAGTTCGCGGACATCCCGGTGATGGCGGCCTACCTGTGCCTGATCGCACTGGTGTTCGTGGTCGTCAACCTGGTCGTCGACCTGCTGTACTTCGTGGTCGACCCGCGGCTGCGCGTCGAACGCGCCGGGGGCCATTGAGATGAGCACCCTCGCCCGCTGGCGCGACAGCGACGTCTGGCACAGCTTCAGGCGTTCGCCCACGGCCATCGTCGCGGCCGTGATTGCGGCCGTGTGCCTGTTCTGCAGCCTGTTCGCGCCCTGGGTGGCGCCGCACAACCCCTTCGACCTGGCGACGCTGAACCTGATGGACTCGCGCCTGCCGCCGGCCTGGATGGAAGGTGGCAACCCGACGTACCTGCTGGGCACCGACGACCAGGGCCGCGACATCCTGAGCGCCCTGTTCTACGGCGCGCGCATCTCGCTGCTGGTGGGGCTGGCCTCGGTGCTGCTCTCGCTGGTGGTGGGCGTCGCTTTGGGCCTGCTCGCGGGCTTCGTGGGCGGCGCGGTCGACGCCTTCATCATGCGCGTGTGCGACGTGATGCTGTCCTTCCCCAGCATCCTGGTGGCGCTGCTGATCGACGGCGTGGGCCGCGCGATCTTTCCCAATGCACACGACACGCTGGCCTTCGGCGTGCTGATCTTCGCCATCGCGCTCACCGGCTGGGTGCAGTACGCACGCACCGTGCGCGGCAGCACGCTGGTGGAGCGGCAGAAGGAATACGTGCAGGCCGCGCGCGTGATCGGCGTGGCGCCGCTCGCCATCATGGCGCGCCACGTGCTGCCCAACGTGATGGGGCCGGTGCTCGTGCTGGCCACCATCCAGGTGGCGGCGGCCATCCTCACCGAGGCCACGCTGTCCTTCCTGGGCGTGGGCGTGCCGCCGACCTCGCCGAGCCTGGGCACGCTCATCCGCATCGGCAACGACACGCTGTTCTCGGGCGACTGGTGGATCACCATCTTCCCGGGCGTGATGCTGGTGCTGATCGCGCTGAGCGTGAACCTGCTGGGCGACTGGCTGCGCGACGCGCTGAACCCGAAGCTGCAATGAGCACGGCCACGCCACCCACGCCGCTGCTCGAGGTGAAGGACCTCGTCGTGGAGTTCCCCACGCGCCGCGGCACGCTGCGCGCGCTGGACCACGTGGGCTTCACGATCGCGCCCGGCGAGATCCTCGGTGTGGTGGGCGAGTCCGGCGCTGGCAAGAGCCTCACTGGCGCGGCCATCATCGGCCTGCTCGAGCCGCCGGGCCGCATCGCCGGCGGCGAGATCCGGTTGCGCGGCGAGCGCATCGACGGCCTGCCGGCCGACGCCCTGCGCCGCATCCGCGGCAAGCGCATCGGCGCCATCTTCCAGGACCCGCTGACCTCGCTGAACCCGCTCTTCACCGTGGGCCACCAGCTGGTGGAGACCATCCGCACCCACCTGCCGGTGTCGGACGCCGAGGCCCGCGAGCGCGCCATCGGCCTGCTGGCGCGGACCGGCATCCCGGCGCCCGAGGCGCGCTTCGGACAGTACCCGCACCAGTTCAGCGGCGGCATGCGGCAGCGCGTGGTGATCGCGCTGGCGCTGGCCGCCGAGCCCGAGCTGATCGTGGCCGACGAGCCCACCACGGCGCTGGACGTGTCCATCCAGGCCCAGATCATCGCCCTGCTCAAGCGCCTGGCGCGCGAGCGCGGCACGGCCGTCATGCTCGTCACGCACGACATGGGCGTGATCGCCGAGACCTGCGACCGCGTGGCCGTGCTGTACGCCGGCCGCGTGGCCGAGATCGGGCCGGTGGCCGAGGTCATCCACCGCCCGGCACACCCCTACACCCGCGGCCTCATGGGCTCGATCCCGGCCATGGACGAGGACCGCGACGAGCTGCTGCAGATCGACGGCACCATGCCGCGGCTGAACGCCATGCCCACGGGCTGCGCGTTCCACCCGCGCTGCCCGGCGGCCAGCGAGCGCTGCACGCGCGAGCGGCCCGAGCTGATGGCGGCCGGCGCCACGCAGGCAGCCTGTTGGTGGGTCAACGCGCGGGTCGCGCCATGAGCGGCATGCCCCTCGTGCAGGTGCAGGACCTGGCCAAGCGCTTCGACGTCTCGGCCCCCTGGCTCAACCGCGTGATCGAGCGCCTGCCGCGCCAGGTCGTGCACGCCGTGGACGGCGTGAGCTTCGAGATCGAGCGCGGCAGCACGCTGGCCCTCGTGGGCGAAAGCGGCTGCGGCAAGAGCACGGTGGCGCGGCTGCTGGTGGGGCTGTACGAGCCTTCGGCCGGTGCCATCCACTTCGACGGCCAGCCCCTGGCCGGCCTGCAGGGTTCGGCACGCCGCATGCTGCAGCGCCGCCTGCAGATGATCTTCCAGGACCCCTACGCCAGCCTCAACCCGCGCTGGACCGTGGCGGACATCGTCGCCGAGCCGCTGCGCGAGCATGCGCTGGTGGCCGGCCGCGACGCGCAGCACGCGCGCGTGGCCGAGTTGCTGCAGCAGGTGGGCCTGGCTGCGGCCGATGCCGCCAAATACCCGCACCAGTTCAGCGGCGGCCAGCGCCAGCGCATCAGCATCGCGCGCGCGCTGGCCACGCAGCCGGAGTTCCTGGTCTGCGACGAGCCCACGTCGGCGCTCGACGTTTCGGTGCAGGCACAGGTGCTGAACATCATGAAGCGGCTGCAGCGCGAACGCGGCCTGACGTACCTCTTCATCAGCCACAACCTGGCGGTGGTGCGGCATGTGGCCGACCGCGTGGGCGTGATGTACCTGGGCCGCCTCGTGGAGGTGGCGCCCAAGCGCGAGCTGTTCGCGGCGCCGCGCCACCCGTACACGCGCATGCTGCTCGACGCCATCCCCGACGTGCACATGAGCGGCCGCGCACGCACGCCCGTGCAGGGCGAGGTGCCCAACCCGTTGAACCCGCCCAGCGGCTGCAGCTTCCACCCGCGCTGCCCGCACGCCAACGCACGTTGCCAGGCCGAGCGGCCGGCGCTGCACACGCTGGGCAGCGTGCAGGTGGCCTGTCACGCGGTGCAGGAAGGCCGGCTCGAAGCGGCCACCCGGCCCGTCACCCTGACGGCCACGTGATGCCGTCACAAGGCGTGGGTGACGCTTTCACGGGACGTCGACGCCCGCAGGTTCGATAAACGCGGCATCGGGCGCTGTACCCGTCGGCCGCTGTGTACCAGGTCGGCCAGCGCCTCCAGGAGCCGCCATGACCGACCGCACCGAGACCATCTTCCTGCCGCCCCTGGGCCTGGCAGGCCCGGCCGAGGCCGAGGCCACCCTGCAGCTGCGCGTGCCCTCGCCGGGCCAGCGTGCCCGCTACGCGCTGGCCTACTGGCCGGCCACTCTGCGCAGCCTGCTGGTACCGCACCGCATGGATCCCGCCGGCGCGCGCTGGACCTACGCCGCGCGCTTCCAGCCGCAGCCCGCCGACCACGCCCGCTGGTGTGCCGCCTTCGGGCTGGACGCCGCCCAGGCAGCAGGCGCGCCCTTTCTCTTCAGCCAGGCCACGGGCACGCTGCTGTACATGCGCCTGTTCGCCGACCTGGGCCTGAACTTCCGGCACCTGCTGCACCTGCGCCACCGCGCCACGCACCGCCCGGCACCGGCCGCCCAGGCGCTGGCGGGCCAGACCGTCTCGGCCCGCGTGGCCGCCGTGCACAGCCTGGGCGCACGCAAGGCCGTGGTTCAGGTGGCCTGCACGGTGAGCAACGACGAAGGCCTGGTGCTGCTCAACGTGCAAGACGACTTCATCGTGCGCGGCTACCGGCCGGGTCAGCTGAAGGCGCTGCCGCGCCACCCGGCACCGCCCTTCGAGGCCCTGCAACGCCCCACGCCGCGCTGGGCCGCGGGCCAGGCGCCCTGGCACGCGCAGCTCGACGTGGCGCCCGACCTGGGGCAGCGCTACGGCGCGCTCAGCGGCGACGCCAACCCCGTGCACACCACGGCCTGGGCGGCGCGGCTGTTCGGCCACCCGCAGCCCTTCCTGCAGGGCCTGGCCACGCGTTCGCTGATCGTGGGCCAGCTGGCGCAGGCGGGCTTCCGCGTCACGCGGCTGGACCTGCACCTGTGCCGACCCGTGCCCTGCGGCACGCGCGTGAGCCTGTCGCACGACGGCCAGCGCTTCGAGCTGTCGGACGCGCCGGGCGCCACGCTGCTGGCCGGCGGCCGATTCGAGGCCGCGATGCGCTGAGCGTCGGTTGAACGCCCGCTGGGGGCCGGCCTCAGCGCGGCAGCAGCCGCTCGTTCGCGAACAGCTCGGCCACGGCCTCGCGCCCGCGGATCACGTGCACGGCATCACCGTCGAGCATGAGCTCGGCGGCGCGCGGGCGCGTGTTGTAGTTGCTGGCCATCACCATGCCATAGGCACCGGCCGAGAGCACGGCCAGGCGGTCGCCGGGCTGCACGGCCAGGGCGCGGTCGCGGCCCAGCCAGTCGCCGCTTTCGCACACGGGGCCGACCACGTCCCAGGTGAGCCGCGGCTCGTCGCGCACCCGGCAGGGCTCGATGGCCATCCAGGCCTCGTACATGGCCGGGCGCACGAGGTCGTTCATGGCGGCGTCGACGATGCAGAAGTTCTTGCCGCCGTCGTCCACCGCGCCGGGCTTGAGCACCAGCGCCGTGGTCAGCAGCACGCCCGCGTTGCCCACCAGCGAACGGCCGGGCTCGAGCAGCACCGCGCGGTGGCCGTGCCCGCGCGCGTCGAAGCGCGCCAGCATGGCGGCCACCAGCTCGCCCGGCGCGGGCGGCTGCTCGTCGGTGTAGGTGATGCCCAGGCCGCCGCCCACGTCGACGTGGTGGATGGCGATGCCGGCGGCCTCCACCGCCTCGACCAGGTCCAGCAGGCGGTCGAGCGCGTCGAGGTAGGGCGCCACCTGCGTGATCTGCGATCCGATGTGGCAGTCGATGCCCACCACGCGCAGCCCCGGCAGGGCCGCGGCGTGACGGTAGGCGGCCACGGCGTCGGCGTGCGCGATGCCGAACTTGTTGCCCTTCAGGCCCGTGGAGATGTAGGGGTGGGTGCCGGCGTCGACGTCGGGGTTCACGCGCAGGCTCACCGGCGCCACGCGGCCCAGGCTGCGCGCCACGGCGTCCAGCGTGTCGAGCTCGGGCAGGCTCTCGACGTTGAAGCAGCGCACGCCGGCCTGCAGCGCCTGGCGCATCTCGTCGGGTGTCTTGCCCACGCCCGAGAACACCACGCGCGAGGCATCGCCACCGGCGGCCAGCACACGCGCGAGCTCGCCGCCCGAGACGATGTCGAAGCCGGCGCCGGCCTCGGCGAAGGTCTGCAGCACCGCCAGCGAGGAATTGGCCTTCATGGCGTAACACACCAGGTGCTCGCGGCCCTGCAGCGCCTGCTGGTAGGCGGCGAACGCGGCGCGCATGGCGCCGCGCGAGTACACGTACAGCGGCGTGCCGAAGCGCGCGGCCAGCTCGTCGAGCGCGTGGCCCTCCAGCGTGAGCACGCCGTCGGCGCGGCGGGCCAGGAAGGGGGCTCCCGGCAGGGCCTTGGCGCTGCTCACCGCGGCACCGCCGGGGCGGATGCCGCGGGGGCAGCCGGTGCGGCCGTGGTGGCGGGCACCACGGGCTGGGGCAGCGTCAGCGGCCCCTTCTGCCCACACGCGGCCAACAGGCCGGCAACCACCATGACGGCAACGCCGGCAAGCCGCGTCGATACACTCGTTCGGGACAGATTCGCCATCCCGAGGATTTTATGAGCCTGCCCCCGGGCGCCCCGAAGAACACCACGCCCTCGCTGCTGAGCGACGCCGAGTACGACGCGCGCACCGGTGCGCTGCTCTCCGCCATCGAGGCCACCTGCGACCGCTGGCTGCAGGACGACCTCGTCGACATCGACACCCGCCGCACCGGCGGCCTGCTGGAGATGCACTTCCAGGCGGCAGCAAGATGGTCGTCAA
>Ga0209812_10002342_pt1 | contig 11414 bp, 8 predicted proteins | sample JI71714BDNA_FD_187502 | JGI IMG/M metagenome (GOLD analysis project Ga0209812, IMG submission 187502) | Wastewater effluent complex algal communities from Wisconsin, to seasonally profile nutrient transformation and Carbon sequestration -... | ecosystem: Engineered > WWTP > Effluent > Algae...
TTAAGTGGAAAACAATATAAAAAGGCGGGATAGCGCATAGTAACAACAACATGTGAATGTGCGTGTTTTTACATTACTGTATGCGATGAGAATTGCAAATAGGGTATGCTAAAAATAATCGAGATAGACATTTTAGAGGCGCATTGGACAAAATCCCTTTTGAAAAGATCACATCCTTTTTTAAACAATACTTATAAAAAGTGGAAACGGCGTTTTGCTCAATATGCAACGCGTATAACTAGTCATAATCAAAAGCCTCTGAAAATGTCCTGCTTTTTATAGGCTTTTATTAACGATAACTCGCAACCTTTTGCGGCTTAACTTTTTTGGCTACAGCTACAAAAACACTGGATAAGGATTGAAAGAAAATAAGGAGGAATGGAGATAAAGCACTTTAAGCCAATAGGCTCATTTAACAATCAGCAATTTGTTTAAACCTGACAGCAAGAACAGCAATTCCTGCTGTCAGGTAACGTTAAAGGTAAAACTTACGCTTGCAACGCTTTGCTAATCATTAGATCAATCAGCGCTTTTTGAGCTTTGGCCGCATCATCTGCGCTACGTGGCAGTTTGCTACTTTGAATTGTGTTCAATTGTAACAAGGCTGCCGCTTTGGCCAAATTATCATACTCACTGGCTTTCTCTAAACCGGCAATACCGATCAAGCGTTTGACATACTCGACCTGTAAATTATGGCTTTGTGAGCTGGCATTACGGCTATCAACAAAAATGCTGTCGGTTAAATCCTTCATAAAGCTGGTCAGGCTATACTGATTACCATAAAGCGCTGAATCAGAAATACGCTGCAATACTGCTTTATGTAATAACTGATTTAAGACCGATTGCTGCATGCTTAAAATCATCTCATGCGCTTTCGGATCCAGATTACGGCCATAGTGGCTAAAACCCCGGCGCTGTGGCAACAATTTGTTGTACAGAGGCTGCATACTCTGCAACACATCGGGCGCAAACACCTTGTCAGTTAACAGTTTCATGGCCGCTTTTTGCTGTGCTAACGGTACCGGTGTCAGCGGTTTGCGATCTGTTGGTGCACCCACTACATCACGCTCAACATAAACACCGCCAATTTGCCGTGACACGACATCCGCTTGGCTACGGTATTGGCCAAATAAAATATTGGCCGATGTTAATAACCGCTGATATGACTGACCATCGGTTAAGGCTGTATTGCTTAGCTGTCCAAATAACTGCTCAATAAGTTGCAGACGATCGGCCGCGTAAGCCACCGGATCGGATGACATATCGCCAATCATCACACGTGGATCAATGTGTCGGCCAGGCGAGCGCATATCATCGGCATCATTACCAAACGCCAGCGCTGGCTCTACTGAACGCGCTAAAATTGTTTCTAAACGCGCTTGTTCTGCCGCAGGATCGGCAAGCGCAGGACTGTATCCAAACGTGATGGCCCAATCATCATAAGGCCCTGGCTTGGTTTGAAAAATATCGCCTTGCGCTTTACCTACAGGCGCAATATTGGCAGGGGTATAGTCCATGACCGAGCCGGTAAGAATACCCTGTGTTTTGGTTTTATCATGCACCTCTTGTGCATTCCATAAATTAGACGCGCGCATATTGTGGTTTAAACCCAACGTGTGCCCAACTTCATGCAACACCAGCTCCATTAAGCCTTGGCGTAGAATGTCGTTATTATCAATCCCCATACCCGTGCCAAGTGCACCTGCAAAGATAAGGCTTTGTTGTAATTGATGTCCTGCCGAACACAGTACGCCATTGGCATGCACATGCCCTTGGGTTTCAGCTAAAACGTTAGATGCACCATCGGTATACAGCTGATCAAAAATCCAACGGTTCTTCATAAAAACGTATTCGAGCATGATATCGGCACCCAAAATTTCGCCTGTCAGCGGATTGGCCAGCGACGGGCCATAACCACCAAACGGAGGAGTGGGTGAAGACGTCCAACGTAACACATTGTAATTGATGTCGCCCGCATCCCAATCGGCATCATCGGGTTGAATACGTACTTCAATGGCATTTTTAAAACCGGCTTTTTCAAAAGCACTGTTCCACGCCAGCACCCCCGCCGCCACGGTGTCACGCCATTCAACCGGTGTCGTGTTCTCTATCCACCACACAATGGGTTTTACCGGCTCAGATATGGCGGCAGAGGGATCTTTTTTCTGTAAATCCCAACGATGGATCACATCGCGAAACGGTGCCCAATCGGCAGAGGTCATGTCATCCACTTGGGTGGTAAAATACCCTACCCGGGCATCATCAAAACGCGGCTGGAAGTTATTCTCAGGCAAAGCAATAAAGGAGTGCTGTACTTTAATGGAGACCGAGCGAGGATCACTGAGTGCATTACCCCCTCGAACGCCTGGATTGGCATCAGCAAACACATAATCTACCACCACATCTAAATTCTCAGGATAAGGACGGTGTTGCACGATACGTGATCTTTTCTCGTCTAATTTCCCTAAATTGAACCTATTTTTTGCATTAGGATCATTTGGATTCGCCCAGGGGGAAATTTTGTGCAAATCTTCGCTTAGCAATAATTTGTCAGCCTTCAGTAATAGCTTATCTTGCTCTTGCTTTTCAATTTTAATACTGGCGAGCACCGCTTCGCTGATATTGGCCTCTGCCGCTCGCGATAGCGCACTGTTTTCATCAAAGTAAAAACGCGGTGTTTTGCTAATCACATCGATTCGGTCAAAATAACGACGAAATTCAATCAGCTTTGTCTCACGATAGGCACCCCGAAAATGCCCTGCTTCTGTTACACCATCAAGCGTTTGTGCAAAATACAAAAAAGGTTTATTTAATTGTGCTTCAGTGATCACGAGTAAGTTCTCACCGGTTTTTTCATCCAAGTACATGGTGAACAAACCAGAAATTGCCGTTTTATTTGCAATTAAACTGCTAAACGTTTGCTCTTTGGCTTTAGGCGTTGCGGTGGCGGTTTTTTCTTCAGCCATCAACGGGAGTGTTGTAGCCAGGGCGAGAGAAATCGCGAGTGTGACTAAGGTTTTTTTCATCGTTGTACTCTTATTCTTATTAAAAGGCGTTGTTAGACACAAGGTGTTGTTTGCGCAGGCTTTACCCTACGCAGGCAGAGCAATGGCATAAGTAAAGTCGCTGTCTGCTGAGATGGCGTCAAGCCTAATCAGACAAAGTTGCGGCTATTTACGACTAATTCACATACAGACACCCGCCGTGAAATTCGGGCTTAGAACGCTAAACCGACAAAAGCACCACGATTGCGTTTTGAAACAGCTTGCATAAAGGCCGCAAACTGCGCTGCATCACCACCATTCGGGCGATAAAAACCAATACCATGGATCCGAAACCGAGGCTGTCCTTTGGCATCGGTATTTTGTTGGGTAATGTCGGTGACAATACGATCCAAATCGGCGTGGCGATAATCATCACCAAAGACATACAAACTCACCTTACCTCGGGTTTTACTGTACAAATCCAATGCTCTTAGGATGCCAACCTCGGGGGCGCTACCACCGCCCGTAAAACGCTTCATACGATCCATGGCGCGTTGGCGCATCGTGTTAGAGTCGGTTAACCATTGCCCCTCTTGGCCAGGGTATAAAAAACTACCATCCGCGGCCATGATCTGAAACCCTTTCATTTGCGGATGATTAGTGAGAATGTCGTTCACGACCGAAATGACTTGACTCCATTTTGCCCCCGATACCATTGAGCCAGAATTATCAATGACAAACACCACATACTCGGCATCGGTTGGGATGCCGCCAACCTCGGCACTGGGTTTATCCGTTGACGTGGGAACGTTTAACATGGCGGTAGCTTGCCGAAGTTCATTGCGCAATGAACTGGCCTGATCTTGCAATTGTTGTAAGGTTTGCTGCGCGCGGGGGACAGAAGATTCTAGTGCTTTTAATTGTTCGGTAACTGAGGCTGAGCGGGCTTGTGCATTCGCCAGCGCTTGCTGCTTATCCGATAAGGCCCCTTTTAATAATTCAACATTCAGCTGCGCAGCCAGCACCTCATCAACGAGGACACTGAGATTATTTGGCCCTGCTTGGGTATCTGTTTCGCCATTTTTTGCCAGTAACACTAATAGCACCACCGCCCCAAAGGCACAGGAAATGATATCTAAAAAAGCCAGATTAAAAATCTCTATCGGAGCACGTTTGATGCGTCGCATTAAGGCCACTCCCCAGCAGGCGCTAAAAAGGTACCACCGGTGACTTGCGTCCAGCTCCAGTACATGGAAGAGGCATAAGGATCGCCCTCAAGTGGCAGCAAAATTACATGAACCCGAAAACCTTGTCCGGCGCGCTTCACCGTTTCAATCAGTAATTCTTGGCGACACTGCGAAGAAATGGTTTTTTTACTGGTTAAAACACCACGACAACGCGCCCCCAAGCCATCGCCCAAGGTGGGCAAACCATCGGTAATGATATACACATCAGTGACATTAGGATGTACTTCACGGAGTTTTTGTAAACCCACTTGCAAATTAGTGCCCCCCTGAGGGACCAACTTTCCAACATCTCTGACCATTGCACGCATCGAGTCTGCGACCTTAGGCGAACTCGCTGGCCGGTTACCTAATACGATGGCATCCTCTGAAAAAGCAACCAGTGTGATATTAGATTCCTGCGGTGCACGCGCCAGCAGCCATTGTGCAGTTCGCCGCGTGCGTTGCCATTTAGGCTGCGACACTTTTTGCGCATCTGACAGCGCCATAAAGCGCAAAATATCGAGTAAATTTTCGCCCATCATCGAGGCTGATTTATCTAATAAAATGCCAATTTCACGCCCTTCCACCTTAAGTCCCGTAAGATAGCGCTGCTGACCGCTGCCGCTTAACTGAATATTCGCATCGGGTACCGGTTGTTTAGCCAGCGCCGCAATTTGGTTTTCTAAATCGGCCACTACAGCAAGCTCCGTAGAGATTTGCTGCAATAACTTACTTTGGGTACTACTGGTATCGGCTTGGGAGCTACGAGAATCTTGCTGGGTACTCGACTCCAACGCTATTTTATCATTTAGCTCATCAATCGCTTTTTGCAGTTGCTCACGCTGGCGTGCTGCCGCGTTTAATTCCTGTTGTAGCTTATTCGTTTCATCTGTCGGCTCGGGCTGAAACGCATGAAAATCTACCAAAATAAAAATGAGGATAATGGCCCCTAGACCACAAGCCATTACATCCAAAAAGGACATGCTAAATCCATCTTCTGGGCGCCGTCTTAGTCTCATCGTTGTGATCTCATAACCTTCGCTCAGTTATGAATCAGTTGTGTAGGTGAGCAAGTAAATGCTTTTCACACGATTGCTGCGTATTAAGTACCATCGTATCTTGACGGCTGGTCAGTAGATGCATAAAAAACATCAGGATCAACGAAATAAACAACGCCACTAACGTTGAATTAAAGGCTACGCCCAACGAGGCTGTCATGCCAGCAATGTCGCCAGCCAAGGCTTGATCAGCCTGTGCCAAGGCCTGACCAATACCCCGAACAGTGCCAACAAAACCGATACTTGGAATGGCCCAAATAATATAGCGGATCATGTTATTGCCACTTTCTAACTGTGCCGCAACATTATCAACCGATGAGGCAATAGCATCGGCTGCGTGTTGGACATTTTGGGTGTTTTTGAAACGACGGATACAGTTTATCCACGTCGCCATAGCAGGGTTTTCGCGATAACTAGAAGACTCTAAATCAGACAATGCTTGCGCAACATCTAAAGGTTGGCTTTTGTCATACTCTTTTAAAAAATCGCGGGTATACAGTGTTTCCTCTTCTACTAAGCGCCACAATTTATAGCCCATCAAAAATAAGCAGAAAAATAACAGCGAGAAACAAATCTGCTGTTCCATATCTTTTAAGATCACCCAAATCGAAAATAAGCTACTGCTGCCGGCAGCAGCGACAACCACACTGGCCGCAGGACGGATCAGCCCCTCGTATACAAGGTGTACCACCGTAAAGCTTGCAAGCAGCACCAGCAAACTCGTCAGCAAATTGGGATTCATGGTGGCGCTAGTCGCTTTATTCATTGGCAGGTCCTACCGTTAAATACTAATGGGAAAATCTTGGGGAGCATCTAATGACACAAAGTAGGCGGTGGCTGAACCGGCTAGCGTTAATAACAGCACAGCCAGGAGTAGTTTTCGTTTTGACATCGTTAAGGCTCCTTAAATAACTATTCTATTCATAACGCGCAATACGAAAGCCAATATCATCAGCAGGCGCACTACCTTCTGCTCGGATACTTGCCCGTAATTCTTTTAAACGACCGGATTTAAAGGATGCACCTTTAACAACATGGCTTTGTCCATTCTGTGCTGGACCAACGTAATCTTGCTGTACGTCGGTGGTATTGGGCACGCTGAGTGTGTAGCTATCATGTACCCATTCCCGCACATTGCCATCTAAATCAAAAAATCCCGCACGCTCCGCTTTAAAGCTGCCCACGGGCGCTTTACCCGCAAAACCATCTTGGTAATCTCGAAAGAAGAATGGCTGTTGCCCTTGTAACGCGGAATCGGCAAAATTACCTTGTTGCGCTCGTAATCGCTCTTCGTTGCCCCACACATAGGTAGTGCGCGCGGCACGCCGATTATGCTTGGCGATAAATTCCCACTCCGCTTCCGTTAATAAACGGTAGCCCGTACTGTTGGCACGGATCCCATTTACGCGGTTACCCTGCACGGTGTAAAACGGTTCTAATCCTTCTTGTTCGCTTAGCCAATTGCAGAATTTAACCGCATCAAGCCAGGAAACCTGGGTAACAGGTAACGTTGATGCAGAGCCTCCCCCTTGGAAAGCGGCATACTGCGCCTCCGTAATTTCGTGAGCTGACACCAAAATATTACGGCTAAAACTGACGGGAATCGCATGCTCATTTCGGCCACGATCGGTCTCATTTGGCGGGGATCCCATCGTAAACGGCTTAAGCTGTACCGCAATAAATTGGATGCCTATGCTAGCGGAGAATAACGCTTGTCCTTCAGCCCGACGCGCAGCAAATTCGGTTTTCAATTCAGCACGCACCCGTTGTACTTGCCGTGCGCTTGGTGTCACCGTGCGCTGCACAGTCCGATAGCCGGTTTTTCGAAACTCTACTTGCTGTGCTATCGACGGTAGCGATAACGTTATGGGTGTTTGTCCCTGCCGTTGCCCATTGATCCATACCTCGGCGACTTCGTTACTGCTAAACTGTACTTCCCCAAGCTCAGCCGTTAACGCAAAGGTAAGGGATTGTTGCTGCCCAGCGTTTAGCTGAACACGCTGACTTTGTGAAAGGTAGCCGGCTTTTTCATAGCGTAATGTATGGGCTTTACCCGCCTCTACACGCACAGTTTGCTGCGCGGTTGGCGTAACAGGTTGACCGTTAACCAATAAAATACCATCGCTAGGACTGAGTTGCAGCTGTAGGGTAGCCTGCTCGGGGCGTAAAAAGTAATCACGTTGCTGTCGTGGTTGCTGATAGCTCAGTGTAATGGTTTCGGTTACAGGCTCATAACCGGCAAGCGTAATGGTAACGGCATAGGCGCCACCCGATTGTGATAACGTAAGTGGTGTTTGCCCTACCGATGCGCCATTTATACTGATCAGCGCACCTGATGGACGAGAGCTTAACTGCAATTGCCCCGCGACAGGTGTTAAAGAAAGCGTTTGTTGGATCGCATCGCCAGCTAGCAGCGATACGCTGACACTGTTCGGCTGATAAAACGGATGCTCGGCAGTAATCTCATAACGACCAGGTGCAAAAGGCGCCTGAAAGCGCGCCGTTTGTGCGATTAATTGGCCATTAACTCGCCAATTGATATCTTCTAGCGTGGGAGCGGTAACGAAATCTACACTCGCGGGCATAGGATCTAACGTCACACTGATTTGACTATCTTGTGTGGCCACTACAGTCAGCGTTTTTGCTGCATATTTGTGGGCACTGATCCGTATTTGCGCCTCTGCACCCAGCAAATAAAACGTATTATCAATAAAAAAGCCAGCGCCTTGTTCTACTGAGAATTGCTGACTTGTTGCGGCCTCCGCAGGTAATACCTGTACCGTAAACCCTTTTAACAAAAATAACCACGCAAGATAACCGCACAAGACGATTGATAATACGCTAGCGGAACCCAGCACCACCCACTTACGCTTGCGTTGTTCCGCATAAATAGCTTCATCAATACGATTCACTGCATACTCCTGTTAAATGCGTACTTTACATTGCACGGCAACATCAATGGGGGCATTATCAGCGTGTACCGCAACGGTAACAATTTCCGTTCGATAGCCTTTACATACCCCTTCAAACTGATAGGTGCCAGGCGCAAGCTGCAGTGTTTTCTCTTTTACTTCACCCACATTTCCCACCCCTAACACGCGAATCGTCGTGCGATTATCACTGGTTATTCTCACGGCAACAGGCTGCTGCTTTATAGTAAGCTGTGCATGTAACTGTGTTTGTAGTGTCGCTAATTTGGCACTATACGGGTTAAGCGCATCGGCTTCAGTGATGGCTTGCGCGGCTAATTGCTGAATATTGTTGTCGGTTAAACGTTCAGGTTGGCGTAAAAATCGCGCCAGTTTTTCTGATACCGCAACAATCTGCTCTGCTACTTGGCGCACCTGCTGTAACTCGGGATGATCGGGGGCGACGCTTAACGCTTTATTCGCTAATAACAACACGGTGGGCCATTCGTCAGCGGCACGAAATACATTAATCTGTTCTAATGCCGATTGCACCCCCTCTTGTTGTTCCGCGCGCGCAAGCTGTTGCTGTATCTCTTGTAGCTCAGGGCGATTAGGCGCAATGCCCTTTGCCACCGTTAACGCTTGGCGAGCATCGGCATAGCGTTGATTCTCTATTGCTGTTATGGCTTGGGTTAAGGCACGTTGAAAAGCCTGCTGCTGCGAAGCGCCTTTTAAACTTGCTAAACGCGCTTGGGCACGTATATCGGCGGCATCAAGTTGGCTGATCTGTGTCAGTAGCGTTTGCTGCTTAGCGGTATTATTTTCTAACTCGGCTACCCGAACTTGCTCCCATAATACTTGTACGTCTGCCGCAACCGCTAAACGTTGTTGTAACTGTACTGCGGGGGGATACTGTGGATGAATAGCGAGTGTACGATTGTTGTGAATAGTGACTTGAGCAAGATCAGCTTGTTCAAATGCCTGCATGGCCGCAGAGTGTGCTTGCTGATAAGCAGCATGAAAGGCATCGATATGAGCTTGAGCCTGCTGTTGAATTACCGGCAGTAATGCTGCCGTCTCAGCATACTTTTGCTGCCCATACCATTGGTAAGCTTGCTGCATATCGGTCTGTAGTTGAAAAACCGTTGCCTGCTGCCACGCATTGAGTAAGGGATCCGTCACTAAAGCGTTCACTTGGTTATTTGTCTCTGATAACAGCTGCTGTAAGCGACTACGATCTTCTGCAGAAAACAGCGTTGATTCTCCCCCCAGCGCGCCTGTGGGCGCGGCAGAAAGTGTCACGCCTGTGGGCGCGGCTGAAATCATACCTGTTGACGCAACTGGGAATGGCGTAACAGGCGCGACTTCGCGCATGGGAGATGCGGGTAACATGAGGATCACGCCCCAAACTAACCCTATCGCGAATATAACACCTGTACTAATGCCGGCATAACGAAACCAACGCGATTTTTTAGCCCGTTGCTCTCCCTGTATTTGTTCATCTAACGTGGTCACGTGCTATTCCTTGCCTTATGCAGCCTTACAATTGTGTGTCGGGTGTCGCTTCTAACTGATATATCTCAAGCAAGCGTTGCCTAAGTTGAGTATATTGCTCGCTGGCAGTGCCCTTTAGCTCAATAGTCTGATCATTTAACTCAACGACTTGCGGCGTGACTTTAATATCCAGATTTTGTCCCATTTCACTTAACACATCACGCTGCGCGCTGACTTGACGATTCGTTTCAATCGCTTTTGACAAACTGTATACGGCGGTTGCGCCAGCGGCTATAGCACCAATTTCACCTGCGGTAGAATTGGAGTTTTTTGCTAACATAATGCCAAGAACGGCACCGCCAGCCGCAACTAATTGCTGCGTAGCACGTTCTGCTTTCTTACGGCGGATATCTGCGGCAATCGGCAAGGTTTCACGTTGATATTTCAAATAAGCATCGTGTGTTTGGGCATAAAACGCTTCGTAGCTGTCTTGTAATTGATCGACAAATTGCTCATCTTTATTTTGTAGTAACTGCACACGTTGCAGCATGGGATCTTGAGGTGATGGCGTACCGGTTAATTGAAATACCGTTTGGCGCGAGGTGATCCCTTTGCGTTTGTTCACTAAATAGCGCGAAAACGCCTCAGGACTATACATGGCGGCATAACGTACATCCGATACCTGTTGAATGGCTTTTTTCTCAGCATCAGATTTTTTAATCAGTAAATCATATACATAAGCTGCAATATCATTAAAGATAGGGGCATAGGGGTTTTGATCTTTACGAAATGCGTCGCGGTAAAAAGCTTCTCCTACCTGATGCTCAAAGGTTTTTTCGCCCCAAACATCATTGGTCGCGTCCATTACACGTACGCTAATTTTCACCGTTTCAGTATCAGAGTAATTGATTTTACCCAACACATAAACATCTGCAGAAGCAGAGGCATCGGGGGTAATGTTAATGGCACCAAAGGCTTTGGTTGCGGCCAAGGCTTTTTTAGTATCGATCGCGAAACGATTGGCTTCGAGTCGACGTACTTGCGGCCAAATATCTTGTTCAGCGACTTTTTTATCATCAATATTGCCACGAGCATCTAGCGGAATACCGGGGTCAAAGACAGGGATCGCCACATCCAAAAAAATCGAAGAATTATAATTAAATTGCCGCTTTACCGTGCCAAGTTCTGGTGCTTTTGTGGGACCAGCTATCGCAGGCCCAACCGAGCTGACATTGGTTTGTGTGCTTTGACAACCACTCAATAGCAAAACGGATAAGGTGAGGATAGTGATTAACCAATGCTTTGCTAACACAACACCCTGAAAAATGTTTATCTTACTCAGTATACTCATGGCTCTGTTATCACCTTATCTCTGCAGTTACGAACAGCCGTATTGCGTCATTAACGCCTTAAAATGTGTTTTTTCACTTTCCGTTGTTGCACCAGCCAAACCTTGTTTTACGGTATCACACACGGCGGATGTGCCCGGCTTACTCTGGCCCTTTTGCGTATTAGTCGAGGGCGTCGAGGGCATCTGTTGTGCGCCAGAAGATATTTCAGGTGCCTCGCTGTTCGCTGATGCCGCCCCCTCTGTTGAAGCAGCGCTTGGCGCATCTCCCTGTGCTGCCGCACCCAAAGCACCAAGACGCTCTGCGTTACTCGTCACGGCTTGCTCCATACACGTATCACTGCGATTAAGATTGTCTGCGAAATCTTGATCCATCTTTTGCACTAATTCGGCTT
>Ga0209812_10002343_pt1 | contig 11414 bp, 11 predicted proteins | sample JI71714BDNA_FD_187502 | JGI IMG/M metagenome (GOLD analysis project Ga0209812, IMG submission 187502) | Wastewater effluent complex algal communities from Wisconsin, to seasonally profile nutrient transformation and Carbon sequestration -... | ecosystem: Engineered > WWTP > Effluent > Algae...
GCTGGATGCTGCGCTACGCCCACGCCAACGGCGCGAGCTTCTTCTTCATCGTGATCTACCTGCACATCTTCCGCGGGTTCTTCTATTCGTCCTACAAGGCCCCGCGCGAGATGATCTGGCTGCTGGGTGTGGTGATCTTCCTGCTGATGATGGCGACCGCCTTCATGGGCTACGTGCTGCCTTGGGGCCAGATGAGCTTCTGGGGTGCGCAGGTGATCACCGGCCTGTTCAGCGCGATCCCGCTGGTGGGTGAGCCGCTGCAGGTGTGGCTGCTGGGCGGCTTTGCGCCGGACAACGCCGCGCTGAACCGCTTCTTCTCGCTGCACTTCCTGATGCCCTTCGTGATTGCGGGCGTCGTGATCCTGCACATCTGGGCGCTGCACATCCCCGGCTCGTCGAACCCGACCGGCGTGGAAGTGAAGCAGGAATCGGACACCGTGCCGTTCCACCCCTACTACACCGCCAAGGACGGCTTCGGTCTCGGCGTGTTCCTGATCCTGTTCACGCTGACCGTGTTCTTCCTGCCCAACGCGCTGGGTCACCCGGACAACTACATCGAAGCGAACCCGCTCTCGACGCCGGCGCACATCGTTCCCGAATGGTACTTCTGGCCGTTCTACGCGATCCTGCGTGCCTTCACCGGCGACCTCAGCATTCCGTTCACCGGCATCGTGCTGATCCCGGCCAAGCTCCTGGGCGTGATCGGGATGTTCGGCTCGATCCTGATTTGGTTCATCCTGCCCTGGCTGGACAAGAGCCCGGTCCGTTCGGGTCACTACCGTCCGATGTTCCGCAAGTTCTTCTGGTTCGGCCTGATCCCGACGATGATCGCTCTGTTCATTTGCGGCGGCGCACCGGCGGAAGAACCCTATGTGGTCATCAGCCAGATCGCGACGGCGTACTACTTCATGCACTTCCTGGTGATCCTCCCGATCATCAGCCAGATCGAAGTGCCCAAGCCGCTGCCCTTCTCGATCACCGAAGCGGTGGTCGGCAAGGACAAGTCCGTCGAAGCGCCGCGTACCGGTGCGGTTGACGGTGGCGACGGCACTCTGCCCGATGGATCGCTGCAACCTGCCGAGTAATCGGCAGGCCGCAGTCCTCAAGCAATCTGAACCGACAACGAGAAAGAGTTCAGTCATGTCTATTCGTCTCGGCGGCATCATCGCAGGCCTGGCTATCACCGCAGTGCTGGTGCTCTGGTCGCTCGCGCCCGGTGCCTACAACTTCGCCTTCGGCCCGGCGCCGGAAAAGCAGCCTTCCTATGCCTTCTACGAGCATGGCGAAGGCCCGGCCGGCGGTTTCTCCTTCGACGGCGCGTTCGGCAAGTGGGACTATGCCCAGCTGCAGCGCGGCTATCAGGTTTACAAAGAGGTCTGCTCGGCCTGCCACAGCCTGAAGTTCGTCGCGTTCCGCAACCTGCAGGAACTCGGCTACACTGAGGCTGAGGTTGACGCTGAAGCCGCAAGCTGGACCGTTCCGGGTATTGACCCCGCCACCGGCGAAGTCACCACCCGTCCGGGCGAGCCGACTGACTACTTCCCGATGCCGTTCGCCAACAACATCGCGGCTGCCGCAGCCAACAACAACGCGATCCCGCCGGATCTCTCGTTGATGACCAAGGCGCGCCATGACGGCTCGAACTACGTCTATTCGCTGCTCACCGGCTACACCGAGCCCGATGCGGCCAAGGCAGCCAAGGTTGGCTTCGAGACCCCTGATGGGCTCTACTTCAACAAGCACTTCCCCAACGTGAACATTGCGATGGCTCCGCCGCTCGCGGTTGACGGGCAGGTGACCTATGCTGACGGCACTAACGCAACCATCCCGCAGATGGCCACCGACGTCGCGGCCTTTCTGACCTGGACGGCGGAACCGTCGCTGGTGCAGCGCAAGCAGACCGGCTGGTTCGTGCTCGGCTTCCTGCTGTTCGCGACCGTGCTGGCGTTCCTCAGCTACAAGCAGATCTGGGCCGGGCTGAAGCCGAAGAAGGGCTAAGCTCTACCCAAATCAGACGCAGACGCGCCCCGTCATCCCTTGCGGATGGCGGGGCGCTCTGCTTTTAGAGCGGTGAAAGGGGCTTTCCGACATGACACCGCCGCATCTCTCACCGGCAGAGCTCAAGGCGCTGGTGCGCACTGTGCCGGATTTCCCCCATCCCGGCATCCAGTTCCGCGATATCACGACGCTGATCGGCCACCATCAGGGCATGGCCGCGAGTGTCCATCACCTGGCCGCGCTGGCCGACGCCGCGGGCGCGCACAAGATTGCGGGGATGGAAGCACGCGGGTTCATCTTCGGCGCAGCGGTCGCGGTGCAGCTTGGCGTGGGGTTTGTGCCGGTGCGGAAGCCGGGCAAGCTGCCGGTGGGCACCATCGGTATCGACTATGCGCTCGAATATGGCACCGACCGGCTCGAGATGGACCCGGGTGCGATCGAGCCCGGACAGAAGGTGGTGATGGTCGATGATCTGATCGCCACCGGCGGCACGGCGCTCGCCTCGGCCGAGTTGCTGCGCAAGGCAGGGGCGGTGGTGGAACAGGCGCTGTTCGTGATCGACCTGCCCGATCTTGGCGGCGCGGCGCGGCTGAGGGCCGCCGGGGTCACCGTCAATGCGCTGATGGAATTCGAAGGCGATTGAGGCTCTTGCTCAGCTGGCGGGAACCCACGCAGTCCGGCCGGGGTTGTAATGTCGTAAGCCGCTCGTCTATGCCTCCTGCGGGTGCAGGGCGCGCCCCTGTCGCAACGCCGATCCACTCACGAAGGGACCACCGGGGCCGCCAATGGCAATTGCCTTGACGCTTTTGACGCTGGTTGCGCTTCCTTTCGTTGCCGCGCTGGCCATTGCGGTGCTGCATGGTGCGACGCGCCCGGTTCATTCCGGCATCGCGGCGGCGGCCAGTGCAGGCGGACTGCTGCTGCTCGCGGGTCTTGCAGGGCCGTCGATCGGCGGCGAGGTGCCGTCTGCTACATGGCAATGGGTGCCGTCGCTCGGCCTTGATCTGACCTTGATGGTCGATCCTCTGGGGCTGATGTTCGCAGGGCTGATCCTCGGCATCGGTTTGCTGGTGGTGATCTTCGGCCATTTCTACCTCTATCCGGGTGAGGCGACGGGCCGCTTCTTTGCTAGCCTGATGCTATTCCAGGGCGCGATGCTGGGCATCGTGATCGCGGGCAATGTGCTGCTGCTGCTGGTGTTCTGGGAGATGACCAGCCTTGCTTCGTTCCTGCTGATCGGGTTCTGGCAGTACAAGGCCGAAGCACGGCAGGGCGCGCGCATGGCGCTGGCGGTGACGGGCGGCGGCGGCCTCGCGCTGATCGGGGGCATGGTGTTGCTGGGCTCGGTCGCCGGAAGCTTCGATCTTGCCACGATCCTTGATCGCGGCGACGTGGTGCGTGCCTCGCCGCTCTATCCTGTGCTACTGGGGCTGATCCTGCTCGGCTGCTTCACCAAGTCAGCCCAGTTCCCGTTCCACTTCTGGCTTCCTCACGCGATGGCCGCGCCGACGCCGGTGAGCGCCTATCTCCATTCGGCGACGATGGTTAAGGCGGGAGTGTTCTTGCTGGCGCGGCTGTGGCCGGTGCTGGCTGGGACCGAACTCTACACCTTGATCGTCACCAGCGTCGGCCTGACCACGATGATCCTTGGCGCGGTGGTGGCGCTGTTCCGACATGATCTGAAGAGCATCCTTGCCTATTCCACGATCTCGCAGCTGGGAATGCTGGTGATGCTGCTGGGCTTCAGCCTTGAGGCTGCGGCGCTGGCGGCGGTGCTGCACATCCTCAACCACGCGGCGTTCAAGGCGGCGCTGTTCATGAGCGCCGGCATCGTCGAGCATGAGACCGGCACCCGCGATATCCGCCGCCTCGGCGGGCTGGCCAAGGCGATGCCGATCACAGCGCTGGTTGCGACGCTGGCGGCGGCATCGATGGCGGGACTGCCGCCGATGGGCGGGTTTATCTCCAAGGAACTGATGTTGTACGAGACGCCAAACCTGGCGTTGTTCGGCCTGCCTTGGCTGCTTCCGGTGCTGGCCACGCTGGGCGCGACCTTCTCGGTCGGCTATTCGCTGCGCCTCGCCGGGCATTTGTTCTTCGGCAAACCCCGCGAAGCAGAGCCCTTTGCACGTGCGCATGATCCTGGCCCGGGGATGTGGGCTGCGCCTGCACTGCTGACCACGCTGGCTGTGCTGCTGGGCCTGATCCCGATGCTGCTCGCTGGCTCGCTGGTGGGCGCGGTGACCGGGGCTGTGACCGGAGCGCCCGCACCGGAATTCGACCTGGCCTTGTGGCACGGGGTCAATCTTGCGCTGATCCTGAGCCTGATCGCGGTCGCAGGTGGCGCGTTGCTGTTGTGGCAGCACAAGCCGCTGCTCGCCGCATGGGAGCGCGCGCGCTTGCCCGATGCCAAGCGGATGTTCGAAGCCACCTTCGCCTTTGCCGATACGTGGGTGAGAAAGGCGATTGTCGCCACCCACACGCCCTCATTGCAACGGATGCTGCTGGCGAGCTTTGCCGTGATCGTCCTGCTGGTGATCGACGGCGCGCAAGCGGGCGGAGCCTTTACCGGCGACCGGACGCTCCTGCCTGCCGCGCCGCCTGCGATCATCGCCTGGCTGCTGCTGATCGCGGCCACCGCGGCGGTGGTGAACGATTCGCGCGAACGGCTGCGGGTGCTGATCTATGTCAGCGTCATCGGTCTCGTGGTCAGCCTCGCCTTCGTGCAGTTCTCCGCGCCCGACCTTGCGCTCACTCAGATTTCTGTCGAGGTGGTGACGATCCTGCTGCTGCTGCTGGCGCTGAACCTGTTGCCCAAGAAGCCGCCCCTGCTTTCCTCGCCTTCGCGCAAGTGGCGGGACGGGGCGCTGGCGGTGGCCGGGGGCGTGCTGATCGGCGGGATTGCATGGGCCATGCTCACGCGCGATCCGGGGCCGAGCATTGCCGCCTACCATCTCGCCAATGCCAAATCCGGGGGCGGCGGGACCAATGTCGTCAACGTGATCCTCGTCGATTTCCGCGCCTTCGATACCCTCGGCGAGATCATAGTGCTGGGCATCGCCGGCCTCGGCATCTTTGCCTTGCTCGATACGACCGCGGTGGGCGCGGCAGGCGCGCGCCTGCGGGCATGGCGCGAGGATATGCCCCATTCGCCCGAGCGCCATCCGATGATGCTGGCGGCCGCCAGCCGCATCATCCTGCCGCTGACGCTGACGGTGGGGATCTACCTGTTCCTGCGCGGCCATAATCAGCCGGGCGGCGGCTTCATTGCCGCGCTGGTGGTGGCGATTGCTTTCCTCGTCCAGTATCTCGCCGCAGGGTTCGACTGGTCTGACGTGCGCAGGCGCTTCGGCGAGCATAGGCTGATCGCGTGGGGCGTGCTGGTTGCCATGGCGACGGGAATTGGTGCGATCGTGCTCGGCTCGCCGTTCCTCACGTCATGGTTCGACTATTTCAGCCTGCCGCTGATCGGCAAGTTCGAGCTGGCGAGCGCGATGGCCTTCGACACCGGCGTCTTCCTCACCGTGTTCGGCGCGGTGATGCTGGCGCTGGCGCAATTGAGCCACATCGCCCAACGCGCTGCCCGCGCCTACTCCGCCCGCAATGACGCGGAGGGCGACGCATGATGAGCTACGAATTCCTCGTCGCGAGCGCCATCGGCGTGCTGGTGGCAGGCGGCATCTTCCTCGCCCTGCGCGCCCGCACCTTTCAGGTGGTGCTAGGCCTGACGCTGTTTTCCTATGCGGTGAACCTGTTCCTGTTTGCGAGCGGGCGTCTGGTGATCGGCCGCCCGCCGATCTGGGACGCTGTCAAGGGTGGGGCCGTCACCGAATACACCGACCCCCTGCCGCAAGCTCTGGTGTTGACTGCGATCGTCATCACCTTCGGCATGACCGCCTTCGTCGTGATCCTCGCGCTACGCAGCTTTCTTGAGACCGGCAGCGATCATGTCGATGGCGACACGGTGCCGTGTGATGCGCAGGACGGTTTGGCGAAGGCCGATGACGGGGAGGACACGCGGGCGTGACCTTTGCCGATCATCTCCCGATCCTGCCGGTCATGATCCCTGCGCTGGCCGCGCCCTTGGCGCTGCTGGCAATGCGGCGGCGGCCGGCACTCGGCATCGCAATTTCGCTGGTGTCGTGTCTTGCGCTGTTCGGCTGCGCGCTCGCGTTGATGGCGAGTGTCAGCGATGGGACGATCCACGCCTATGCCGTGGGCGATTGGCCCGCGCCCTTCGGGATCGTGCTGGTGGCGGACCGGCTGGCGGCGATGATGCTGGTGCTGACCGCGACGCTGGCGCTGCTGGCGCTGCTCCATGCGATCGTGACACGCGCTGACCGCAAGGGCTGGCATTTCCACCCGTTGTTCCAGTTCCAGCTGATGGGCCTGAATGGCGCGTTTCTGACCGGCGATCTGTTCAACCTTTTCGTGTTCTTCGAGGTGCTTTTGATCGCATCTTACGGCCTGATGCTGCACGGCCAAGGCCCGGCGCGCCTCAAGGCGGGCGTGCAATATGTGGTGGTGAACCTTGTCGGTTCGTCGCTGTTCCTGATCGCGCTGGGGATGCTCTATGCGCTGACCGGCACGCTCAACATGGCCGACATGGGCCTGCGCGTAGCTGCGGTCGCGCCCCAGGATCAGGGCTTGCTGCGGATTGCTGGGCTGCTGCTGGTGAGCGTGTTTGCGCTGAAGGCGGCGGTTGCTCCGTTGCATCTGTGGCTGCCGCGCACCTATGCCGTCTCCACTCCGGCGGTGGCGGCGCTGTTCGCGATCATGACCAAGGTCGGGGTCTATTCGCTGATCCGGGTGGTGCCGCAGGTCTTTGGTGACGGTGCAGGGGCTGCTGCCTGGGTGCCAGCGCCCTATCTGTTCCCGGCCGCCATGGTCAGTGCGGTGATCGGCTTTGCGGGCGTGTTTGGGGCCCGCAGCCTGTCGGAACAGGCGGCTTACAGCGTGATCGGATCGACCGGGACGCTGTTGATTGCCGTTGCCGGATGGACGCCGGAAAGTCTTGGCGCTGCGCTCTATTACCTTGTGCACTCGACATTGGCCGCGGCCGCGCTGTTCCTCGTCGCCGATGTGACGGCGCGGCGCCGCGGAGCCTTCGCCGACACCGCCAGCCCCGGCACGGCTTTCACGGGGCGGGGCGGAGTCGCGCTGCTGTTCATGGCCGCCGCGATTGCAGCCACGGGCCTGCCGCCGCTTTCGGGCTTCATCGGCAAGCTGATGATTCTGAAGTCCGTCGCCGCCCTGCCTGATTGGGGCTGGGCGTGGGGTGTGATTCTGGCGACGACCTTCATCGGTGTGGTCGGCTTTGCGCGCGTGGGCAGCGCGGTGTTCTGGAAGTCCACCGAAGATTGCGAAGCGCCCGCAGCCCCTGCCTCGCGCCGCGACCTTGCCGCGCCGGTCATGGCCTTGGCACTCCTGGCAGCCTTGTCTGCAGGGGCAGGTTGGGCAGGCGCCTATGCCAATGCCGCGGCCGCACAGGTGCTTGATCCGGCCCAGAGCGCTGCCGCCGTGCTGACGGAGGGCGCGCGATGAAGAACCGTATTCTTCCGCACCCCGGCCTGTCGGCGCTGCTGGTGGTGATGTGGGTGGTCATGGTCAATGACCTCACCTTCGGCACGCTGTTTCTGGGGATCGTGTTCGGCATCCTTGTTCCGATCTTTACCGCGCCGTGGTGGCCGGGCCGCCCGGACGTACGGTTTGCGCCGGCCATCGCCTATTGTGGTGTTGTGCTGTGGGACATCGTGGTCGCCAATTTCGAAGTTGCCGCGATCATCCTGTTCAAGCCGAACCGCGACCTGAAACCTGCTTGGCTGGTAGTGCCGCTCGAGCTCACGTCGCCCGAGGCGATCACGGTGTTTGCCGGGACGATCAGCTTGACCCCCGGGACGGTATCCTCGGACGTATCGGCCTGCGGCAAGTACCTGCTGGTTCACGCCCTTCACGCGCCCGATCCGGCGGCAGACGTTGCCAAGGTCAAGGCGCGTTACGAGGCGCGGCTGAAGGAGATTTTCCGATGATCGCATATGCGCTCGCCTTCGGCTTTGCAGCGCTTGGCATCGCGCTGGCGCTCAACCTGTGGCGCCTGTTCAAGGGGCCGGGCGTAACCGACCGCATCCTTGCGCTCGATACGATGGTGATCAACGTGATCGGCCTGATCGTGCTGACCGGCATTGCCAGCGGCAGCGGCACCGCCTTCGAAGCGGCGCTGCTGCTGGCAATGGTTGGATTTGTCGGGACTGTCTCCTACGCCAAGTTCCTGCTGCGCGGGGACATCATCGAATGAGCGGTACTTTCTCCCCGGCCATCGAACTTGTGGTCAGCGCGCTGCTGGTGTTGGGCGGCGTGTTCGCGCTGGTGGGCAGCTGGGGGCTGGTGCGCCTGCCATCGCTGATGGAGCGGCTGCACGGCCCAACCAAGGCGACCACGCTGGGTCTGGGCGCAATACTCGTGGCCTCGGTGGTGTGGTTCCAGCTGGCGCAGGGGGAGTGGACCACGCATGAATTGCTGGTGTCGGTGTTCCTGTTCGTCACCGCGCCGATCAGCGCCAACATGATCGCCAAGGTGCATCTCCACCGCCTGCGCCACGGCGGACCGAGCGAAAGCGCCAGTCCCGCTGGCCCGGCACCATCCCCTCCGGGAGGCGTAGAATGGGCGACCCACGAAGCTCCCCACGAAGGCACGCCCGGCGATTTTGTGGGAGATTAGGGAAGGGCTGGAGCGGGTAGCGGGAATCGAACCCGCATAGCCAGCTTGGAAGGCTGGAGCTTTACCACTAAGCTATACCCGCTCGGGCTCCGGCAGCGCCAATGCCATCAGGCGGGGGCTTGCGTCAACACCTGTGAGACGTGTTGAGCGTAACGGCCATATTGTCGATCAGCCGCGTGCCGCCGATACGCGCTGCCACCAGCAGGCGAGCCTCGCTTTTGCCGAGCGTTGCCAGCGGGGCCAGTGAGCGGCTGTCGGCCAGCGCGGCGTAATCGACGCTGGCAAAACCCGCCGCCATGATCTCTGCCTGCAATCTCGCCAGTGTGGCGGCCACATCCGAACCCGTCTCGATAGCGGCAATTGCGCTGCGCATGGCGCGGGGCAGTGCTGCGGCGGCGGTGCGCTGTTCGGGCGAGAGGTAACGGTTGCGGCTGCTCATCGCCAGACCATCGGCTTCGCGCACCGTCGGCACGCCGATGATCGCGTCGACATGCGGGAAGGTGAGGTCAAGGTCGCGTGCCATCGCCCGGATCACCGCGAGCTGCTGGAAATCCTTTTCGCCAAAGAACGCCATGTCCGGCTGCACCTGGTTGAACAGCTTGCAAACCACTGTCGCCACGCCATCGAAATGGCCGGGGCGGGCCGCGCCGCACAGCCCGTCGCTGACGCCCGACACGCTGATATTGGTGACGAAGCCGGGCGGATACATGGCCTCGGCGTCCGGCGCCCACAGCAGGGCCACGCCTTCTGCCGCGAGCATCTCCGCATCGGCGGCGAGTTGACGGGGATAGGCGCCCAGATCCTCGTTCGGCCCGAACTGCTTGGGATTGACGAAGATCGAAGCGACCACATGGTCCGCTGCTTCCCTCGCCCGGCGGACCAGGGTCAGATGCCCTTCGTGGAGCGCACCCATGGTCGGCACCAGCGCAATCGTTGCCCCGCCGCTACGCATTTGTCCCAAAGCGGTTCTCAACATTTGCAACGTATTGACCGTTTGCACCGCTACGCCTCCAAGGATAGACCACAGCGCAACGCCCTAGCGGCCCACGCTGTCCCATTTCAAGCCGATCCGCCCCCGACACTGCCCCGAACACTGACACGAGACCCGTCATGCCGCCCGCTTCGAGCGCTCAACCTTCCCAGCCCGTGCTCGCAGGCCGTCGTTTGCGCAAGGGGCAGGCGCACAGGATCGTGTTCGCCAACGAGAAGGGCGGCACCGGAAAGTCGACCACCGCCGTCCATGTCGCAGTGGCGCTGTCCTATCTTGGAGCGCGGGTGGCCTCTATCGATCTCGATCCGCGCCAGCGCACCATGCACCGCTACATCGAGAACCGGTTGTCCACGCTCGAAAAGCGCGGGCTGACCCTGCCGACCCCCGACTGCGAAGTGTTTCGCGGCAGCAGCACCGGCGATCTGCTCGGTATGATCCGGCGGTTGGAGGCCAGCTGCGATTTCCTCATCATCGACAATCCGGGACGTGATGATCCCTATGCCCGCATCGCGGTCGAACACGCCGATACGCTGGTCACGCCGATGAATGACAGTTTTGTCGATTTCGACCTGATCGGGCAGGTCGATGCGGAGACATTCAAGGTCAAGAAACTGTCGTTCTTTGCGGAATTGATTTGGGAAGCGCGGATGAAGCGCAGCCGGATGACCATTGAACAGCAGCGCCCGGAAATGGACTGGATCGTGGTCAGAAACCGCACCGGCCACGTTGAAGCGCGCAACCAGGCACGTCTGCACAAGGCATTGAACGAGATGGCCAAGCGGGTCGGTTTCCGTGTGACGCAGGGGCTTTCCGAACGCGTGATCTATCGCGAACTGTTTCCCTCGGGCCTGACCCTGCTCGACAAGGGACACCTTGGCGAACTCGGCACCAGCCACCTTGTCGCCCGGCAAGAACTGCGGGCGCTGGTCAAAGCGCTGAGCCTGCCCGCCTTCGACCGCGAGCAGGGCGAGCTGGAGATGGCCTGATGCTGATGAAGGCGCTCATCGTCGTGATCGCGTTTTGCGTGCTGTGGCGCTGGGCGCTGGGCAAGTGGCCCTGGGAAACGCTGCGGGGGCCATCGGTCCACGACAGGGCGCTGCAGCAAGCGCGCACGCTGCTCGGCGTGGCAGAGGGCGCGGAGCGCGAGGATATCATCACCGCGCATCGCCGTCTGACGGCGCTGGTCCATCCCGACAAAGGCGGCACCACCACCGCGATGCAGGAGGCGAATGCCGCGCGCGACCTTTTGCTGGCCGCCCTGCCGACGGCGTTGGCGGATGACGAAACGCATCCATAATCGGGCTAATGGCACTATTCTGCCTCTCACCCTCGGTTAAAGGGTGCGTACCGGAGAATGCCGAAACGTCCTTGTTCGTTGAGGCAGATGGACGGAACATATCGTTTGTGCCGCGCTGCTAACCCGCAATCCGGGCGCTACCAGAAGGACCAGTTTTGACTATGCAACACCACTTCCACCCGACCGTGCTGCGGGAATACGACATCCGCGGGATCATCGGCGAGACGCTGGGCGCGGATGATGCGCGGGCGATCGGGCGCGCGTTCGGCACGCTGCTGCGCGATGCGGGCGGCAAGACGGTGGCTGTGGGTTATGACGGGCGGGTCAGCTCGCCCATGCTCGAACACGCGCTGGTCGAAGGGTTGACCGCGAGCGGGTGCGATGTGGTGCGGATCGGCATGGGGGCAACCC
>Ga0209812_10002344_pt1 | contig 11412 bp, 9 predicted proteins | sample JI71714BDNA_FD_187502 | JGI IMG/M metagenome (GOLD analysis project Ga0209812, IMG submission 187502) | Wastewater effluent complex algal communities from Wisconsin, to seasonally profile nutrient transformation and Carbon sequestration -... | ecosystem: Engineered > WWTP > Effluent > Algae...
ATTCCAGGCTTTGACTTGCAGCAACTCGCGCTCCTGCGAGCGCCCTACTACGCCGATACCGGCGCTTTGGGAAATGAAGTCGGGAAACAAGGTGATGACATCAATACGCATGGTTTCTTCCGTATCGATTAAAAGTCGGCATCCCAATCAACGATAATTTTTTGAGCGTCGAAATCGATGCTCTTGATGTAATCATCCATTACGAACGGCAACAAGCGAACGCGTTCGCCCTGGACAAACATCACGTCATTGGCGCCGTTATTGAACAGGTGCGAGACTTTTCCAAAATCAACGCCCTCTAGGTTATGCACTTGCATGCCTTCGAGATCGATCCAGTAATATTCACCCGCTTTCGGAGCCGGCAACCGTGAGCGTGGCACCCAGACTTCGGCGCCCGTCATTGCTTCGGCGGCATCGCGATCTTCAATATTCGGGAAAAATACCGTCAGGCCTTTATTCGTTTCGCGGGCACGGATTTCTCCGACTTCCGTTTCCTTTCCCTGATGCACGAGGATCCAGGGTTGGTACTTCAATACTTGCTTCAATGGGTCGGTGAACGATTGCAATTTCACTTCGCCACGAACGCCAAAAGCGCCGACCACCCTGGCTACGAGGATGCGGCGCTCTGGATTATTCATTAGGCTCGCCATTATTCAATGGCGAAAAGCTTAGGCCGAAGCCTTACCAGCTTCTTTAAACAACACGCTGACTTTGTCGGTCAATTGCGCGCCGTGCGAAACCCAATGCTTGATACGCTCAAGATTAAGTTCAACGCGTTTTTCTTGACCTTGGGCAACCGGGTTGTAGTAACCCACGCGCTCAATGGAACGGCCGTCGCGCTTGTTGCGCTGATCGGTCACAACGACGTGATAGAAGGGACGCTTTTTGGCGCCGCCGCGGGCCAGGCGAATCTTGACCATGGTAATTTGCTCTACTTTCTTGAGGTGAATTGGCGACTAACTGTTAAGTAGACCGCCGGGGAGCCGGAGATTATAGCGGGGAAATGCCCTCGTGGAAACCCTGACCGGGCTTTTTCAGGCATTTAAAAGGGCTTAGCGCCTGAATCCGCCGCCGCCGGGAAAGCCACCGCCGCCCATCATGCCTTTCATGGCGCGCATCATGCCCTTCATGCCGCCGCCGGCCAGCTTGCTCATCATGCTTTCCATTTGCTGGAACTGCTTGAGCATCTTGTTGACGTCGGCCGGCGTGGTGCCCGAACCCTTGGCGATACGTGCGCGTCGCGAGCCGTTCAGCAAGGCCGGATTGCGGCGCTCTTTCTTGGTCATCGAATTGATAATGGCGACCATGCGCGGCACTTCCTTTCCGGTTACCTGAGATTTCACGTGATCCGGCACCTGCGACATGCCAGGCAATTTATCCATCAGGCCGGACAAACCACCCATGTTCTGCATTTGCTCGAGCTGGTCGCGCATATCGTTCAGGTCGAATTTCTTGCCCTTGGCCACTTTTTCGGCAAATTTCTGGGCTTTCTGCTGATCGACCTGCGATTGCACCTGTTCAACCAGACTGAGCACATCGCCCATGTCCAGAATGCGGCTGGCCGCGCGATCCGGATGAAAAACATCCAGACCATCGAGTTTCTCGCCAACACCGACAAACTTGATCGCTTGGCCGGTGATATGGCGCACCGACATGGCCGCACCACCGCGGGCATCACCATCGGTTTTGGTCAAAACTACACCCGTCAGCGGCAACGCATCGGCAAAGGCCTTTGCGGTATTTGCGGCATCCTGGCCGGTCATGGCATCGACCACAAACAGGGTTTCGACCGGAGAAATCGCGGCGTGCAGGGCCTTGATTTCCTGCATCATCGCTTCGTCGATTGCGAGACGACCGGCGGTATCGACAATCAGCACGTCGACGAAACTCTTGCGGGCGTCGTCAATCGCGGCGCGGGCAATGTCTTCCGGTTTTTGGTTCGCATTGGATGCGAAAAAAATCGCACCCGATTGTTTCGCCAGGGTTTCCAGTTGCTGGATGGCGGCGGGACGATAAACGTCGCAACTCACCACCATCACTTTTTTCTTGCGTTTTTCTTTCAGGAATTTCGCGAGCTTGCCGACCGTAGTGGTTTTACCGGCACCCTGTAAACCTGCCATCAAAATCACGGCAGGTGCCGGCACATTCAAATTCAGATCGCTGGCCTGCGACCCCATCACTGCCGCCATTTCGTCATGCACGATCTTGATCAGCGCCTGACCCGGGGTGAGACTCGCCATGACGTCCTGACCAATCGCGCGTGCCTTGATGCTTTCGATCAAGGCCATCACCACCGGCAAGGCCACGTCGGCTTCCAGCAAGGCGATGCGGACTTCGCGCAACGACTCCTTGATGTTGTCTTCGCTCAAACGACCGCGACCGCGCAGATTCTGCAGGGTGCTGGAAAGGCGCTGGGTAAGTGACTCGAACATGGTGTTTCCGGGGTTCAAAAAAGATAGCCAATTATAGCCCAGCAAGGTGCCTTTTCCGGCCTACGTTCTCAGGATTGGCCGAACATGCGACACTTGCCGTATGACATTCACATTCCTTGCAGCCCTGCTCTACCTGGCCGCCGCTGGCATTTTGCTTAGCCGCGCAGAACCCGATGCGGCGGTACCAAACAAGACCGCATTTTTCCTGGCAGTTAACGGCGTGCTCTGCCATGCGCTGGTGCATATTCTCGAAGTCGTGAACGGCAGCGGACTGCAATTGCATTTTTTTGCCGCGCTTTCGCTGGTCAGTCTGGGAATGGCGGCACTGACTACCAGCGTTTCACTGAACCAGCGATTGCAGGCGCTGGGAATTGTCGTGTTTCCGCTGGCGGCCATTTTCGTGGTGTCGCTGTACTTCTTCGGCGACAACAAGCCCGAAACTCTGAGCTGGCAATTATTGATGCACGCCATGCTGGCATTGCTCGCTTACGCGACCTTGGCAATCGCATCGCTGCTTGCCCTGATGTTGTGGTTCCAGGAACGCGCATTACGCAATCGCAAAATTCATGGCTGGTTGCGCGCATTGCCGCCGCTGGTTCATCTTGAAACTTTATTGTTCCGCACCGTTGGCGTCGGTTTTATCCTGCTGACTTTCGTGCTCGTGACCGGCATGTTGTTTGTCGACAATATGATGGCGCAGCATTTGTGGCATAAAACCGTATTGTCGGTTCTCTCCTGGCTGGTTTTCGGTGGACTCCTACTCGGCCGCTGGCGCTACGGCTGGCGCGGTCCGCGTGCGGTGCGATTAACACTTATTGCCATGACTTTATTGCTACTGGCGTATTTTGGCAGCCGTGCAGTGCTGGAGATGTTGGGAAGGGTTTGATCGCTTCAAAACGCCGCACTTAGCGCATCGCTCAAGCGCTCGACGCCAATTACTTCCATATCCTTGAACATGCCTTTTTTCGGGGCATTGGCTTTGGGTACGATGGCGCGTTTGAAACCGTGCGTTGCTGCTTCTTTCAAGCGCTCTTCGCCGTTCGGTACCGGACGAATTTCACCGGATAAACCGACTTCACCGAAAGCGACGGTTTTATCGGCGAGTGGCTTGTCTCGCAGAGAACTCAGCACAGATAGAAGTACGGGCAAATCAGCTGCGGTTTCCTGTACGCGGATGCCGCCGACGACATTCACGAAAACATCCTGATCGTAAACACCGACGCCGCCATGGCGATGCAACACAGCCAGCAACATCGCCAGACGGTTTTGTTCCAAACCTAAAGTTACACGACGCGGGTTTGCCAGCGGGCTTTTATCGACCAGCGCCTGCACTTCAACCAGCAATGGCCTCGTACCTTCACGAGTCACCAGCACAATACTGCCGGGGGTATTGCTTTGAGTACCCGAGAGGAAAATCGCCGACGGATTTGGCACTTCTTTCAGGCCTTTTTCCGACATCGCGAAGACGCCAAGTTCGTTCACTGCTCCGAAGCGGTTCTTGAATGCCCTCAAGACGCGAAAACGACTGCCACTATCACCTTCGAAATACAAAACCGCATCCACCATATGCTCAAGCACGCGCGGACCGGCGATGCCGCCTTCCTTGGTCACGTGACCGACAAGAAATACTGCAGTGCCGGTTTCTTTCGCAAAACGCACCAGACGTGCGGCACTTTCACGCACCTGACTTACCGAGCCAGGAGCCGCCGTGAGCATTTCCGACCAAAGTGTCTGGATCGAATCGGCGATGATCAATTTGGGCTTGGTGGTCGAAGCCTGCGCAATGATTTTTTCGACGCCGGTTTCAGCCAAGGCATGCAACACATCAAGATTCAAACCGAGCCGCGTCGCCCGCCCGGCAATTTGTCCGAGGCTTTCTTCACCGCTGACATACAGGCCATTCATGTGTGCGCCCATATGCGCGAGTGTTTGCAGCAACAAGGTCGATTTACCAATGCCGGGATCGCCGCCGATCAACACGACCGAACCTTCGACCAGACCTCCGCCGAGAACGCGATCAAATTCACCGATACCGGTGGATACTCGGGTCTCTTCCGATTGATTCACAGATTTCAGCGGCGTGATTTTCGGCGTGTGGGTATCGCCTGCCCAGCCCCCCTGTCGTGTGGATTGTTTCGCCGCTGCGGCCGATTCGACTACAAATTCACTGAGCGTATTCCAGGCACCACATTCGCCGCATTGGCCCTGCCATTTGTTATGGTCGGCCCCGCATTCACTGCAGACGTAAGCGGTTTTGGATTTGGATTTGGAAGTTGCCATCGGAGTTTATGCAATCCGCAGTGGGTGGGAATCGAACAAGAAAGCTTTTTCGTTGATGCACTATATCCGAATGACGATGAAAGTAATTCGGCACTAAACGGTTTTATCTGTAGGGATTTTCCGACAACCCGTTCTCAAAACACGAGACACAAAAAAACCCGCCAAAGCGGGTTAATTGATCTGCCGGAAATAGGAATCGAACCTACGACCTCATCATTACGAATGACGCGCTCTACCAACTGAGCTATTCCGGCGCAGGCGGCGATTTTAAGGCTTTAGCGGGGGCGGGTCAATTTATAAAGTCAGTCCACCAGCACCAGACGCAACTCCTTGGGAAGCGCAAACACTATGTTTTCAGGCTCTCCGTCGAGTTCGGTCACAATGCCACCGCCCAAGGATTGCAGCTTGGCGATGACGCCCTGAACCAATATCTCTGGTGCCGATGCGCCTGCAGTGACACCGATATTCTTGCGACCAGTGAGCCATTCAGGCTTGATGAATTCTGCACCATCGATCAAATAAGCCTCGCAACCCTCTTTTTCAGAGAGTTCACGCAGACGATTGGAATTGGAACTATTGACCGAGCCAACCACCAGTACCAGGTCGCATTTCGCCGCCAGTTCCCGCACGGCATCCTGGCGGTTCTGGGTGGCATAGCAAATATCGTCGTGCTTCGGGCCTTGAATCAACGGAAATTTCTTTTTCAAGGCTTCAATAACGTCACGGGTTTCATCCACCGACAAAGTGGTCTGCGTGGTGTAGGCGAAATTATCCGGTTGTTCGACGACCAATGCCAAAGCATCTTCCACGTCTTCGACCAGATAGATTTTCCCCTTGCCCTCTTCCTGCCGCCATTGCCCCATGGTGCCTTCAACTTCCGGATGACCTTCATGGCCAATCAACACGACATCGCGACCATTACGGCAATGACGCGCCACTTCAATATGAACCTTGGTTACGAGTGGACAAGTAGCGTCGAAAATTTTCAGTCCCCGCGTTGCAGCTTCCGCGCGCACGGCCTGCGACACGCCATGCGCACTGAAAATAACAGTGGCACCTGTCGGCACTTCATCCAGTTCTTCGACGAAGATCGCGCCACGCTGGCGTAAATCTTCCACGACAAACCGGTTATGCACGACTTCATGACGAACGTAAATCGGGGCACCGAAGCTTTCAATCGCTCGCTTCACGATTTCAATCGCGCGATCAACGCCGGCACAGAACCCGCGCGGATTGGCGAGCACGATATTCATTTCGCTTCTTCCTTTTTGCGAAAGCTGAAAAGTATCAAGAGCACGGCCCCGACTACGATGCAACTGTCGGCAATATTAAATACCGGCCAGTGATAATCCCGGTAATACCATTCGATAAAATCGACGACATAACCAAAACGAAAACGATCCACCAGATTACCCAGCGCCCCAGCAATGATCAGCGCATACGGCAAAGCATCACGCCATTGCTGTCGTGGCATTTTGCCCAGCAACACAATTAGTACGAGACTCACGGCGATTTTCATCACCACGAAAAACCAGTGCGCCCATTCACCCGAATTGGCAAGAAAACTGAAGGCTGCGCCGGTGTTGTGCGCCAAGGTCCAATCCCAGAATCCTGCGACAAAAACTACCGGCTCACCCATCTGTAAATTTGCCGTCGCGATACTTTTCGTCCATTGATCAAGGGCGATCAGGACAATGGAAAGTACAAGCCAGGCAAGGGCGGTGGATGTTTTTTGATTGGTATTCATCGGGGTTTACTGGATCTCGCAACGCCGCAAATGATTACGGCGTATGGGTAAGGATTAGAAGAAGCGCCTGATTTCACCGGCACCGTTTACATTGATCTCGCAACGACTACAGAGTTCCGGATCATCACTATGGCTACCGACGTCTTCACGGTAATGCCAGCAACGGATGCACTTGGTAAATTTCGATGCCTGCGCATGAATGAAGAACGGCGAGTTTTCGACGGCTACCGCCTGCTCGTTTTTTGCCGACAAGGACTTGAGATTCAATTGCGAGGTAATGAACAGGAAACGGGCCTCATCCGACACCGGCTGCAATTTCTGCAACAACGCATCATCGACAAAGACATCGACTTCCGCCTGCAGCGAAGCGCCGATATCGCCATTGACACGCATCGGCTCAAGCACCTTGCTGACGGCATCGCGCAAAGCAAACACGGCATCAAAGTCTTCCGCGTTTAAAGCTGCGTCGCTTGGCAGGGCCTGAAGATTTTCGTACCAGGTCGCCATCAATGCATGTGCTTCGCGTTTGCCCGGCAGCGTGTTCCAGATTTCGTCGGCGGTGAAACTCAACACCGGCGCAATCCAGCGAACAAAGGCTTCCGCGATATGGAACATCGCTGTCTGCGCCGAACGACGACCCAGGCTGTCGACCTGCATCGTATACAGACGATCCTTGGTGACATCGAGATACAGCGCACCGAGATCATTTGTGCAGAAGTTCTGCAACTTGCTGACGACGGCGGCAAAATCATAGCGCTCATAGGCAGCAATGATTTCTTCCTGCACGGCCAATGTACGGGCAACCGCCCACTGATCCAGCAACAACATTTTTTCATTTGGAACGAGGTTTTGTTCCGGATCGAAACCGGCCAGATTTCCCAGCAGGAAACGCGAGGTATTGCGGATCCGGCGATAGGCATCGGCACTGCGTTTCAGAATATCGTCCGACACCGACATCTCATTGCGGTAATCGGTCGCTGCAATCCACAGACGCAATACATCGGCACCAAGCGAGTCATTCACTTTTTGCGGCTCGACCGTATTGCCCAATGATTTGGACATTTTTTTGCCTTGTGCATCGACCGTAAAGCCATGCGTCAGTACTTGGCGGTAAGGCGCAACGCCGTCCATCGCGATACCGGTCAGCAGCGAGCTCTGGAACCAGCCACGATGCTGATCGGAACCTTCAAGATACAAATCGGCAGGCTTGTGCAAACCATCATGACCCCGTGCGGCGAGCACGCATTCGTGCGTCACGCCGGAATCGAACCAGACATCAAGAATGTCTTTGACCTGATCATAATCGGCGGCTTCATTACCTAGAAATTCTGCCGGGTCGATGGCATACCAGGCATCGGCGCCTTTTTGTTCGACCAGTGTTGCCACTTCGCGCATCAACTCGACCGAACGCGGATGCGGCTCGCCGGTTTGCTTGTGAATGAACAAGGCAATCGGCACACCCCAGGTGCGTTGGCGCGAGATGCACCAATCCGGACGACCATCGATCATGCCGACGATGCGGGCTTCGCCCCACTCCGGAATCCAGGCGACTTTCTTGATGGACTCAAGCGCATCGGCACGCAGATTCGCCTGATCCATCGAGATAAACCATTGCGGCGTCGCGCGGAATGCGACCGGCGATTTATGCCGCCAGCAATGCGGATAGCTATGCGTCAGTTTTTCCGATGCCAGCAATACGCCGCGTTCCTGCAACAGGGCAACGACGGTATCGTTGGCTTTCCAGATGTATTGGCCGGCGAAAATTTCGGTGTTCGGCAAATACACGCCTTTGCCGTCGATCGGATTCAATACTTCGAGACCGTATTTCAGTCCGACCGCGAAGTCTTCCTGACCATGGCCAGGCGCGGTATGCACTGCACCGGTACCGGCATCGGTCGTGACGTGGTCGCCGAGAATGATCGGAACGATGCGCGAATAAAACGGATGTTGAAGTTGCAGCAATTCCAGTGCGGCGCCTTTGGCACGACCAAGCACATTCACTTCGCCCAAACCGTAACGTGTTGCAACGCCTTCGCTCAATGCTTCCGCGATGACGAGCAAAACCCGTTTGCCGTTTCTCGCAGCACCTTCAAACAAAACGTAATCGAGTTCCGGGCCGAGCGTTACCGCGAGGCTGGCAGGCAGCGTCCAAGGTGTCGTCGTCCAGATCGGCACGGTGACAATCGCATTACCACTATCGACACCGAATTTTCCGGCAAGCGCTTTCGGATCAATCGCATCGTAGGCAACATCAACCGCAGGCGAAACCTTATCGGCATATTCGATTTCCGCTTCTGCCAAAGCCGAACCACAATCGAAACACCAATGCACCGGTTTTGCACCGCGCGCCAAATGACCACGCTCGATGATCTTTGCCAGCGAACGCAGCATATCGGCTTCGAATTTGAAGTCCATGGTGCGATACGGATTTTTCCAGTTGCCCAATACGCCAAGACGCTGGAAATCTTTCGATTGCCCGTTGATTTGTTCGTTGGCGTACTCGCGGCATTTTTGACGGAAAGTCGCCGCGTCCATTTTATCGCCGACCTTGCCGTGTTTCTTTTCGACCGCCAATTCAATCGGCAGGCCGTGGCAATCCCAACCCGGCACATAAGGCGCATCGAATCCGGAGAGCAGTTTCGATTTCACAACGATGTCTTTCAGTGTTTTGTTGACGGCGTGGCCGATATGGATCGAACCATTGGCATAGGGCGGGCCATCATGCAACACGAATTTCTTTTCGCGCGCACCGGTTTTCTCGCGAATGGCTTCGTACCAGTTCATGTCCTGCCAGCGCTTGAGCATCTCGGGCTCGCGCTTGGGCAAATCACCGCGCATCGGGAAGGCGGTATCGGGTAATGAAATGGTGTGTTTGTAATCTTTACTCACGCGTTAACTCCAAGGTCTTTCTTGTCGTGTTGCAAAATTTGCCGTGCTTGTTGCGAATCCATATCCATCTGTTTGATCAAGGCCGGCAGGCCATCGAATTTTTCTTCATCGCGCAATTTGGCGACGAACTCGACGGTAATTCGCTTGCCGTACAAGTTGCCGTCGAAGTCAAACAGATGCGCTTCGAGTAAAGGCTCGATGCCGAAAACCGTTGGCCTTGTTCCAAGACTGGAAACGCTGGCCATTTTTTCCGGGCCGACGCCATACACCCAGGTCGCATAAATGCCATGCAATGCCGTGCGTTTCCCGGCAAGACGGATATTAGCGGTCGGATAACCCAATTGGCGGCCAAGTTGCTTGCCGTAAACCACTTTGCCGGCAATGGCGTAACGGCGACCAAGGGCTTTTTCCGCACCCCCCATATCGCCACTCGATAATTGCAAACGCAAACGCGTGCTGGAAACACGCTCGCCCTCATGCAACACCGGCGTTATTTCGTGTGCGGTGAATCCGAATTGAGCGCCGAGTGTTTTCAACATCGCGATATCACCACGGCGGCCCTTGCCGAAACGGAATTCGGGTCCGACCCAGACTTCCTTTGCATTCAATTTGCGTACCAGCACCTGCTCGATAAAGTCTTCAGCGCTCATCGAACTGAGCTTTGCGTTGAAGCGCAATAAACCGACGACATCACAACCCAAGGCCGCCAAGCCTTCGAACTTCGCCCGCGGCAACAATAACCTCGGCGGCGGATTTTCTTTCGAAAAGAATTCGCGCGGCAATGGTTCGAAACTGAGCGCAGCCAGAACACGGTTGGATTCGCGCGCGCGTTGACGCGTGTGCTCGATCAGGGCCCGATGCCCACGATGCAGGCCATCAAATGCTCCAATACAAACCACACTTCCCTGCGGACCACATACCGGCTGGCCCGAAACGTCGCGAAACAAAGTCGTCATGGGTCAATTATAGCCTTGCCATTGCCTTAAACGGCGCGCAAATCGTTAATCCTGAAGCCGGTCGCGAACAAGGTTCCGACAAAGGCAATGCCGCCGGCGCCAATCATGCCGGAAAGAATCGTAATGCGACGCCATACACCCCAAGAACTCCAATCATTCCAATAGTGCAAACCCAACAACAATACGGCGACCATGACTGCCGAACTCATAATTAGTCGGAGCCAGTGCCGGCCCCAGCCCGGTAATGGCCGATAGACCCCGTCACGCTTCAGAATGCGCCATAAAAGGAACAAGTTGAGATAGCTCGACAATGCGCTGGCCAGGCCCAGGGCAGCATGCAGGCCCGGCACTTTGGACAATGCGACAAACCAGCCCGCCGACATATCTTCCGGCTTATGCCAAAGCGCAAACAGAATACCGACCAGAATCAGATTGAACACCATATTCATGACCATCGCGATGATGCCAATTCGCACCGGGGTCGAAGTGTCCTGGCGCGCATAGAAAGCCGGTAGCACCACTTTTACCAGCACAAAAGCCGGCAACCCAAAACTCAGCGCGGCCAGCGACATTGAGGCCATTTGCGAATCGAACGCAGTGAATTGCCCGTGTTGATAAAGGGTAATCAGCAAAGGTTTAGCCAATAGCAGCAAGCCCAACATCGCTGGCACGGAAATCAACAAGGCTGTACGCATGCCCCAATCCAGCGCCTTGTTGAAGCCTTCCTTATCTGTGGAAACGTGATGTCGAGAAAGTGACGGCAAAATCACGGTACCGAGCGCCACACCAAACATCCCGAGCGGGAATTCCAGCAGGCGGTCGCTTTGCGACAGCCAGGTTTGCGAGCCGGTCAGCAGAAACGAGGCAATCCAGGTATCGAGCAATAAATTGACCTGCATAATCGACGAGCCGAACAAGGTCGGGATCATCAGCTTCAATGTTTTTTGCACTTCCGGCGCGCGCCAACCCCAGCGAGGCATCGCCAGCAAATCCAGTTTCATTAGTACCGGCAATTGCACTAAAAGCTGCAACACCCCGGAGATCAGGATCGCCCACGCGAGCGCCGTGATCGGCACCTTGAAATAAGGTGCCCAATAAAGCGCGCCCA
>Ga0209812_10002345_pt1 | contig 11406 bp, 5 predicted proteins | sample JI71714BDNA_FD_187502 | JGI IMG/M metagenome (GOLD analysis project Ga0209812, IMG submission 187502) | Wastewater effluent complex algal communities from Wisconsin, to seasonally profile nutrient transformation and Carbon sequestration -... | ecosystem: Engineered > WWTP > Effluent > Algae...
CCCACGATCGAGGAGGAGGCACAGGCTATCGCGCTGCTGGTGCGTGAGGCGCTGGAGCAGCCGGAAAAACGCATTGCGGTCGTCACGGCTGATCGCGGTCTGGCGCGCCGTGTCGGCCAGCATCTGGAACGTTGGAATATCGCTGCTGACGATTCCGCCGGTCGCCCGCTGGCGCTGACCCCGGCGGGCCGGTTGTTGGGGCTGCTGGCAGAAATCGCGGCACATGGCCCTGATCCGGCCAATTTGGTTGCCGCTTTCGGCCACCCGCTTGTGCAGGGTTGGGATACGGATGCGCGGCGCGTGTGGCTGGCGGGGCTCAGACGCTTTGACCGCCAGCTGCGCGGACCATCGCCTGCGCCGGGGATGGAGCCTTTGCGCAAGGCCGCTGCCAAGGCGAAGATCGCCGATTGGTGGGCCGCGGCTGAAGCCCTGATCGCGCCGCTCGCCGATTGGCCGGAAACCATTCCGCTTGCCGATGCGCTCGGTATCTTGGGACAAACAGCAGAGGCCTTCGCGCATACGCTGATGTGGGAACGCGAAGACGGACGCGCGCTCGGCACCATGATCGAGGAATTGCGCGGGCAGGCGGAGGTGGCAGGAACGCAGGTCGAAACCGCCGATCTGGCGGGCGTGCTGCGCGATTGCATGGAGGCGATTGCGGTGCGCCCCGGCTATGGCGGGCATCCGCGCGTGGCCATTTACGGCCTGCTCGAAGCGCGCATGGCGAGGGCCGATCTGGTAATCTGCGGGAGCCTGAACGAAGGCAGTTGGCCGCAGCCACCCGGTGCCGACGCGCTGCTGGCGCCTGCCATCCTGCGCGCAATGGGCGTGCCGGGTGCGGAGTTCCGGATCGGCCTGTCCGCACATGACCTTGCAGGCGCGATGGGAGCGCCAGAAGTCGTGCTCTCCCGCTCATTGCGCGACGCCGAGGGGCCGACCTTGCCATCGCGGTTCCTTCTGCGGGTCGAAGCGCTGCTGGGCGATGATCTGGACAGGGAGCACCGTGAAAGGGTGATCCCTGCGCTGCTCCCGCATCTCGACCGGAAGCGTCCGGCGGCGGAGGAATATCCGCGCCCTGCACCCGATCCTTCGTCGTCGTTGCGTAACGTGCCGATCAAGGTAACCGTGCTCGACCGGCTGCTGGGGGATCCCTACCAGTTCTATGCGCAGGCGATCCTTGATCTGCGCCAGCTTCAGCCGCTTGCCGCCGACCCGTTCAGCGATCCGGCTTTACGCGGCACTTTGGTGCACGATCTTCTCGACAAGTGGCACAAGGCGAAACCGGATAACCCTGGTCTCGTCATCGCGCCTTTCGCCGCCGACTATTTCGCCGCCGAGCGTGTCCATCCCCTGTTCCGCGCACTGTGGCAGCCGCGCCTGATCGCCGCGCTCGAACGCTTTGAACAATGGATTGCCGATGACGCTGCGGCCGGCCGCACCGTGCTGGCGAGCGAGATTTCGGGCGCGATGGATGTGGACGGGGTCAAAGTCATGGGCCGGGCTGACCGGATCGACCGGCTTGCGGACGGCAGCCTTGCTATCGTCGATTACAAAACCGGCGCGCCGCCCGCGAAGAAGCAGGTGATGGCTGGCTATGCGCTGCAACTCGGCCTGCTGGGGTTGATCGCGCAGGCCGGTCAGTTTGCTGACAAGGAAAGCGGGCAGGTTGTAACAGGCACCGCGACCCGCTTCGATTACTGGTCGCTCGGCAAGGCCAAGAAGGAAGAAGGCTTCGGCTACCGCGAAACCCCGATGAAGGAAGGCAACGCCCGCAGCGGCCTGCTGCCTGACGAATATCTCCCCTTCCATGCCGAAAAGCTGGCCGAGGCGATCAGCCTGTTCATCAAGGGCCGCAAGCCGTTCATCGCGCGCGAGAATCCCGACTACAAGGGTTACAACGAATATGACCAGCTGATGCGGCTGGAGGAATGGGCGATCCGCCTGACCGAATCGGAGGGCGGGGCATGAGCGGGTTGGTGTTTCCGCTGGCTGGCAACCAGCTCAAGGCGGCCGAGCCTGAAGACAATGTCTGGCTCTCGGCGTCGGCAGGTACAGGCAAGACACAGGTGCTATCGGCCCGCGTGCTCCGCCTGTTGCTGCGCGAGGATGTATCGCCGGGGCAAATCCTGTGCCTGACCTTCACCAAGGCGGGTGCGGCCGAGATGGCGAACCGCATCAATGCCGTGTTGGCGCGCTGGGTGCGACTGCCCGCAACTTTACTGGCGAAGGAGTTGGGCTACCTCGGCGCCGACATGGGCCCTGCCACGCAGGAACGCGCGCGCAGCCTGTTTGCGAGCGTGCTCGATTGCCCTGGCGGCGGACTTCGGATCGACACGATCCACGCCTTTGCACAGTTCCTGATCGGTAACTTCCCCGAGGAAGCCGGCCTTGCTCCCGGCACGCGGGTGATGGACGATCGCAGCCGCGAATTGCTCGCCCGCGAGGTGCTGACCGATCTGGTCGAGGAAGCCGAGGCCGCGCACGATGTGGCAGTGATCGACGGTATCACCCTGTTCACCACCCGCAAGGATCCGGCTGCGTTGCACAAGTGGCTGATGCGCGTGGCTGATGCGCATGAAATGTGGGAAGGGCCGTCCGGCTGGCAATCGCCCATGGGGGCAAGGGTGCGCCAGATGCTGGGGATGCCGGCGGATGCGGACGCGGCGTGGGCCAGCCAGCCGCTCGATCCCGATCTGTTTCCTGACGATATTCTCGAAGGCATGCTCCCTGCACTTGATGGCTGGAAAGCGAAGACCGGACAGGAATCTGCCGCCTTCATCCGGCACTGGCTGACGCTGGACCTGCCCGCGCGGATCGGTGCGGTGGCGGCTTTCCGCAAGACCATCCTCAAGGCCGATGGCACCCCGCGCAAGATGGAAGGAGCGGCCAAGCTCGACCCTGATTTGCCGCGCCATCAGGACGATATTGCCGAAGCGCTGGAAGAATACGAAGACCGCAGCGCAGCCCTGTCCTGTGCAGAGATCGTCACATCCGCGCTTGAGATCGGCCGCGCCTTCGCTGTCCGGTGGGAAGCCCGCAAAGCCCGCGAAGGGCTGCTCGATTTCTCCGACCTGATCCGCAAGGCCGCGCGCTTGCTGGGACAGTCGGAGGCCGCCGACTGGATCCGCTACAAGCTTGACCGCCATTTCGATCACATCCTGATCGACGAGGCGCAGGATACCAACCAGAGCCAATGGGACATTGTCGAAGCTCTGATCGACGACTTCTTCACCGGCGAGGGCGCGCGCGGCGACAAGCTGCGCACGATCTTCACCGTGGGCGATTACAAGCAGGCGATCTTCGGCTTTCAGGGCACCAGCCCGGAAAACTTCGCCCGCGCCAAAGAGCGCATCCATGCCCGCATCCGCGCCGCGCAAGAGGGCATCCGCGCCAGTCGCACGAACCGCCGCGAGCCGGGCTGGGAGCCGCTCGATCTCGGCCGCTCGTTCCGCACCGCAGATATCGTTCTCGGCTTCGTCAACCGGATGATCGACCTGCTGGGCTTTCCCGCCTTCGGGCTTGACCGCCAGCCCGCCCCGCATGTCGGTGCCGAGCGGCCCGGGCTTGTTACGCTGTGGCCTCCGGTCGTGCCGGAAAAGAGCGAGACGGCGGAGGACGACGAGGAAAGCGACGACAGCGAAAACCGCGACTGGCTGCCGCGCCACGATACGCTGCTCGCCGAACGCATCGCGGCGCAGGTGCAGCAGTGGGTCAGTGGTGCCGATCCTTTCGTGCTGGAAAAGGGCGGACGTCGCCACGCGCAGGCAGGCGACATCATGGTGCTGGTGCGCCAACGCAAGGAACTCGCCGCGCAGATTGTCGCCAAGCTTTATGCGCGCGGTGTGCCGGTGGCAGGCGTTGACCGGCTGCGGCTGGGTGCGCCGCTGGCGGTGAAAGACGTGCTGGCCGCCTTGCGATTTGCCGCGCAGCCGCAAGACGATCTGAGCCTCGCCAACCTGCTTGCCTCGCCCTTGGTGGGGTGGAGCCAGGATGATATTCTGGCGCAAGTCCCCCGGCCCGAAAAGGTGCGCCTGTGGGATCATCTGCGCCGGAAGGATGCGCCCGCTTTTGTGGCCGACACCGCCGAGCGGTTGCGGGATCTGCTGCGCCGTGCCGATTACCAGACCCCGCAGGCGCTCGTCTCGTGGTTGCTCACCGGCCCATGGCAAGGACGGGCGCGGCTGGTCGAGCGGCTGGGGAGCGAGGCAAATGACCCGCTCGACGAGCTCATCAATGCAGCCTTCGCCTATGAGGGGGAGCACTGGCCGAGCCTTGCGGGCTTTATCGGCTGGTTCGATGCCGGAACCGGCGATCTGAAGCGTGATTCCGATTCTGCCAGCGGTCAGGTGCGGGTGATGACGGTGCATGGCTCTAAGGGGTTACAAGCGCCGATCGTGATCCTTGCCGATGCCACCGGCGCGCCGGGCGAGGCGGGGGATCTCGCTCTGGAAGACGATCCTTTTGGCCTTGGACCCGAACGCAAGCGCCATGTCCCGCTCCCGCCGCTCGGCAAGGACGAACGCAAGGGCCGGATCGCCGAAGCCGAGGAGACCAAGAAGGCTGCCACGTTGCAGGAGCATTGGCGGCTGCTTTACGTCGCTCTGACCCGCGCAGAAGAAGCGCTGTTCATCGGCGGGTCGCTGAACAAGAACGAAGCAAAGAAGCGCGAACCGCACGAGGACAGCTGGTATGCGCGGCTGGCCCCGCTGTTCGAGGGCGAGGAATTGACCGATCCCGTCTGGCATTGGCGAAAGGAATGGGGCGAGCGGGCAGCGCCGCTGGTGCCGGATGATACCGCCGTTGCGGATAAGTATGCAGCGCCTGAACTCCCGCGCTGGGTCACGACGCCGATCGGCCCCGAGCCGCGACCTCCGCGTCCGCTTGCGCCTTCCAGCGCAGGCGAGGAGGCAGGGGCTGCCCCGCCGCTCCCGCCCGAAGCCGCACGTCATGCTGCGCGGCGCGGCATCCTGATCCACAAGCTGCTGGAACGCCTGCCCGATGTTGACCCTGTCGACCGCGAAGTCGCGGCGCGCAGCTGGCTCGAACGGCAGGCGAGCGATCTTGATGCCGCCCTGCGTGACGAGGTGGTCGGGGCCGCGCTTACCGTTCTCGATCATCCCGGTTTCGCCGCGCTCTTCTCGCCCCGGGCGCTTGCGGAAGTTCCGCTCGCAGCGACGGTGGGCGGGGTTGTGGTGGCGGGAACGGCTGATCGGCTGCTGATCGAGGAGGCGCGCATAACCGTTGTCGATTTCAAGACCACCCGCCGCCCGCCTGCCGATGCCACCGACATTCCACTTGCAACGATCAGGCAGATGGCCGCCTATGTCGCCGCCTTGCAGACGATCTATCCCGACCGCGAGGTGCGTGCGGCGTTGCTCTATACCCACGCGCCAGCATTGCTGGAACTCGCGCCCGAAGTGCTGGCACTGCACAAGAACGCTTTGCAGGCGGCGCAGCAATCCTATTCCCTGCCCGATATTGAGTGAATAGGCCCGCGCACTAGATTGCAATCAACGCCCGCGCGCATCTATGGTCGCTGGCATAAGGAGAACACGAAATGGCCACCGTCAACGTCACCGATGCAAGCTTTCAGTCCGATGTGCTGGACAGCGACACCCCCGTGCTGGTGGATTTCTGGGCTGACTGGTGCGGGCCGTGCAAGATGATTGCACCGGCGCTTGAGGAAATCAGCGATGAACTGGCCGGGCAGGTCAAGATCGCCAAGATCGACATCATGGAGAACACCGACATCGCCGCTCAGATGGGTGTGCAGTCGATCCCGCTTATGGTGTTGTTCAAGAACGGCGAGGCGGTTGCCCGCAAGCTGGGCGCTGCACCCAAGGGTCAGCTCAAGGCGTGGCTCGAAAGCGAGCTTTGATTGTCCTGTCGTCCCGGGCTTGACCCGGGACCGCTTGCTGCAGGCGCTAGCCGCTCTCGCCGGGACGATGGTTGTTGATCAACCCATCACCCGCGCGACAAATTCGTCCCAGATCGCCGGGCTTGATGCACCCACCAACCCGGGTGCGTCATGCTGGTCCACCCTGTATTCGCTGCCATCGAGCCGCGCCGCCTTGCCGCCCGCTTCGTTGAGCCACAGCACGCCTGCCGCGTGATCCCATGCCAAGGTGCGCTTGAAGCTGGAGACGTCGTTTTCGCCCAAAGCAAGGCGCGGATATTGTTCGGCAGCGCAGCGGGGGATGTCGACCAGCGTGTAATGTGGTGCCAGCTTGGCATCCACCATCGCCGACTGTTCCGGTGTCAGGAAAATGCGGCTGACGGCAGTTACGGGAGTTTGCTGTCCGGTGGTGCGGGCCGTGATCCGCTCGCTATTGACGAAGGCCCCCTCGCCGCTGCGGGCATGACAGAAGCGGTCCTTGTTCGGGTCATAGATCCAACCCGCCACCGCGCGACCTGCATCGGCGAGCGCAATGATGATGCCGAACGGCTCCTTGCCTTCCGCAAAATTGGCCGTGCCATCGAGCGGGTCGATGATCCAGCATTGGCCTGACAGGTGATCGAGCACGCTCTTGTCGGCGTGAACTGCTTCCTCGCCCACGACAGCGACGCCGGGCGCAAGTTTGGTGAGCGCTTCGGTCAGGAACGCCTCGACTTCGCGGTCGACGATAGTGACGGGATCATCCGCGCCCTTCATCTCGACTTCGCCAACAGCAAGGTTGCGGAAACGCGGCAGCATCGAGCGCTGCGCGGCAAAGCGCATCAGATCGCGGATCTCGTCATCCAGCGCGCTCATGAACGGTAATCCGCATTGATCGCGATGTAGCCATGCGTGAGATCGCAGGTCCACACCGTGGCGCGGCCGTCCCCGAGGCCAAGGTCGACTGTGATGTCGATGTCCTCGCCCTTGAGGTGCGCTGCGACGGGAGCTTCGTCATAGCCTTCGACCGGCAAGCCATTCTGCGCTGCCCATACCCCTCCGAAAGCGATGGAGAGCCTGTCGCGGTCTGCCGGTTCGCCCGCCTTGCCGACCGCCATGACGACACGGCCCCAATTGGCATCCTCGCCAGCAATTGCAGTTTTCACGAGCGGCGAATTGGCGATGGCCAGGCCGACGCGGCGGGCGCTGTCGTCGCTCGTAGCGCCGCGCACGCGGATGGAAATGAATTTGGCTGCGCCCTCGCCGTCGCGCACCACCAATTGAGCCAGTTCGCGGCAGACATCGGCGAGCGCAGCGGCGAAGGCATCCGCGCCGGGGCTGTCCCAGTTGTCGATCCGGTCATTGCCCGCCTTGCCGGTGGCGAACACCATCACGGTGTCGCTGGTCGAGGTGTCGCCATCGACCGTGATGCAGCTGAAAGTCGCTGCATTGGCGCGCTCCAGCGCCTCTTGCAGAAACGCCGGAGCTACATCGGCATCGGTGAAGATGTAGCCCAGCATCGTCGCCATATCGGGCGCGATCATGCCGCTGCCCTTGATGATCCCGGCCAGTTCGACGCGTGTTCCGCCGACCATCGCCGATGCGCCCGCGCCCTTGGTGAAGGTGTCGGTGGTCCCGATCGCGTTGGTCGCGTCCTCCCAGCCGCATGGTTCGGCCAGCAGAGCGGCGTCGATCCCGGCGCGGGCTTTGTCGATTGGCAGAGGCACACCGATCACGCCGGTGGACGAGACGAACACTTCTTCTTTGGGGCAGGCGAGCGCCGTGCTGACTTGATCCATGATCGCCTCGACCGCATCGCGTCCGCGCCAGCCGGTGAAGGCGTTCGAATTGCCCGCATTGACGATCAACGCCCGCGCGCGGCCCTGCACGATATTGGCGCGGCCCAACTCGACTTCAGACGAGGCGCAGGCGCTTTTGGTGAATACGCCCGCGACAGTCGTGCCTTCCGCCAGCTCGGCAAAGGTCAGGTCGCAGCGGTCCCACGTCTTGTAGTGCGCGCGGGCAATGCGCAGCGTCACGCCCGCAATCGCAGGCAGTTCGGGGAAGGGGCGGGCAAGCGGTGAGCGAGTGATCTGCATGGGGTCAAGCCTCTAAGGCGGGGAGGGCGCGCAGTAAATCGGCAAAGCTGGTGGACGAAACGCCGATTATTGCCTATCTGGCGCAATAATGACCCGGCACATTCTCGCCCTTCTGGCCCTGCTTTCTGGCCTTGCTGCTTTCGGCAGCCCGGCGCAGGCGTCGTTGGTCGAGGCGCTGGCTTGCGGTTCCAGCATTGCTGCTGCTGCCGGAGACGAGAGCGGGTCTTGCGAAAGTGTCGCGGTACAGCCTGCACCTGCCACAATCAGCGCAACCCGCGCGGTCGAAGCACCGCGTCCTGTTCCGGCCAAGCCCGAAGCGCTGCGCCTGCCGGTGCTGATGGGGATCGAACGCGCCTACGAATAGGCCCGCGTTGCTGCTTTCCCGCTGCTTTTTTGCGCGCCGCGCCCGAGGGCTGCGCGCCCTTACCTCATAATCCGTTTCAGGCCTGCGCGCTCAACACCTTTCGCGCGGTCATGCCATCAAAGGTTTGCCCTCATGTTCAATGCACTCGTCAAATCGGTCTTCGGTTCGTCCAATGACCGCTACATCAAGTCCGCGCGCAAGGTTGTCGACCAGATCAATGCGCTCGAACCGCAGATCCAGCCGCTCACCGATGAGGAACTGCAGGGCCAGACCGCCAAACTGCGCGCTCTTATCGACGGCGGCGCCAAGCTCGACGACATCCTGCCCGAAGCCTTCGCTACTGTGCGCGAGGCGTCTGTCCGCGTGTTCGGGATGCGGCATTTCGATGTGCAGCTGATCGGTGGCCTCGTGCTTCACCGCGGCGAAATCGCGGAAATGCGCACGGGCGAAGGCAAGACGCTCATGGCCACGCTGGCGGTCTATCTCAACGCGCTGGAAGGCAAGGGCGTCCACGTCGTCACCGTCAATGATTACCTCGCCCGGCGCGACGCGGCCGAGATGGGCAAGCTGTATAACTGGCTCGGCCTGTCGGTTGGCGTGATCGTCCCCGGGATGCCCGAGGAGTTCAAGCGCGACGCCTACAACGCCGACATCACCTACGGCACCAACAACGAATTCGGCTTCGATTACCTGCGCGACAACATGAAGCACGAACGCAGCGCCATGGCGCAGCGGCCGTTCAACTTCGCGATCGTCGATGAAGTCGACTCGATCCTGATCGACGAAGCGCGCACCCCGCTGATCATTTCCGGCCCCACCGAGGACAAGTCCGAGCTTTATGTCGCGCTCGATCAGGTGGCACGCGAGATCCCGGTGGAATGGCTCGACATCGATGAGAAGGTAAAGCGCGTCCAGCTGACCGAAGAAGGGCTGGAAGAAGTCGAAAAGCTACTGGTGGAAAAGGGCATGCTCGCCACCGACAACCTCTATGATGTCGAGAATACTCAGGTCGTTCACCATCTCGATCAGGCGCTGGTCGCCAACTTCTCGCGCAAGCGTGATACCGATTACATCGTCAAGGACGGCAAGGTCATCATCATCGATGAATTCACCGGCCGCATGATGGATGGCCGCCGCTGGTCGAACGGCCTGCATCAGGCGGTCGAGGCCAAGGAAGGCGTGCGGATCGAGCCCGAAAACCAGACGCTCGCTTCGATCACCTTCCAGAACTACTTCCGCATGTATCCCAAGCTTTCCGGTATGACCGGCACGGCGGCGACCGAAGCGGCGGAATTCTGGGACATCTACAAGGTCGGCGTGGTCGAAATCCCGACCAACCTGCCCGTTGCCCGCGTCGACGAGGAAGACGAGTTCTACAAGAACACCGCCGACAAGTTCGGTGCCATCGCCAAGGCGATCAAGCTGAAGCAGGAAATCGGCCAGCCAGTGCTGGTCGGCACAGTGTCGATCGAAAAGTCCGAACTGCTGAGCGAATATCTCGACAAGGAAGGCGTTATCCACTCGGTGCTCAATGCTCGCTTCCACGAACAGGAAGCCCGCATCGTGGCGCAGGCCGGGCGCCTTGGCGCGGTCACCATTGCCACCAACATGGCCGGTCGCGGCACCGACATCCAGCTGGGCGGTAATATCGAATACCGCATTCTCGACGAGCTCGGTGAAATGGCCGAGGGCCCCGAGCGTGACGAGGCAATTGCCCGCATCAAGGCCGAAGTCGCAGCGGAAAAGGAACTGGTCCGCAAGGCAGGCGGTCTGTTCGTGCTCGGCACCGAACGCCACGAATCTCGCCGGATCGACAACCAGCTGCGCGGTCGTTCGGGCCGTCAGGGTGACCCCGGCCTCTCGCGCTTCTACCTGTGCCTTGAGGACGATCTGCTGCGCATCTTCGGCCCCGACACGCTGTTCTCCAAGATGATGAACTCAAACCTCGCCGATGGCGAAGCGATCGGGTCGAAGTGGCTCTCCAAGGCGATCGAAACCGCGCAGAAAAAGGTCGAGGCGCGCAACTACGACATGCGCAAGCAGGTCGTTCAATACGATGACGTGATGAACGACCAGCGCAAGGTGGTCTATGAGCAGCGCTCGGAAATCATGGATTCCGAGGCGGTCGACGACGTGGTGCTCGATATGCGCCACGACACCATCAACGCCATCGTCGGCACCGCCTGCCCGCCGGGCTCCTATCCCGAACAGTGGGACATCGTAGGCCTGAAGGCGCGCGCCGAAGAGGTTCTCGGTTTCGAGCCGCCGATCGACGATTGGCTTGCCGAAGACCAGGTCGAGCCGGAAATGCTCGAAGAGCGCCTGCGCGATCTGACCGACAGCATGATGGAGACCAAGGTCACCGCATCGGACCCGGCGATCTGGCGGATGGTTGAAAAGGACGTGCTGCTGCGCCAGCTCGATCACCACTGGAAGGAACACCTCGCCACGCTCGACGCGCTGCGTCAGGTGATCTGGATGCGCGGCATTGCCCAGAAGCAGCCAATCAACGAATACAAGCAGGAAGCTTTCGCGCTGTTCGAGACGATGCTCGAAACCCTGCGTGAGGAAGTGACCAAGATCCTGTTCCGGGCCGAACTGCGGATGGAACAGCCGCCGGTGCAGACGCTGCCCGAACTGCCGGACTTCCTCACCGGCCACATCGACCCGCTGACCGGGCTGGAGAATTCCGGTGATGGTGACGGTTCGGAAATGCGTCCGGAACTGTTCGGTTCGCTCGCCGGAAGCCCGCGTGCCGCAACCGGGCCGGGCGGGGCGAACACCGACAATCCCTACGCCAATCTCGATATCAGCCGTAATGCGCCTTGCCCTTGCGGGTCGGGTAACAAGTACAAGCATTGCCACGGCGCAATCGGCGCACGCGCGATCGTCTGACGTGCGTGGAGGAGGCTAGGGGCAGGCGATGATGATCGGGGCGGTTCCGGCGCTGCTGGCGCTCGCCTTTCTCGTCACCGCGTTGCTCTATGCCAGCGTCGGGTTTGGCGGCGGGTCGACCTATTCGGCGCTGCTGGCACTGTCTGGGCTGGATTACCGGTTGCTGCCGCTTG
>Ga0209812_10002347_pt1 | contig 11399 bp, 15 predicted proteins | sample JI71714BDNA_FD_187502 | JGI IMG/M metagenome (GOLD analysis project Ga0209812, IMG submission 187502) | Wastewater effluent complex algal communities from Wisconsin, to seasonally profile nutrient transformation and Carbon sequestration -... | ecosystem: Engineered > WWTP > Effluent > Algae...
AGTTGTATAATTTGAAAATATCAATCCTGCTTCAATTATACAACTCTCCGTTTAATTATGTCTTCCTACTAACAACCAACTACCAATCACCAAGAACTAAGATCAAGTCGGGTTAATTAATTATAGTATTGCTCCGGGGCGGGTTTTCTGGAGCGATCGCGCTTACGTGCAGATATTGGCGAACCAGCCCCTACGGGCAGATCAAATCCCCTACCATTCCCCTACCATTCCCCCTTTTTTAGGGAAACACAAAGACACAAAGACATGAATATAGCCCTTCTCAGTTCAATGAGGTACACTTGGGGATTGGGCATAGGGCATAGGGCATCGATCGGCTTGTACCTCATGGGGTTGAAAACCGCTATAAAGAAGAGGAAGAAGAGGAAGAAGAGCATCAACATAGATTTATTATTATGTCTAATTAACCGGACTCGATCTAACAACTAATACTAAATCACCCACGATTACCCCTGTTATTTTCTGACTCTTCCCTCAGCGCCTTTGCGCCTTTGCGGTTCATTCTAAAAGACTATACAACCAAATTTAGGATAAAAACCAACAACTAACAACTAAATATGCTGTGCCCGTAGGGAAAGCATGAAATAGAAGGGACCAGAAATTCCCAAGGGCATTCCTTCAGAAAAGCTACCTTGTCCGATCGGATAAATCAGTAATACGGCGGTGGCTGCGGATGCGGGTGCGGAAAAAGCAACTGCAATCCAGGGGCGCATTCCCAGGCGATAGCTTAACTCCCACAACCGTCCCAGCTCAGACCAAATTGCGATTAAAAAATGCAGAACGATCAGTTGATCGGGGCCTCCGTTGTAGAGCCATTCGTCGATCGAACTGGCTTCCCAAATTGGATAGAAATGTCAACCGATCGCGGCTGAGGTTGGCACTACTGTGGCGGCGATCGGATTTTGATGACCCAGAATTGAGCCAAAGATCGGTTCCCGAATTCCTTGTTGAAGCTGAATTAACCGCTATTCAATGCGGTTTAAAGCGGGGTAATCCCATCAAGCCTTCAGCCTTTCGTAACTCCTCCCATCCGGTCAATTCAAAACAACTCTTGGGTTTTGACACTCTCAGGTCTAAAGACACGCTCGATTCTTAAGAACTAAGCGAACCTAGTGCGTAAGGGCTTAGCCAAAAAGCCTATAGACACTCGCTCGAAGTCGAGGTTGTGCTTACTTTTCACCAATATATTCGCAGCACCATTTAAGTCTGCGTTGATTAGTCGCTTATTTTGAGTTTTGTACAAACCACGTTTAACCCGCTGCCCAGAGAACTTATATTCCTGTGGATTGTCGGCGTTGTAAACGGGAATTTCATCTCTGTCCAAGAAACTGGCCTTGCTGGTGTAAGATTCTTCTATTTCTTGATAGAGAAGTCCATATCGTTCGCAAAGAGATTTGAGTTTCCCACGAAAGTTCCAGAAGGGGATTTGAACAAAATTCTGATTATTAATCCCACCCATATTAACTTCTTGCTTAATGCCGGGATTGTACCCAACAATAATCTTGCCGATTTTATTGGCAATACAGAAGTTGATAATGTGTCTAGCCGCTTTGTTTAGATAGTCTCTAACTCGATTGTTCCGGCTAATAGCAACAGTCGCTTGTTTACGGGTAAATCCCTTAATCCCTCGCCGATCTTTCTCGGATTGCAGTCGGGCATTTTCCTTGTTATACCAATGGTTAATAGATTTAATTTGTTTGCCATCCACAATAAAGGATGCCCCATCGGTACTAATACAAGTTGCCAAATTGTTTACTCCCAGATCGATCGAGAGCGCCTTGCTTGGGTCTACTGGTTGTGGCTCTATCTCTGAAGCAGAGATAAATTCAACTTCAAAGAATCGTGCATCGTATTTAGGGTGAATCCGAATTTCTTTGAGCTTGCTAATATCAATCCTTTCCGGGAAATGGAGCCATACCTCCCCGTAAGTTTTCCTAAACTCGTTAGACATTGGTATCCTGAATTTACCATCTTTGATGGGAATTCTTGGATGCCTGGTTTTAATTCCAGTTTTCCGGTCTGTACGAGTTGCCATTCCACCGGGAATCAACAATGGGAAGTAACCTTCCTTGGGCAAGTAGTGAGGCCAATTAACTTTAGCTTGATATCGTCCTTTGTTTTTGAGTTCCAACAAACCAAAAAAGCTGTTAAATGTTCGATCTACTACTTTCAATGTTTGCTGTCCAATATCGGTATTCAGCAGTTGATAATTCTCGTTAGTTTTGCATTGATGGTAATTCGACTCATATTTGAGGTGCTTTCGTTCGGCAAAGAAGTATTGCCGAACGGTGTACAATCCAGCATTGTAAAGGTTTTTGGTGAGTCGGCACAACATTCTCATGGCCTCGAATTCCTTGGCCGTCAGGTTGCGGATTTGATTTTTCTGAGTTGTGTACATTGGGGTTTCACTAAAAATACTGAGATTATAGCGAAGTTTCTGGCTTGGTATTGAATTTTTTTGTAGACTTAACATTAAATTAAGATTCACGGTGGTTAAAACCACCCGTGTCGTTTCCCACGAGCGGGCTAAAGCCGCTGAGTTTCCCACTTACCGAACTATTTTTATGAAAACACCAAAGTTGCTAGTGGTAGTGAATAATGGCTAACCTCCGCAGGATGGATTACCACTTAACTCTACTAAATCATTATATAAGTAATATTCTTAATTAGTTGTAAAATTAACAAAAAGTATTTATACTCAAGTTAGATCAGCTAAAGTGACTGCTTCATCAGCCATCAGACATATTTACTGCCCGAATCAGCAAGATTTTCCCAACACCAGAAACCTATGCAAACATTACCTTCACTACAAATTGGTCAACACATCGCCCGTTACCCCATCATCCAGGGAGGTATGGGTATCCGCATTTCTGGAGCTAATCTCGCCTCCGCCGTTGCCAATGCGGGAGGAATCGGGATCATCTCAGCCGTTGGATTAGGGATCAACTCGCCCTACTTCGACATCACCCAGCCCAAAGCTCGGCTCAGACAAGAACAGTTTTTTACAGCCAATCGGCTGGCACTCATTGACGAAATCAACAAAGCCCGTGAACTCAGTCCTAATGGGATCATTGGCGTGAATGTGATGGTGGCGGCAAAAGATTATGAAACTCTGGTTCGCACTGCCGCTGAACAGGGCGTAAACTTAATTATCTCCGGTGCAGGTTTGCCTCTTCAGTTGCCGGAATACACCGCAGAGTATCCAGAAGTGGCCCTAGTGCCGATCGTTTCCACTACTCGTGCGGCTAAAATTATCTGTCGCAAATGGGAACGCCAGTACAAACGGCTACCAGATGCCTTTGTGGTGGAAAATCCCAATACCGCAGGTGGACATTTAGGTGCTAAGTATGAGGAACTAGATGATCCAGCATTAGAGCCAGAACAGGTGATTCCTGAACTGGTAAATTATTTACATCACGAACTCGGTCAACCGATTCCGGTGATTGCCGCAGGCGGTGTTTGGGATCGCGCAGATATCGTGAGGATGCTAGAGTTAGGGGCAAGTGGGGTGCAAATCGGCACTCGCTTTATCACTACAGACGAATGTGATGCCGACCTTCGTTACAAAGAATTTCACCTGCACGCTCAACCCGAAGATGTAGTGGTGATTAAAAGCCCAGTGGGACTGCCGGGACGGGCTCTGCGAAACCCCTTTGTGGAAAAGGCGATGTCGGGTTCTGCCCCTTTAGAAAAAGGGTGTGTGTTAAACTGCCTACATGTTTGCCGTTTTCGAGAGTCCGGAGAATCTTACTGCATTGTTCGGGCCTTGGACAAAGCAGCGCGGGGTGATGTGGAAAATGGGCTGGTTTTTTCAGGCAGCAACGCCGGAAGGGCCGATCGCATCATCCCCGTTGCCGAGTTGATGGCAGAGTTAGTTCAACTGTAGGTTCTCCCGCAGCTTTCCAACTTTAAATGCTGGGAAAAAACCTCGCAGGTTGCCGTATCCCAGCATTTGTAAAGCGGTTACTCTCTTGAATAAAAAAGAGTTTGCCACTCTTGTACAAAAGATGGTGGAACTGATAGATTAATCGCTTCACCGCCTCGCGTTGGTAGCGTCAACTTTAGGGGAATTTCTGCCTGCAACTGCGGTAACAACGGCTGAATATCATACTGTCCTACATTAGGTTGGGGAGCGGTTCCATCAGTGAAAATATCGCTGGAAACATCGGCAGCAGTCAGCGTTTTACCCAGTGAATTAATCAACAATAGGGGTTGAGCGCGAGCGATTTCTGCCACACCGGGGAAACCAACTAAACGCAGTTCCAAACTCGTTTTACCCTTAGGACGAATGCGTTTGAAAGCGATCGCCTGCCAGGTATTTCCTTGTTGATCTTTGAGGGTTTGTCGGGATTGATAAACCACTTGCCCCGGTGCTTCTTCTAGTTGTCGAATTGCGGCGGCTGCATGGGGAGTAGTTACTATTCCTAACCCCAGGAATACACTCAACACTAAGGCTCCCAGCAATAGGAATCGGGAAAATATTTTTCTGACACGACATCTGAGCATAAGTATTCCTCTTTTTCATTAACCTGATCGACCGGGTTTCTTAAGGAAAAATCTAGGCTTTTAGGTTTATCTATTGGCAAGATGTGAGTACATCCTACTTTTCCAAAGGTTCACCCGCCGCTTTCCAACCTTGAATGCTAGGAGGAAAAGCCTGCACGTTAGTATATCCTAACATTTCCAAAGTCATAACTCCCATTCCCGTTCGATAGCCGCTTGTGCAATAAAGAACTACTGGGCGATCTTTGGGAATTTTATCAAGATTTTCGGCTAAGGTTTGCAAGGGGATATTAATGGCATTGGGAATGTGTCCAGAGGCGTATTCAGAAGGCTGTCTGACATCAATTAATAGAGGATTATCAGTTTTGATCTTCTCTTTGAGAGCGTCTATCTTCATCAGAGTGTAATAATCACTAGGAAGAGAAGTCAAAAAATTATCGATCGCTTCTGATAATTGCGCTTGGGGCATCGAACCTGCGGCTATGACTGGCATTGGTGCGATCGACAAAATCCCAATAGATAATAACATCCCCAGCAATAATTTTAGAAAAATTCTTCGCATATCTTTGTCCTAAAAACTAAATAAACTCGTCAAATTACCGCTTTTAAATGCCAAATTTTAAGCGAGTACCAACGGAGCAACTTCTACACTTTCCCGCCAACTCATGCCACAAAAAAGCTATGGCGGTCATTCCTGTGCAGTGATTAGCACCTATTATTTGCAAGTCATATTTGGTCAAGGTTTCTGCCGTTGCTTGCAGGCGATCGCGACTAGCATTCAAAAGGTGCATTCCCCCAATTATAGCATAAAACTTGTCTTTTCCAGTAATTTGTGCAATGTAATTTAGAGTGTTAATTACTCCCGCATGAGCGCACCCTAAAACCACCACTAAACCCTCTGGTGAATCAATAAATAATGCTTGATCATCTAAGAGAAAATCAACTTTGTCATGCTGGGAATCTTGCCAAAAATCACCCCCCGTATCCTCCAAAGGATGAAGTCGAGGAATAGTACCAGTTACATAAACTCCAGGGATAATTTCTGTTGGTTTATCTGTCCAAATTAACTGGCGAAATTTCTTTTCCAGAGTATCTTTATCTTGGATAGGAGAACCAATATCACCTCGATGGCTAAATTTGGGTTGCAGTGCCGATGGATGCAGGAATAATTTGGTGAGAGTACATTCATCTAATACTGTGATTAAACCACCTGCATGATCGTAATGGCCATGACTGAGGACAACAGCATCTAAATTATGTAAAGAAATTCCCAACTCTTTAGCATTATGTTGTAATACCAATCCTTGTCCGGTATCGAATAAAATTCGGTACTCACCGGCTTCTATTAGATAAGATAGTCCATGTTCTCCCAATAATCCTCTACCGGAAGAGGTATTTTCCACTAAAACAGTGAGGATAAACGAGGTTTTCATAGCATTAGTCAATTTGTCACAGCAGGGAGATTTTCAACCCAAGGTTTAGCTCCTGCTGCACGACGTATTTCTCGCCAAATAGCTGTAGCTGCTAAAGCGCCATCTCCTGCTGCTATTATAACTTGATTTAACCCTACTTTTAAATCCCCGATCGCAAAAATTCTGGGGTGAGAAGTTTGGCACATTTTATCAGTAAGTAAATTGTTACCTTTGACTTCTAAGTTAATTCCCTTGAGATAGGTATTGTGATAGCGAGAACCCATTGAAATTAAGCCAGTTTCTAACTCTATTATTGAGCCATCTGCTAACTCAACCCCTGTCATTTGGTGATTTTGACCGAGAAATTGTTTAATCGGTGTTTCTACCAGGGGATAACCATGTTCTCGCAGTTTAGCTTTCAGGGGTTCGCTGACAGTAAACACTCCATGAGTAAAGATAGTAATATAGGGCGTAAACCAACTTAAATTAAACACCATTTCCTCAATAGCTGCTTCACTACCCGCAAAGAAACCGCATTTTTTGTCGGTCATTTCATACCCGTCGCATACCATACAAACGTGCAAGTTATAACCGGCATATTCGAAAACATTCCGCATATCATCTAAAGGCGGTAAATGGTCGATAATTCCGCTGGCAGCTATTAAGTATTTTGACCGAAAAACAGCCTCACTACTATTTTGACGACCGACTTTAACCTTGACAGCAAAGGTTTCTCCCTCGTCTACAACTTCTTCAACAAAACCATTGAGAAAATCACCATTTAAACTGTCATAATGTTCTTTTCCTCGTTGTAACAAAACTCGCCCCGGAGTGTCGGGAGGCAAACCTAAATAATTGTGCAATTCTTGCATCCAAAAAGACCGCGCTTTGCCTTTATCAATAATTAAGCTAGAAAGGCGATATCGTTGCAAGTAAATACCAGCCGAAAGTCCTCCCGCACCCCCACCAATGACAATGACATCGTAGATTTGGTTTTGTCTTTCTTGTAGATTGTTTTTGGAAAGCTGCATAATTTTTCTCCCTTAACTCCACCCGGTAATTCTCGCCATAACTGCTGCGAGCAGTGGCAATAAAGTAAAACAGAATAATTCCCCTTTAATCAGCCAAGATAGTCGGTTTACTTGGTCAATTTCTAATCGGGGAGTTTGACCACTTTGTAAGTCTTTAAACCACGATATAAAGGTAAATGTTGGATACAGGGAAAATAAACTGACGAGGATAAAAACACCCATTTTAGCATAGAAAAATGGATTATTTAAATAGTAATCCGTTCCCTTGCCAAAATAGAGAACTCTCAACACCCCTGTGATTAGAATTGCCGTAGCAGCTATCCCATAAGCAGCATCGGCAAAAGCAACTCTTTTAGCTTCATCAAGGGTCATTTCTTTTTTGAAGTTAAAAATCTCGACTGTGAGAGCCGCAAAAGCTACCATGAAGCCTAAGTAATGGAAATAAGCTGTAATCGAACTTGCCCACATAATTGTATTAGTAGATGAACATCAATAGTAGGGTGCGTGGCAGCCACGCACCCTACCCAACTAGCAGTAATAACGGGAATTACACGGCACTCTTAGATTCGCCTTGATGACCGTGTTGATGGCGATGTTGATGCTTATGTTCACCTTCATGCTTGTGTTCACCTTCATGCTTTTGTTCACCTTCATGCTTGTGTTCATGCTTGTGTTCATGCTTGTGTTCACCTTCATGCTTGTGTTCACCTTCATGTTCGTGACATTCCGGTTCTCCCCTAACTAAAGAACCATCAAGATAGGCACTTACCGCTTTCTCTAAATCGGTTTCTTTGGTGATAACGGCTTCAATTCCTTTTCGTTCCATTCGTCGCACCAAACCGCGTCCCATACCTCCAGAAATCAAAACCTGCACATCATCTAAAGGATGGGGTTCGTCGCCAGAACTGTTATGAAAAGATTGTTCTGGAGATAATTCCAAAAGTTGCTTTCCCAGAATTTCTGTTGCGTTGGTTTCGTAAATCCAAAACTTACGGCAATGTCCGGCGTGTTCCGTGATAGCTGTTTTATTTTGACTAGCTACAGCGATTTTCATGGCAAATCCTCCTAAGATTTAACTTGATTTTGTGAGTCGATCAAATACTCATGAGCAAAGGCTTCTAAAGGACAATTCGGCTTGTGTTCTATTCCCAAAGCTTGCCGATGTTCTAAATACTGCTGTTCCGTCCAATTTTCTTGATTTGCTAAAGTTAATAGAGTCATTACTCCCGCTCGCAAACCTGATGCACAGCGGGTATAAATGGGCTGGTTCTGGGAATCAACAGCCTGCATAAATCCTTGCAGAATTTCCGGTTTGAGGTTTTGTCTATCAACGGGTAAGCTGATATAATCAAACCCTAGTTGTTTAACTTCCTCTGCATTGAGTTGGTTTCCTTCTGCCGCGGTACATAAATCGATGATTGTCCGGTAGCCTTTTTGGTAAATTTCGCTCAGTTCTTCCGATGAGGTAACATTACCAATTGCTAGGGATTCAGTGACGCTTTGAAACATCTATTTTTTCCGGTTGTTGATGATTTTATTTGTTGTTCAATTCCTGGATTTAAACCCACCAAGGAGTTTCGCCAGTGCGGGGGTCAATTTCTGTCCAAGGAGAAATCAAAATCGCATTTTCTTTGACGGCAACATTAACTAATTTCAGAGGCAGAGGCGCTGGCCCCCGTAATACAGAACCGTCAGCACTGTAGCGAGAACCATGACAGGGACATTGAAATTCTTGGTCAGTTCCATTCCAAGGAAATGTGCAACCTAAATGAGTGCAATTATCAACAATTCCCACCGGATCAATCATACCATCTTTTTGAACAATTAAGTAAGTAGGTTCGCCAGCTAACCCAGCCACTAAAGCGCGAGTTCCCACAGGTTCGGCTAAAATTTGGCTGGCGGGAATGGGATTTCCTAAGATATCTTTGGCGATAATCGCTCCTCCTTCGCTGCTTTCTGATGGTGGGATAAAATATTTCACGACTGGATAAAGTGCGACACTAACAGTAGATGCAACGACAGTACCAGTCAGAAAATTGAGCAACTGTCGGCGAGACATGGAAGGACTTTCGAGAGGAAAACTATTATCCATTATTGTTTTTTAGAGTGTTGATAGTTGTCGGAATTTAACGGAAAATTACACAAGTCAGTTGGGAGATTTGCAAGTGCTAATCCCCAGCAAGCGATAGATGCCACAAAAGCCAACTAAAGCGCTGAAGGCAAGCAAAGCTGAGGCAATATCTAATCCAATTCCCAAGGCAGTACCTTGGTAAACATTCAAACCCCTGTAGAGCAGAACTGCTGCTAACAAAAAGCGAACAATTCGATCGCGGCTTCCCACATTGCTAAACATGATAATTACTGGTTTAAATGAACAGAGATTTTTTCGGATCGATCAAAAGCTAAAATTTGAGTCGGTTTTGAACAATCATGTCATCGCTAAAAATTGCGACCTTGACCGACACCAGGTCGATTTTGACAACGCTGGAAGGCGGTTAAATGCTTTTCCTGAGAGACTTGGCGCAGTTGGGTAAAAGCTGCCTGCAAATCTGGCTGGGTGACAAAACCTAAAAAGCGATCGTACATTTGCACGTTAGCAATTTCTGCTTCCACTCCTATTTGACAAGCCGCTTTGAAAGTATCAGGAACAGTCATTTTTCCGACAAAAGAATCCGTCGGTACAGTCATGCCATACTTAGCAAACAAGGAAATCCAAAGATTAACATGGTTATTTTCCGCTTGGACAATGTTGCTAAAAGGGCGAACTGACCCAAATTTGTGCAGGACAGCGTTATACAATGCTCTGGAGCGATACTCATCATTAATCGCGTCAATCATTGCCTGTTGCGTCTTCGCGTCTAAGGAAGTTTGAGACAGTGCTTTTAAAGGGGAAAAACAGGAAAAAACGATGCCATTACTGATGATTATAATTCCTGCTATAACCCACTTCACAACTGTACTATGATTGTTTCTCTGGAGTTTGTAGTTGTTCATAATGTCAAGCTCGAAGTTAGAGAGAAGTATGAACCGTGATTAAATATCGAACTAATTTGCTTAAAGCTCGCCAATACAGGATAATATGAATCACGGTCAAACCGAAGGCAACTAAGCTAATGATGAAATGAATATCACCCCATCCATGTCTTGTTAATCCCCAAAATAGAAAGCCATGACCTACCTTTTGACCCCGGGGAATCAACCACAGCAGAAATCCGGTGAATGTGACTAAACTCCAAGCACTTAAAAGTCCTAAAGTTACAGTTGCTCGAAGATAAATCGTTAAATTTATTGGCTGTTTACGTTTCATTTTTATGGTTTATAAGCCCAATTTTTTGAGGACGGGTTGTGCTGAAACAATGTGCTTGTTCATCCCCAATTTACTCGGTTTCATTCCTAAAGCCAATCCGATGATTTCGGTGATATAGAGAATTGGCAAATTGTAAGAAACGTTGTATTTTTTCTCGATATCCGACTGGCGCAGTTCTAGGTTAGTGTCGCACAACGGACAAGCCAAAACAATACAATCTGCACCCAGAGATTGGGCCTCATCCAAGAGTTTCTTCGTAAGGTCAAACGCGACCTCTTGTTTGGATACCAGAATCGGGCCACCGCAGCACTTAGTTTTCGATCGAAAATCTACTACTTCCGCCCCACAAATTTCAGATAATCTATCCATTGATGTCGGGAACATCGGCGAATCCCAACCCGTGATATCTGCCGGTCTAGTTAACAGACATCCATAATAACAGGCAACTTTCAAACCCGTTAATGGCTTTTTAATTCGGGGAGCAAGATCGACATCATTAACTAACACATCTACCACATTTCTGACGCGGATGTTATAGTCAGCAACATCGATCCCCATTTCCGACATAATAGCCATGATTCTATCTTTTTCGGTTGGTTCTTTTAATGCCTTAAGTGCCCGTGCAGACTTATTATAACACCCCGAACAAGATGCTAACAAATCGAGATTTTGTTTTTGGGCTAAAGCGACATTTCTAGCCGCCATTGCCATACCAACATCGTGAGAAACACTCGCCGCTATTGAACCGCCACAACAAGACCAGTCTTTCAAGTCTTCTAGTTCAATTCCTAATTCCTCCATTACCACTCTGGTTGAGATATCAAACTCTTTAGCTGTGGTATGCAGACTACATCCGGGATAGTAAGAATATTTCGTGGTTGATTTCATGGTTTTTTTGCCTTTTCTAATGCTTCACTAAATTTTTTGGGATCTTTTACGTTTTCTGGGAATGGTGACATTTTGCCTTTTAAAGCTAATTTAATTCCCAATTCTGCTTGTTCGATCATGGCTGGTAAACCGCCATATTTGTGCATTAATTCCGGTTCAAACAAAATGCCTCGTTTCTGAACTAACTCGACAAATATCTGATTGAATCGGGTAGAATCGTTCTCGATTCCTTGACGAATT
>Ga0209812_10002352_pt1 | contig 11390 bp, 8 predicted proteins | sample JI71714BDNA_FD_187502 | JGI IMG/M metagenome (GOLD analysis project Ga0209812, IMG submission 187502) | Wastewater effluent complex algal communities from Wisconsin, to seasonally profile nutrient transformation and Carbon sequestration -... | ecosystem: Engineered > WWTP > Effluent > Algae...
CTTTTTCTTGGAAGACTTTTTCGAGATTTTTCCGGGTGAATCTTTTTCATTCTTTACTCTTGATAACATTCTCGGCGGACGAAGCCGATTCCAACGTAATTTACGCATTGCGTCCAACGATCCGACGGCTTCGGCGATATCGGGCGGAAGAGTTGATCCGAATCTGAAACCGTTCAACCAAACAGAATTAACGTTTGGTTTTGAGCGGCAATTAAACAAAAATTATAGTTTTCGAGCGCGTTATTCTTACAAAAATGTTGAAAACGCCGTCGAAGATGCCGGTGTCAGAAATGCCGCTGACAGCGAAGAATACGTTATCGGAAATCCGGGTTCGGGTTTGCATCTCGAAACTTTGCAACGGCTCGGTTATACGAAAACTACAACTCCGCAACGCCGTTATGACGGTTTGGAATTTGTTCTTGAAAGACGTTTGGCAAACAATTGGTTTTTCAATGCGAATTACACATACAGCCGACTTTTCGGAAATTATTCGGGTTTGTCGAGTTCGGACGAAATCAATCAGATCGGCGGACGTTTAGCACCGGGAACAAGCCGCGCTTTCGACTTGCCGTTTATCGGATTTACCGCAACAGGCGAACTCGACAACGGCAGATTGGAAACCGACAGACCGCACGTTTTCAATTTTTTCGGCGCGTATATTTTCGATTGGAAAGGAAGCAAATCAAACTCGACCGAACTTTCATATTTCCAAAATGTCTCTTCGGGAACACCGCAAACGACGCGTATTTTTCTTGTTTCAACAATTACGCCGGGAATTTATTCAAAACGCGGCGATTTAGGAAGAAGTCCGACCTTTAGCCAATCCGATTTTAACATTACACATCGCTATCGCTTCGGCAGAGACAACCGTTTTACGATTGTCGGCGATTTCAATGTTTTGAATTTGTTTAATCAAGATACGGTAACGAATTATTACACCGTGCGAAATTTATCAACATCGGTTATCACCGGACCTGTTCTCGGATTTCCGAACAACGGCATTGCTTTTACAAATGCGTTTACAGCAGGTTCATTGCAAAGTGCGATTGAAACGTATCTTGCCGGAAGTGCGACGGTTTTAAATCGTTTAGACGCAAGATATGGACAGCCTTTTACGTTCCAATCGCCGCGTTCGGTGCGATTCGGTTTCCGTCTGATTTTCTAATTTTGCACAAAACAGCAATCAGCGGTGAAGATTTTTAATTTTCACCGCTTTTTCTTTTAAATGCTTTTTTGAAAAAAGGATTGTTGTGCAATAATGAAAAGCACAGAAAATCAAGTCAGGCAAATATAAAGAAATCGATGTGCGAAAATCTACTGATTTAATAGTTAAATGATATAATTATTCAGCATTTGGAGTTTGTATGATGGCAAATATATTAGAAAAAACTCAACAAATAAACGTTGTCGGCAAATCTTGGGTGATTGATTTGCCCGATGATTTTACGGCTGAGAATGATTTGGAAAAAGATACGAAGGTTTTGTTGACTTTTAAGGAAAATGAAAAGGTGGAAGCGGAAATATTGCCGCCTTTGTCTGAAAAGTTAAAGAATATTTCGGAAAAGATTCTTAAAAAAAGAAGAAATCTCTATGAGGAGTTAAGGCGTATTGGCGATTGAAGAAATTTTTTATCTTTCCACGGAAGAAGCTATCTCCCTTCACATTTTATTGATGCGCGATTGGCGCGAAACTCGGTTTGGAATTGACCGTAAAGATTTACTCGAATCGGCATTAAATCGTCCGAAGCAATCGGCAAATTTTGAGAATGCCGATATTTATCGCCAAGCCGCGACTCTTTGTTTCGGACTCGTCAAAAATCATCCGTGGCTCGGCGGTAACAAGCGCTCAGCAACATTTTTGACTGAAGTTTTTTTGGAAATAAATGGTTTTGAATTAAACGCAACCGATGAAGAAATTTATAAAATTGTTTTGCTGATTGAATCTGACGCTTGGAAAGCGGACGAAATTGAAAACTGGTTGCGGGAAAAAACCGAGAAGATTTGAAGATGAAAAATCCTTTTGTTTTCGGAATGGCTTCGATAATACTTCTTTTCGTCGGTGTTTTATTCTATATTTATCCGCAAATTGTAAGAAAATTTGACCGACGAATGACTCGCTTTATCAAAAATGAAGAAGAATATATTTACACGATAAAGTTTTTTGGAATAATCATAATTTTCTTTGCACTTTCAGCAGGCTTAATTTTTATATTTGGATTGATATTTTAATGCTCGAACTTAGAAATATAACAAAAACATTCGGAAGCGTTACGGCAAATAATGACGTTTCGATCAACATCGAAAAAGGCACGATTCACGCAATTGTCGGAGAAAACGGCGCGGGGAAATCTACGATTATGCGAATCGCTTACGGCTTTTATACGGCTGATTCGGGTGAGATTTTAGTTGATAACAAACCTGTTTCGATTAAAAATCCGCACGATGCGATCGCGCTCGGAATCGGGATGGTTCATCAGCATTTTATGTTGGTTGATACGATGACCGTCGGCGAAAATATAATCTTGGGCGCGGAAGGCAGAAATCAGGCAAGTATCGATTGGGGCAAGGCAAATGTGGACATTCGTCTGCTTTCCGAAGAACTCAAATTAAATATCAATCCGCACGATTACATCGAAGATTTATCGGTCGGCGCACAGCAGAGAGTCGAACTTTTAAAGGCACTTTACCGCGATGCGAAACTTTTGATCTTAGATGAACCGACAGCCGTTTTAACGCCGCAGGAAGTCGAAGATTTTTTCAATATTTTGCGCCGAATGCGTGAACAAGGCAAAACGATCGTCATTATCACGCACAAACTTGAAGAAGTTTTGGCGATTTCCGATAACGTAACCGTAATGCGCGACGGCAAAACGGTCGGAAACGTCCGCACGCAAGATACGAACAAACAAGACTTGGCGCGAATGATCGTCGGGCGCGATGTTCTTTTGCGTGTCGAAAAAACGAAAGCCGAGCCGCAAAGCGCGGTTTTGAACGTAGAAAATTTGCGCGTTGTCGGGAAACACGGATTGGCGATCGACGGAATTTCTTTTAATGTTCGGGCAGGCGAAATCGTCGGCGTTGCCGGGATCGAAGGCAACGGACAGACGGAATTAATCGAAGCAATCGCCGGTTTGACCTCGGTTCAATCGGGCAAAATCGAATTTTCGGGCAGAGATATTTCCAATCTTTCCGTGCGCCAACGAACCGAAGCAGGTTTGGCGCATATTCCCGAAGATCGCCACAAACGCGGGCTTTTACTCGATTCTGATTTGGAAGAAAACGCGATTTTGGGCGTGCATTACCGTGCGCCGGTTGCGACGAACGGAATGTTGAATTCTGCGGTTATCGAAAAACGCACGCGCGAAATTATCGAAAATTTCGATGTTCGTCCGCCGAATCCTGAACTTTCGGCGAAATCTTTGTCGGGCGGAAATCAGCAAAAATTGATCATCGGCAGAGAATTCGGACTAAATCCGAAATTGCTGCTCGTTTCGCAACCGACGCGCGGCGTTGACATCGGCGCAATCGAATTTATTCACCGTAAACTTATCGGTTTGCGCGATTCGGGAAGCGCAGTTTTGCTCGTTTCTGCCGAACTCGAAGAAGTTACCGCACTCGCCGACAGACTTTTTGTGATTTACGAAGGAAAATTCGTCAGCGAAGTTGATCCAAAAACGACGACAAATCAAGAAATTGGTTTGTTGATGACCGGCACGGGCGCGGAAAATTTGAAGTAAAATTTGCTGAAAAAATATTGTCGGACTTTATTGCTAAATAATGCAATAATATAAGGTTTCCTTGTTTGACACTTTTGGGTTAAGTGTCTAAAATTTCGTTAGTTTTCAGCAATTATTTTGCGAAATATTTTGCTGAAAATTAACAATTCCCGACAATTAAATTTAGAAATAATGACCGAAGCCAACATTCAATCGGAAAAATTAATCGGAATCGAAGTTAGCGGTTCGATGCTCAAGGCTGTCTGTTTGGATGGCGGCAGAAATATCGTCGGCGGACTTCAAACGCCGGTTTTCAGAAAAGAAGAAACTGCGCCGCAATTAATTGTTTTCTTAAAAGATTTAACCGAAAAATTCGGCGAATTTGAAAAAGTCGGCATTGCAGTTCCGGGTTTGATCAATCGGCAAACACAGCGCGTTGCGTTTTCGACGCATTTTCCCGAACACGAAAAAATCGATCTTTTAGGCGAATTAGCCGCGTCTGTCAGACAAAAAATCATTATCGAAAACGATGCGAATGCCGCCGCTTACGGTGAATTTCGCTTAGGCGCAGGGCAAGGAAGCCGAAATATGTTTTATATCACGCTGGGCAAAGGCGTTGGCGGCGCGTTGATTTTTGAAGGTAGAATCTGGCACGGAATTGCCGGTTTTGCAGGTGAATTCGGACATATTGCGATCAATGAAGACGGCGTAAAACTCGAAGATGTCGCTTCTGCGGCAAACATCGTCCGCCGCACACGCGAAAGATTCAGCCAAGACAGCACTTCGTCTTTGGGCAGTTTAGATGAAGATGAAATCGGCATTGCCGACCTCGTGCGCGAAGCGGAAAACGGCGATGATTTTGCGCGTCTGATGTTGGAAAGAACAGGAAATTATGTCGGAACGGCATTAGCTGGAGTAATAAATCTCTTAAATATTGAAAAAGTGGTTGTCGGCGGTTTGATAATGCAAGCCGAACATTTAGTATTAGATTCAATAATGCGTCGCGCCCGTGAACTCTCTTTCGTGCCGTCTTTTGATTCGACAAGTATCTCAAGAGGTTCACTCAAAGAAAACGCTACGGCGGTCGGCGCGGCACTTCTTTCTGAAAATTTATAAGTTTTTCTCTAATAAGTCGAAAAATTAATCATTCTTATCAGTTAATCTTATTAGTGAAAACTTGCACAAAGTTCGTAAACCAAATATTTTATATATTATGTATTTGCAGAATTTACAGGATTTTGTAAAATTATCTAGATACAGTTTTTGGGGTAGGTCTTAATATTCTATAGAAAATTTTGCCAAACGCACTTGGATTTTTTTAAATCCGAGACACGGCAAGTTATAAATTCGGGACAAGAAAATGGCACAAATATTTCATCGCAGCGCAAATAATGTGGCGAAAATAAGCATCGTGATGACGGTTGTTTTAGCCGGAGTCGCGGGATTTGTTTGGACGCAAATAACGCGCTCAGGCTATCTGACCGGACAATATGTGGACAGGCAACAACCTGTTCAATTCAGTCATAAACACCACGTTGGCGACGACGGTATCGATTGCCGTTATTGTCATACGTCTGTCGAAACAGCGGCTTCTGCCGGAATGCCGCCGACGCAAACTTGTATGAACTGTCACAGCCAAATTTGGGCGGACAGTCCGTATCTCGAACCTGTTCGAGCAAGTTACCGCGAAAATAAACCGATCGAATGGACGCGTGTTCACGATTTGCCGGAATATGCTTATTTCAATCACAGCATTCACGTTGCCAAAGGTGTCGGTTGCGCGAGCTGTCACGGCGATATTGCTAATTCGCCGTCGGTTTATCAAGAAAACACTTTACAGATGGAATGGTGTCTTTCGTGCCACCGCGATCCTGCGCCGAATATTCGTCCGCAGTCAGAAATTTACAATACTTCTTGGGATTCAAGCACGATGACGGCGGATCAGAAGAAAGAAGTGAACGAAAAACTTAAACGAATTCGCGGTAAAGAAATGTTGACGAGTTGTTCAACTTGTCACAGATAAAATTTGTGATTTGGGATTGCGGATTTTGAAATAATAAAAGTTAAGGAAATCAGAAAAAATGCCAAGCAAAGACAGTCAAAACAACTTTGCCTTACTGAGAGATAAAGTTCTCGGAAAAAGCGGAAAAGAATACTGGCGAAGCGTCGAAGAATACGTTGATTCGCCGGAGTTTGCGGATTACGTTAAATACGAACATCCCGAACAAGCCGATACTTGGGGCGATTCTTTGAGCCGCCGCAACTTCGTCAAAGTGATGGGCGCATCGCTCGCGCTGGCGGGACTTTCGGGTTGCGTTATTCAGCCGACCGAAAAAATCGTGCCGTATGTTCGCCAACCGGAAGAAATTATTCCGGGCAAACCGCTTTATTTTGCAACTTCAATGTCGCTCGGCGGCGTTGGTGTCGGACTTTTAGGCAGATCGAACGAAGGTCGCCCGACGAAAATCGAAGGAAATCCGTCGCATCCGGGTAGTTTGGGCGGAACTGATCCTTTGGCGCAAGCCGCGCTTTTGGGATTGTATGATCCTGACCGTTCGCAAGAGATTACGTTTCGCAACAACCCGAAAAATTGGGAAGAATTTATCAAAGCGATTCGTGTCGCAGTTGAAGAAAACGGCAGAGACGGCGGCGCAGGTGTAAGATTTTTAACTGAAACCGTAACTTCGCCAACGCTTATCGCGCAATTCAAACAGCTTCAAGCTGAAATGCCGCGAGCAAAATGGGTTCAATACGAACCGGTCAATAAAGACAATGTTTTTGCAGGTGCAAAAATGGCGTTCGGTTCGCCCGCGCAGACAGTTTATAAATTTGACCAAGCTGACAGAATTTTATCGCTCGACGCTGATATATTTTCGTCGTTCAATGTTCGTTACACGAAAGATTTCGCGAAAAAACGCACGTTTAATGAAGAAAAGAAAGACATCAATCGTCTTTATTCGGTAGAAACGACGATGACTTTGACCGGCGCAAAAGCCGATCACCGTCTCGCGATCAAACCGAGCCAAATGGTTGAAGTCGCCAAAGCAATTGCCGCAAAATTGGGCGTTGCGGGCGCAACTTCGACTTATACTGAAAATGCCAAATGGATCGAAGCGATGGCGAAAGATTTGTTGGCATTCGCGGGCAAAACTATTGTTATTGCAGGCGATAATCAACCGCCGATCGTTCACGCTTTGGCACACGCGATGAACGACAAACTCGGAAGCGTCGGTAAAACCATAGAATATGTCGAACCGTTTCAACAGTTTGCAGATGTAACGCAAGCCGAACAATTAAAACAATTGATTACCGAAATTGACGGCGGACAAGTTAAAATGCTCGTCATTTTAAGCGGCAATCCGGTTTATAACACGCCCGTAGATTTAAAATTGAACGAAGAACGGATGAATAAAATCCCGCTTCGTGTTCATCTCGGACAACATTTTGACGAAACCGCGATACTTTGTCATTGGCACGTTGCGGAAAAACATTTTCTCGAAACTTGGAGCGACACACGCGCTTATAACGGTGCAATTTCGCTCGTTCAACCGCTCGTTCAACCGCTTTACGGCGGAAAGAGCGTTCACGAAGTCGTCCAACTTTTCTTCAAAGAAAATTTTGACAAAAAAGATTACGACATCGTCAAAGAATTTTGGCAAAAACAGTCGCTGAATATGACGGAAAAAGCGGTTGCGGCAACTACTGAAAACAAAGAAGTAGCCAAAACCGAAACTGCGACAGCAACGCCGACTCCGAGCGCGACTCCGCAATCAACGCCGACACCGAATGCTACGCCGACTCAGGCGCAAACATCGACAACAACCACAACCGCGAAAAGTTTTGAAGATAATTGGCGCAAAATCGTTCACGATGGTGTGGTTCCTAATTCAGCCGCCGCGCCGAAATCAGTTTCCGTTAGTGCCGGATTTATGAGTCAGCCGATTCAACAACCTGCGAAAAGCGGAAATTTGGAAATTTCGATCTTGCCCGACCCGTGCGTTTATGACGGACGTTTTGTAAATAACGGTTGGCTGCAAGAACTTCCGAATCCGTTGACGAAGATCACATGGGAAAACGTCGCGCTCGTTTCGCCGAAAACCGCTAGAGCTTTAGGCTTGAATCAAGGCGGCGAGGATGATGATTTTACGGGCGGAACGCAAGGCGCAACGTTTGTAAATACGAAAGGCGGAAATCAATTTTCAGATTTGGTCAAAGTTAAATATCAAGGCGGAGAAATTTCCGCGCCGGTTCCGGTTTGGATCACGCCCGGACAGCCCGATGATACCGTAACGATCTATATGGGTTACGGACGCACACGCGCCGGAAAAGTCGGTAACGGTTTAGGTTACAACGCTTTTGACGTGCAACGCTCGGACGCGATGAATTTCGGCACGGGCGAATTAAGCAAAACCAACGAAACAACGCAAGTTGCTTCGACGCAGATTCACTTTAACATCGAAGGACGCGATATTTTGCGTGTTTGGGATTTAGAAGAATTCAACAAAAATCCCGAACTCGGTCATCAGCATGATGAATACGACAAAACGATGTATGACAAAGAGCTTTATCAGCCGCTTTACGACGCGAATCATCGTTGGGCAATGTCGATCGATCTGAATAATTGTGTCGGTTGTAATGCTTGTGTTTTGGCGTGTCAATCTGAAAACAATACGCCGGTCGTCGGTAAAGAACAAGTTGCAAGAAGCCGTGAAATGCACTGGATGCGCGTCGATTCGTATTACAGCGGAACTGTCGAAGATCCGCACGGACCGCATTTTCAGCCGCTTTTATGTCAACAATGCGAACAAGCTCCGTGCGAAGTCGTCTGTCCTGTTGCGGCAACGGTTCACAGTGCGGAAGGCTTGAACGATATGGTTTATAACCGTTGTATCGGCACGCGTTATTGCTCGAATAACTGTCCGTATAAAGTTCGCCGATTCAATTTCTTGCTTTATCAAGATTGGAATACGCCGCAGTATAAATTAATGCGTAACCCTGAAGTTTCGGTTCGTTCGCGCGGTGTGATGGAAAAATGCACATATTGCACACAGCGCATCGCTTCGGCAAGAATCGAAGCCGAAAAAGACGGACGAAAAGTTCGCGACGGTGAAATTGTTACGGCGTGTCAATCGGTTTGTCCGGCGGACGCAATTGTTTTCGGCGATTTGAACGACAAACAAAGCCGTGTTTCGATACTCAAAAAAGATCATCGAAATTACAATTTGCTGAACGAATTGAATACTCAGCCGCGCACGACTTATCTGGCGAGTTTGAAAAATCAAAACAGAGAAATGCCTGATTTCCATCAGACACCTGTGGAATTCGATAAATTGTCGGAAACCAACAAATTGGGCAAACCCAAAAAAGAAGAAGGTAAGACGGAGGAACCGGCACACTAATTTTTGCCAAAGGTAAAATTTATGCAGAAAGTTCATAAAGATAACGAACTAGAAGAAGTAAAACGAAGACTCGTGCCGAAAATGGTCGAAGGTGATCACGATTTCGCGTCCGTCTCGGACAGCATCGGCGACATTACCTTAAAGAAGAAAACGCCGTTTCATTGGTTTATCGGTTTCGGCATTTCGTTTATGGTCGCGCAGTTGCTTCTGGTATCAATTACCTGGTTGGTATTAAACGGTATCGGAATTTGGGGAAATAATCAGCCTGTCGGTTGGGCGTTCGACATTATCAACTTTGTTTGGTGGATCGGTATCGGACACGCCGGAACTCTGATTTCTGCGGTTTTGCTGCTTCTTAATCAAAAATGGCGCACGTCGATCAACCGCTTTGCCGAAGCGATGACGCTTTTTGCCGTGGCTTGCGCGGGTATGTTTCCGCTCTTGCACACAGGTCGTCCATGGCTTGCATATTGGATGTTGCCGCACCCGAACACGATGGGAATGTGGCAGAATTTCCGCTCGCCGTTGATGTGGGACGTTTTCGCGGTTTCGACTTATGCAACGGTTTCCGCCCTGTTTTGGTTTGTCGGATTGATTCCCGATATTGCGACTTTGCGCGATCGTGCGAAAAATCCGTATTTCAAATTTGTTTACGGTTTGCTTTCGATGGGTTGGCGCGGTTCGGCACGGCATTGGCATCGTTACGAGATAACTTATTTGCTTCTTGCTGGTCTTTCAACGCCGCTCGTGCTTTCGGTTCACTCGATCGTTTCGTTCGACTTCTCGGTCGCACAGCTTCCGGGTTGGCACGCCACGATTTTCCCGCCGTATTTCGTCGCGGGCGCGATTTTTGCAGGGTTCGCAATGGTTTTAATTTTGTGTATTCCTTTAAGACATTGGTATCGAATGCAGGATTTTATCACGCACACGCACCTTGTTTTGATGGGCAAAGTTATGTTGGCAACCGGCTTGATCGTTTGTTACGGCTATGCGATGGAAGCATTTTTCGGTTGGTATAGCGGTTCGCAATACGAAATCTTTATGATCAAGAATCGTATTTGGAACGGACCTTATTGGTGGTTTTATTGGCTTCTGATTTTGTGTAACGGAATGTCAATTCAATTGCTTTGGTTCAAGCGTTTCCGCGAAAGCGAATTTTGGCTCTTTACGATTTCGGTGATCGTCAGTATCGGTATGTGGCTCGAGCGTTTCGTGATCATCGTAACCAGTTTGCACCGCGACTTTTTGCCGTCATCTTGGGCAATGTATTCGCCGACATTTTGGGATATTTCGATGTTTACGGGAACGATCGGTTTCTTCTTTACGCTGATTTATCTGTTCGTTCGATTCTTACCGATCATCTCGATCTTCGAGGTTCGAACACTTTTACCGGAATCACACGTTGAAGGCGATCATCATTCACACGAAGAAAAAGTTAATGATGTTGAAGGAGATACGGACAAGGCTTAGATTTTTGTTATAAAAGTTTGCAGTCAATCGTCTGCTGTCCGCAGATGATGCAAAGGGCAACTCACCCATGCTTAAGTCATTTGCCAGCGGCGGCGATTGACTGCAAAGTTGAAAAAAAAGTTTATGGACAAGAAAATTTACGGAATTATGGCTGAATTTGACACGCCGACCCAAGTGGTCGAAGCGGCACGTCAGGTTCGAGATGCCGGATACAAAAAAACTGATGCTTTTTCGCCGTTTCCGATTCACGAAATGGACGAAGCACTCGGCATCAAGCGCAGTATTTTGCCGTTTATGGTTTTAGGCGGCGGAATTGCCGGACTCATCGGCGGATTAGCTTTGCAGATTTGGGTTCACGCCATCGAATATCCGATGAATATTGGCGGTCGTCCTTATATCAGCCTTCCGAATTTTGTTCCGCCGGCGTATGAAATGACGATTTTGCTGGCGGCATTTACGGCAGTTTTCGGAATGCTTGCGCTCAATGGTTTGCCGCAGCCGTATCATCCGGTTTTTAATGTTCCGCGATTTGCTCTGGCGACGCGTGAGAAATTTTTCTTGTTAATTGAAGCATCAGATCCGCTTTATGATTACGCTGAAGCGAGAAGTTTTATGGAAAGTTTGAATCCTCAGGAGGTTTTCGATGTTGAAGAATAACCTTTCTGAATTAAAAAATAAGACGCGCTTTATCGGATTTGCTATTCTGATTTGCACCTTTATCTTTGCTGTTGGATGTCGATACGATATGCAAGACCAGCCGCGTTATAAAGTTTACAAACAGAGCGATTTCTTTAGCGATAAACGCT
>Ga0209812_10002353_pt1 | contig 11376 bp, 8 predicted proteins | sample JI71714BDNA_FD_187502 | JGI IMG/M metagenome (GOLD analysis project Ga0209812, IMG submission 187502) | Wastewater effluent complex algal communities from Wisconsin, to seasonally profile nutrient transformation and Carbon sequestration -... | ecosystem: Engineered > WWTP > Effluent > Algae...
ATTTATCGGAGAAATTCCAATTAGAAGTAGAAGGTAAACCAATTAAAGGATTATTCCGTCGCATTGGCACTACTCTCAATAACATGGTAGACCAATTAAGTGCTTTTGGCTTAGAAGTTACCCGCGTCGCCCACGAAGTTGGTAGCGAAGGAAAATTGGGAACCCAAGCAAAAGTAGAAGGCGTTTCTGGTATTTGGAAAGAACTTACCGAAAGCGTTAACTTGATGGCGGCAAATCTCACTAATCAAGTGCGGAACATTAATAAAGTTGCCATTGCGATTAGCGTGGGTGATTTGAATGAAAAAATTACAGTTGATGCCGAAGGTGAAATTTTGCAACTGAAAGATACTCTTAATCAAATGGTTGATAGTCTCAACGACTTTGCAAGAGAGGTAACGCGGGTAGCAAGGGAGGTGGGAACCGAGGGGAAACTCGGCGGTCAAGCACAAATTCACGGCGTGGCTGGTGTGTGGAAAGATTTAACCAAAAATGTTAATTTAATGGCGAGTAATCTTACCAGTCAAGTGCGAAATATTGCGGAAGTGACTACGGCCGTGGCTCATGGTGATTTGTCTAAAAAAATTACTGTAGAAGCTCAAGGAGAAATCTTGGAGCTGAAGAATACAATTAATAAAATGACCGATCGACTTGATGGATTTGCTTTAGAAGTGACGCGAGTTGCTCAAGAAGTTGGTGTTGAAGGCAAATTGGGAGGTCAAGCACAAGTTGCAGGTTTGTCTGGTACTTGGTTGACTTTGGCTGATAATGTGAATATTATGGCTGCTCACTTGACGGCACAAGTTCGCAATATTGCTGAAGTTTCTACGGCGGTTGCTGGGGGAGATTTATCTCATAAAATTACTGTAGAAGCTAGAGGGGAAATTCTGAAACTGAAAGATACTTTGAATACCATGGTGGATCGGCTTAATACTTTTGCAGATGAAGTAACTAAGCTGGCTCAAGAAGTAGTTTCGGGACAGTTGGGAGGACAGGCGAGGGTACCCGATATCGGCGGTACTTGGAAGGATTTGACGGATAATGTTAATTTGATGGCTGCTAATTTGACCCAGCAAGTGCAGCAGATTTCTCAAGTGGCGATCGCCGTTAGCAGTGCTTCGGAGGAATTGATTAGCGAAAGCCAAAATATGGGGGCTGCGGCTGAAGAAACTTCGGCTCAAGCTGTTACGGTATCGGCGGCGGCGGATTTAGTTAGCACCAATACTCAGTCCGTTGCTATCGGTATTGAGCAGATGAATTTTAGCATTAGGGAGATTGCTAAAAATGCTTCGGAAGCAGCCACAGTTGCTTATTCGGCGGTGAAGATGGCGGAAACGACTAATGAAACGATTACTAAACTCGGTCTCAGTAGCGCAGAAATTGGCAATGTTGTTAAGGTGATTACTTCGATCGCCCAACAGACTAATTTATTAGCTCTCAATGCTACGATTGAAGCGGCGCGGGCTGGAGAAGCGGGCAAAGGTTTTGCGGTGGTGGCGAATGAGGTGAAGGAGTTGGCGAAACAAACTGCGGCTGCGACTGAAGATATCAGCAAGAAAGTAGAAGCTATTCAAGGTGATACTAGGAGTTCGGTGCAGGCGATCGCCCAAATTACTTCTATTATCAACCAAATCAGCGATTTTCAAACTACCATCGCCAGTGCAGTGGAGGAACAAACAGCCATAACTACCGAAATTTCGCGAAATGTCAATCAAGTTGCGATCGGTTCTTCGGAAATTGCCCGTAATATTACCAGCGTAGCCGAGGCCGCGGGAAGTACGACCGCCAGTGCTAGCAATACTCAAAATTCGGCGCTCGAATTGTCGAAAACCGCCACCGAACTACAACAACTTGTCAGTCAATTCAAGTATTGATTTTATTAGTAGTCAGTAGTTAGTTATGATTATACGTTAAGAGGTTCCCTGACAGTAGCTGGGAACCTCTTAACATACAATCATCTTTGAAAAATCTACTTAAATTATTACAAAAATACCGCCATGAATATTTACTCACATCCCATCGCTTTAATTCTGATTGGTGGCAGTGTAGAGGTAGAAAATAAGAGACTATACGACACTATAAAAGCCGACGAATATGTATTTGCTACAGCTACCGATTTGTACAATTGCTTAGATATTGCTGAGTGCCACCATCCCAAAGCAGTCATTTTAGATTTTGCATTTATCGAACATAATTATTTGCAGATTATCCAATTTTTACACTTTTTGCAAATACCCACCATCATCCTCAGCGATGATTTAGCCAAAAATATGATTCAGTATTTGTCCCTGGCCGGAATTTTTGCTACCCTCAAAAAAACTAACAATGAATTAGAACTGCGCCATGCCCTAGCAATGGCTGTCTATCCCAACTATTTCAACTCCCTTGATTCCCTAAATCAAAGTCAGAGTTTTGACTTAGGATTTATCCAAACAGGGAAACAAAATAAATTACAGGATGTGGTGAACAAAGCCATCCGCACAGCCATTTCTCAAATGAGCGAAACCATCGGCTGCAAAATCGAATTTCAACCACCTTTTTTTCATGCACTGTCGCCTCTATTTTTACAAAAAAAAATGAGAGATACCTTGGGCAACAACTTATTATCTGTAGCTCAAATTAATTTTACAGGCAATTTATCTGGTTCAGCTCAGTTATTATTTTCCTGCGAAGCGGCAGATGCTTTTGTCTTGGGAATCAACGGCGGTGGCGATGTCGGAAGTGATAAATTCAAGCAAGATAAAGCCGACATCATGGGAGAAATTGGCAATTTAGCGATTAGCGGTATCGTTGGCACATTTAGCAATACATTAAAATACGACCTCGGTTATGTAGTTCCCAACTATATAGAAGGTTCTGCGGAGGATATTTTTACCGCTCTTAATTTTAATATCAGGTCAACAATTATACTGTTGATGTCCCATTTTAAAATCATAGATTTTCATGTAGAAGGAGATTTTATTCTGTTTTTTCAAGCTCGTTTACTTCTAGATCTGATGTTTAGAGTCTAATTTAAAATGCCCCCCATTAAAATTTTAGTAGTTGATAAATCCGTAGTTGTACGCCGATTATTAAGTAATCTCCTCGATGCCGATGCAGCATTAGAAGTTGTAGGAACTGCGCCCAATGGTAAAATTGCGTTGGCTAAGATTTCTCAGGTGAATCCTGATTTGATTGTGCTGGATCTGGAAAAACCCGAAATGGAAGGCTTACACACCTTGGTAGCTATCAGGGAAAAAGACAAAAAAATTCCCGTTATCATGTTTAGCTCCCTCACAAAAATGGGTAGTTCTGCTACTTTGGAGTCTCTCTCTCTTGGCGCTACAGATTACTTGAGTAAGCCTGAAAATTTTAATAGTAATGAAGTGATTTCAGCCTACGTTCGGGAGCAGTTAATTACTAAAATTAAAATCATTTGCCAGACCAGTTTAATGCCGAATTTAGCCCCTAGGGAAGTAGCAGAAAAAGCTCAAACTATTTCTCCTGAAGCCCCCAAACATCAATCGCCTTTTCTCTCCCCCCCTCCAGCGATAAAAAATATTAAATCTCAGGTGGAAATTGTGGCTGTAGGGGCATCAACGGGAGGGCCGAATGCTTTGGAAACTGTTTTGTCGGCGTTACCGGCTAATTTCCCCGTACCCATAGTGATTGTGCAGCATATGCCACCTATATTTACAAAGCGTTTGGCCGAACGACTTGCTCAAAAGTGTCAGATTCGGGTGGAGGAAGGTTTGACAGGGGGTATTCTCGCACCGGGAGTTGCTTGGATAGCACCGGGAGATTATCATATGTTGTTAGAAAGACAGGGTTTTGAAGTGCAAATTCGGACTAATCAAGATCCTCCAGAAAATTCTTGTCGCCCTGCGGTTGATGTGTTGTTTCGATCGACTGCTAAAATTTATGGTGCGGGGGTTTTAGCTGTAGTGCTGACGGGGATGGGACAAGATGGACTTCACGGGTGTGAGGGAATTCGGGAGGTTGGGGGTCAAATTTTAGTTCAAGATCGGGCTAGTAGCGTAGTTTGGGGTATGCCGGGAAGTGTGGCTAATTCTGGTTTAGCCGATCGAGTGGTATCTTTGGAAGCAATGGCCGGCGAAATTATCGATCGAGTAACAAATAACAAATAACAAATAACAAATTACCAATTACCAATCAGAATGTCTCGACCAACATTATACATCGCCATCACTAATCATGGATTCGGCCATGCCGTCCGAGTCTCATCAGTAGCAGCAAAAATTCAAGAATTACATCCAGAACTTTTATTAATTATCGCCACAACAGCACCTCGTTGGTTGCTAGAATCATACATCACAGGTGATTTCATACTCCGTCCCCGCGCTTTTGATGTTGGTGTCGTACAGTCTGACAGTTTGAATATGGATTTAGACGCCACACTGGAAAAGTTGCAGGAAATTCGGAAAAAGCAAAATTCACTAATTGCTAGCGAAGTAAATTTTATTAAACAAAATCGGGTGGGTTTGATTCTGGCAGATATTCCACCTGTGATGACAAAGATTGCTAAGGCTGCTGGTGTTCCTTGCTGGATGATGAGCAATTTTGGTTGGGATTTTATTTATCGTGATTGGGGCGGGGAGTTTGACGACATAGTGGATTGGATTGGTGAGTGCTTCGGAATGTGCGATCGCCTTTTTCGTCTCCCTTTGCACGAAAAAATGTCGTTTTTCCCCCATATAGAAGATGTTGGTTTAACAGGTGGCAATCCTCGGTATAGTAATGATAAAATTCGCGACTTATTCAGAATCGACACACCCCTAGAAAATACTGTATTATTGACTTTTGGTGGACTCGGTTTGGAAGATATCCCTTATCATAATTTACACAAGTTTAGCGATCGCCAATTTATCACTTTTGATGCTGCTGCTCCTGATTTGCCAAATTTGATTAGAGTCAAGAGTCAGGAGTTTGCCAACTCTTTCCCCATTTTACCGCGTCCAGTTGATGTAATGCCTGTCTGCGGACGGGTGATTTCCAAACCGGGGTATAGCACTTTTTCGGAAGCTTTGCGTTTGTCCATACCTGTTGTTTCTATCATGAGAGAAGGTTTTGCAGAAGCGCAGGTTTTACTCGAAGGGATGCAAAATTATGGTTCCCATCAAATTATCACTGCTGCGGAGTTTTTTGAGGGTGATTGGGAGTTTTTACGAAAACCGATGCAGCCCCCGCGTTTGTCAGAGAAATTAGCGAAAAATGGTACGGAGGCGATCGCCCAAGCTGTTGTAGATTATTTTAAATAGCAAACAAGTCAATCAAATAAAGCCAAGACAATTCGCTGCTTGTCAAACTTTCCTCTGCCTTCGCCCGCAGCAGATTATGGCAATATCTCAAATCCTAAATCCCCAATCTAAAATCCTATGACTCATTACCAACAGATATTCAAAATTAACACTATCGGTAAGTCTTTATGCAAAATTACCGATCAGGTAGAAAATGTGGTAGCGAATTCTGGTATTAACACAGGACTTTGTACCTTGTTTTTGCGCCATACTTCTGCTAGTTTACTAATACAGGAAAATGCAGACCCCGATGTACTCAAGGACTTAGCCAACTTTTTAGCTAAACTGGTACCAGAGAGCGCCACCTATATTCACGATGCAGAAGGTCCCGACGATATGCCGGCTCACATCCGCACTGCATTGACTCATACTTCTGAACAAATCCCGATCGCTCGCGGTAGGCTGCTATTAGGAACTTGGCAGGGAATTTACCTATGGGAACATCGCCAGCGGGGGCAGACTCGCGAACTCGTCGTTCATATCAGCGGTAACTGAAAGAGAGGGAATTAGGCATGGTGTATCGGGCATTGGTAATTGGTAATTGGTAGCCACTTACAAATAATATAAAATCCTCTCTTCATCGTCCTGTATTAAACTCTCTCTTCTCTTCCTTCGCGTACTTCGCGCCTTCGCGGTTAAATCATTCCGATACAACCGGAATTGATCTAACTACTGACTACTGACTTCAATTCTTGGAAATAGCGATCGGAATTTGCACCTCGCTGATTTTCATTGATTCCGGTGTCATCGGGGAGTTGTAAAAAAAACGTCGCGGAGGTCCGACTATTGAGTATTCTGGATGTTGTTGAAGCCAATTCTTGAGTTTTTGGAGGTTATTTTCGTAGCTTTCCCAAGTGTAAGCCCCGCCGATGCCAATGCTAACAACCGTCATCGGTGGCGTATCGGTTACTGTGACAGCCGAGCTAAGGCTGCTGGGAGCGATATTTGGTGATGGGTAGAGGAAAGAAACTTGTACTTCGGGAACATCCATTTGCCCTGCAATTCCTGTGTAGCGGGCTTCTACGGGCGTTGTCATCGCAATTTGGTTATTGCTGATATGTTGGAATAAGGGATTGAAGGCAACCCCAGTAGCTTGCCGCACATCACCAGCGTGGGAGTAAGTGACAGCGCGGTACTGAGGATATTGCTTAACTTCTATAGTGCCAATCTCTGCGGGTTCAGGGAATCCACTGGGTAAATAAGCTGACATTGTTTGCGAGTTTAGCCTTAACAAGTGGGAAAACTATTTTAGCATTTATCCCGCTCGATTTTGAGGATTGCACTTATAATTAATTTAGAGATTTGTTAATCAACCTCATATTAATACGGTCGGGGATAAAAACTTAAATAATTCTTAATATAATTGTCATTGAAAATTAATATTTTTCATGGGTTTGTAATTTTTTTGGGTTCTATTTGGTTATTTTATCAGGGGGGTGTAGCTTTTCAATTGTTTAGATTAGATGATGTTGAGGTAAATGATTAATTATACCGCTGTCCTGGAATAGTATATGAAAAAAATTTTAGTGATCGAGGACGATCGTGTGATTCGGGAGAATATTATCAAAATCCTCAAGTTTGAACGTTTTGATGCGATGGGGGCAGAAAATGGAATGCAGGGCTTATCTTTAGCGATGTCCAATCTGCCCGATGTGATTCTTTGCGACGTGATCATGCCGGAACTTAATGGTTATGGGGTGCTGATGGCCTTGCGAGCGAATCCTGCTACTGCCACAGTACCTTTTGTATTTCTGACTGGTAAAGCCGATCGCGCTGAAATGCGGCAGGGCATGGAATTGGGAGCCGATGATTACCTGACTAAACCTTTTACTAAAGCTGAACTGGTAGGGGCGATCGCCAGTCGGTTGAAGAAACAAGAAGCCTTTGTCGAGCAATACAATAATTTACAAATACCAACCAACGAGCATATCATAGAACAAGATGCTTCGGAAAAATTAATCATACTGAAAAAAAGCTTATACACTGCTTTAAGACAAGAAGAATTCCAGGTTTACTATCAGCCCCAGGTTAGTCTAACTACCGGGAAGATTGTCGGTGCAGAAGCTTTGGTGCGCTGGAAACACCCAGAAAAAGGATTGATTCCACCTACCGAATTTATTCCGGTTGCTGAACAAACAGGCTTTATTATACCCTTGGGCGAGTGGATATTGCAGACAGCTTGCAACCATTTAAAATCTTGGAAAAATGAGGGTTTTTCTCGGCTGCGGGTGGCAGTTAATTTATCACCTCGTCAATTTCACCAACCGGAACTCAGCACGAGAGTCGCAGAAATTTTAGAAAAAATTGGTTTGGAACCAAACAGTTTAGAATTAGAGTTAACGGAAAGTTTGATGATAGAGGATACCGAAAGCGCGATCGCTACTTTGACACAATTGAAAAAATTGGGAGTTGCTATTGCTATTGACGATTTCGGAACCGGCTATTCTTCCTTAAGCTATCTGACACAATACCCCTTCGATACTTTAAAAATAGACCGCTCATTTATTCGTAATATCACAGATGGCTCTCGAAATGCAGCGATTGTAAAAGCTATTATTGAAATGGCTCACAGTCTGTCTCTGGAAGTAATTGCCGAAGGTGTGGAAACGGAATCCGAAAAAGATTTTATAATGCGCTATCAATGCGATTATATGCAAGGATATTTGTTCAGTCGTCCTTTGCCGCCAACGGATTTTGAGCAGTTGCTCAAGCAAGGTCAGTAAAGGAAGAAGGAAGATAGTCCTGGACGCAAAAAACCCGGTTTCTTCCAAAAATTGTCGTTTTTTTCGACAAATATTCACGCATAAACCGGGTTTTTGACTCAGAGTGTGCCTAGGACTGTCAAAAATACCCAGTTTCTCGCGATCGTCCTCAACCTAAAATGAAGCAATTACTTTCAGAAACCTGGTTTGGGCGTCCACGACTGGTAATCAGAGTCGCGATCGCCCATAATTTAGATCGAAATAGTAAATTCAGAAGCCCCCAGCTTCAGCATTGACAAACTACCACAAATAACTTCTAACCAAGACACCACTATGGGAAAACCAACAGGCTTTATCGAATTTTTGCGCGAACTACCCTCCGAACTCTCACCAGTGGAGAGAGTCCACAACTGGGATGAATTTCACCTACCCATGGACGAGGACAAACTCCGCACCCAAGGAGCCCGCTGCATGGATTGCGGCATCCCATTTTGCCACACCGGAAACCTAATTAGTGGCATGGCCAGTGGCTGCCCCATCAACAACCTGATCCCCGAATGGAACGACCTAGTATATCGCGGACTCTGGAAAGAAGCCCTAGACAGACTCCACAAAACTAACAACTTCCCCGAATTCACAGGCCGAGTCTGTCCCGCACCCTGCGAAGGCGCTTGCGTGCTCGGCATCAACAACCCGCCAGTCACAATCAAAAACATCGAAGCCTCAATCATCGACAAAGGCTGGGATGAAGGCTGGATTACCGCCGAACCACCGGCGAAACGCACCGGCAAAAACATCGCCATCATCGGTTCCGGGCCCGCCGGTTTGTCCGCCGCCGCCCAACTCAACAAAGCCGGTCATTGGGTAACAGTATACGAAAGAGCCGATCGCCCCGGTGGCCTGCTAATGTATGGCATCCCCAACATGAAGCTAGACAAACAACAAGTAGTCCTGCGCCGCCTGAAAGTCCTCGAAGACGAAGGAGTCAAATTCATCTGCAACACCGAAGTCGGCAAAGACTTACCAGTAGAAAAATTGCTCAAAGAATTCGACTCCGTTGTCCTCTGCACCGGCGCCACCAAACCCCGCGACTTAGGCATCGAAGGACGCGAATTAAAAGGCATCCACTTCGCCATGGACTTCCTCACCGCCAATACCAAAGCAGTTCTCGACAAGAGCACCAACGATAACTTCATCTCCGCCACGGGCAAAGATGTCGTCATCATCGGCGGTGGCGACACAGGCACCGACTGCGTGGGCACCTCCATCCGCCACGGCTGCAACAGCCTGGTACAGCTTGAAATCCTCCCCAAACCGCCCTCGGAACGCGCCGCCAACAACCCCTGGCCCGAATGGCCAAAAGTCTACCGTCTCGACTACGGCCAAGAAGAAGCCGCAGCCAAATTCGGCGAAGATCCCCGCGGCTATCTCACCACCGCCACCAAGTTCGAGGGCGACGAAAACGGCAACGTCAAAGCCGTACACACCGTTGAAGTGGAGTGGACAAAAAATGAAAAAGGACAGTTCATTCCCAAACACATCCCCGGCACCGAAAAAGTCCTACCAGCCCAGCTTGTCTTGCTAGCGATGGGATTCCTAGGTCCAGAACAGCCCTTGCTGGATGCGATGGGATTGGAACGCGACGCCCGCAGCAATATCAAAGCCGAACACGAAAAATATACAACCAGCATTCCGGGAGTATTCGCCGCTGGTGACTGTCGCCGCGGTCAAAGTTTGGTAGTTTGGGCAATTAACGAGGGGCGGGGTGTCGCCCGCGAGTGCGACCTTTATTTAATGGGGAGCACGGATTTACCTTAATTTGTAGGTTCACAAATTTAAGTTAATGGCAGGAACAAAGCTACCCCTATTTTACTGTTTGGGTAGCCTTGTCCCTGCCATTAGTTCAATCACATTAATTTCTCAAATGGGGACAAACTTTACAATCAAATTAAAGCCCCTCAACTACTCACATTTTCCATCAACCAATTAAACTTAGCCTGCGCTAGACCCAAATTCTCCATCACACTCGGATTAATATCCTCACTTTCTAATTCCGAGTTTTCTAATTCCAGATTGCGACCATACTCTATATGTCTAATCGTACCGCGCATTCTGTCAGCCAGACACAGAGAAATTCCACAATAAAATCTGGAAGCAAAGCCCATATCATGTTGCAGTTTGATAATTAATTGTCGCCGTGGAATTGCTAACAACTCTGTTTTTTCGATCGCCTTCACCGTTGCCAAAGGAGGTCTAGTATCAATAAAAGAAACTTCTCCCACCAGTTCTCCGCTACCTATTTTTGCCAGTTCTTTAGTAGCCTTCGCCTCTAGCAAAACACTCAAATTTCCCTTCAATACAATGTAGAGGGCATCAATTTGTCTCCCTTCGTGAATCAGTATCCTGTTGGGTTCAATAATTTCTTTCTTACCTTTTTGGACTATCCAGTTGATGTCATCGTTATTTAACTGACTCAAAATGAAAAGTGCTTTTTTTCTACTGCTGTCGGTCATGAATCTAGCTCCAGAGCGCTTTTTTTATAAAAAATTAGATGCATAATCTGTCAATAATAGCATTGGTTAAACATTTTTTTTAAATAGAACCCCTGTCATGGGCGCGGGGCACAATTCACCCCGCCCATAGTCTCTAACTAAATCGATCGCAAATCGGGATAACCAGCCAACATATCATCAGCAGTCAAAGTATCGCCATTAGCTTGAGGAGTCCACAGCACCTCAACCGCCAACAACTGCTCGCTAGACACTCCCCCAATTTGACGCAAAGCCATGCGCAAATCTTCAGAATTTTTGACTACTGGTAACTGCAATTTGCCTAGAGTACCGACAATCAACGTCACCACAATATATTCACCAGGAGCTTGACTCAAATCCCCAGCCACCAGTACGCCATTTTCCTTCACACTTGGCAGTACATTGTTGCTTCCAGATTCCCGAAGCAGGTTGTTAAAATTTGAGAGAGTTTCTTCTGTAAATTTACTGCGTTCTGCCAGAGAAAATTGATTAAATTTAGCTTCTGCTGCTTCCAAGCGAGTTTGCTGAGATTCAGCACCGGCATAAACCCAGTATTCTGGATGGCGCAGCAACGCCAGAGTAGATTCTTGTAGCACCTGAGCGCGACCCGTTGCTGTATCGGTATCCGCTGTTTTTGCTAAGGAGTCGAGTTCCGATTGCAAACCGCGAGCATCTGCTAGCAAACCAACTTGCAAACGAGCCACAGAGACGTTTGTCGGTGTGCTGTAGCCTAGTTCTTCCTCCCCTGTGCCCCCGGCGCGGCGGAAGCTTTGGACGAGGAAATTCGCGATCGAAATAAAAATCAAAATCGAGAACAAACCACCAAAGCCACCCCCAAACCCAAAAAAT
>Ga0209812_10002354_pt1 | contig 11375 bp, 12 predicted proteins | sample JI71714BDNA_FD_187502 | JGI IMG/M metagenome (GOLD analysis project Ga0209812, IMG submission 187502) | Wastewater effluent complex algal communities from Wisconsin, to seasonally profile nutrient transformation and Carbon sequestration -... | ecosystem: Engineered > WWTP > Effluent > Algae...
GCTTACTTATCGCATCATGTAGTCCTACTACAACAACCAAAAGAAGTTCAAAATATTCGAGTGCTGAAAAACGTGAAAAATCAGCCAAACAAAAGACATACGAAGACAAAAAATATGTCTATCACACTAAATCTTCTTCCACAGTCAAAAAGAGCGAAAGCAATCTTATGACTAGAGATGAAATAGTTTTGAGTGCAATGAAATATACGGGTAGAGATTACAAACCAGGAGGTAAAACGCCAGAAACAGGTTTTGATTGCAGTGGATTTACATCATTTGTGTTCAACTTGAATGGCATTCCGATTTCAGGTTCATCTGATCAGCAAGCGAAACTGGGCAAACAAAAGTCAAAAAATAATTTATTACCAGGTGATTTGGTATTTTTTGGTAACGAAGATAGAATTTCACATGTTGCAATCGTAGCTAGCAATAAACCAGATGAATTAGAAATAGTCCACAGCACCACATCAGCTGGTGTTAAAATAGATAACATATCAAACTCTGAATACTGGAATTCTAGATTTCTATTTGGTGTAGATGTGATATCAAAATAATTTCACTTACATGAAACTATTATTTAAAAAATGAAGTTTTTTAATTGGTTAATAAGTATCTTTACACCTCAACGTAGCAAAAACAAAATGTTAAATCTAATTTTATTCGGTCCTCCAGGATCGGGCAAAGGTACCCAAGCTGAGTACTTAATCAAAGAATATGAAATCCTTCACATCTCTACAGGTGATTTATTCCGATATGAAATGGGTAATAATACCGAGCTAGGTCTGAAAGCCAAAGAATATATGGCCAAAGGAGAATTGGTACCTGATGAGGTTACCATTGGTATGCTCAAAAATAAAGTCAATGCTAATCCCGAAGCTAAGGGTATCATCTTTGATGGTTTTCCACGTACTATCCCACAGGCAGAAGCCCTTGATGCATTCTTAGCAGAAAAGGATACTGAAGTTTCAGCTTTGATTGCTATGGATGTTCCAGAAGAAGAGCTTGTTAAACGTCTACTCGGCAGAGGTGAGTCTTCAGGCAGGGCTGATGATATGGATGAAAACATCATAAGAAATAGAATTGCGGTGTATAATTCTGAAACAGCACCAGTTTTCGAATATTATAAATCCAAGAATAAATCCAAACTTATACCAGGTACAGGCAGTAAGGATGAGATATTCAATCGATTGACAACTGTAATTAACGACTTATAAATTTCATTTAAGCGTTATTTAGCTTTACATTTGTCATTTTCACATAAAAATAAACATTTTGGCTGAACAGAATTTTGTAGATTACGTAAAAATTTGTTGCAGGTCTGGAGCCGGTGGCGCTGGATCTTCTCACTTTTTCCGTGATAAAATGAATAGTATGGGCGGACCAGATGGTGGAGATGGTGGTCGTGGAGGACATATTATATTAAGAGGAAACTCTAATGTATGGACACTTTTAGCTTTAAAATACAAAAAACACGTCATAGCAACTCCAGGAATGCCTGGTACTGGTAATCAAAGTACTGGTGCTAGTGGTAAAGACGTCATCCTTGATGTACCACTGGGTACGGTCGCAAAAGATTTTGAAACAGGTCGAATAGAATTTGAAATCACTTCCCACGATGAAACAAGAATCCTTGCTAAAGGAGGTCGAGGTGGTCTAGGTAACGCACATTTTAAATCTGCCACTAATCAAACTCCTGAATACTCACAAACTGGCGAAGCTGGTGAAGAAGTTTGGAAAGTACTTGAATTAAAAGTCCTCGCAGATGTCGGTTTGGTAGGATTCCCAAATGCTGGTAAATCAAGTCTTTTAGCTACCATCACAGCGGCAAAACCAGAAGTAGCTAGCTATCCATTCACAACGCTCATACCTAACCTTGGTATTGTAAAATATAGAGACCACAAGTCATTTATCATGGCAGATATCCCAGGTATCATCGAAAATGCCCATGAAGGTAAAGGTTTGGGACTCAGATTTTTGAGACACATAGAGCGGAATTCTGTTTTGCTTTTTATGGTTCCAATAGATGCAGAAGATATCAGCAAGGAATATGACATTTTGCTAAATGAGTTAAAAATGTACAATCCCGAACTTGTAGATAAACCACGTATGCTGGCAATTACAAAAATAGATTTAGTAGACGATGAACTCAGAAAACTAATCGAAAAGGAAATGAAAGTAGATATACCATATTATTTTATATCTTCTGTCGCCGAAAAAGGTCTTACTGAGCTAAAAGATGCGCTATGGATAATGATGAATAAAGAAAAAGATTAATATCTTACTTCTTGTTTATCAGCATATTCATATAAGTATACAATAATCTCACACCATAACCTGTAGCAGTACGCATTTTAGCGAACTCACTATCAGAAAAAGCAACTCCAGCTATATCAATATGTGTCCATTTTGGATGTTCCGAAGTAAAAGCTTCCAGAAACTTTGCTGCTGTAATAGCTCCTGCCACTGGTTTGCCACTGAAATTCTTTATATCTGCAATGTCAGAATGCATATCTGGTGCATAATCATCCCACAATGGTAGACGCCATACACGTTCATGCACAGACTCTCCGGCAGTAGTGAGATCAGTGGCCATTTCATCATTATGCGTAAAAATTCCCGATGTGCTATATCCCAATGCAGCAATACAATTACCCGTAAGTGTGGCAAGATCGACTAAATACGTAGGATTATAATTTTTTAGAATATAGGCTAGGCCGTCAGCAAGAACTACCCTACCCTCTGCATCTGTATCTATTATCTCTATAGATTTCCCACTATAAGAATTTATTACATCGCCGGGTCGGTAACTATTTGCATCCACACTGTTTTCAGCTGCTGGTATAACTCCCACTAAATGTATATCAAGCTTTAATTTTGCAGCTAATTCTACCGCACCAATAACTGCTGCAGCTCCACCCATATCGCTTTTCATGTAACCCATGTTGGTCGAAGGCTTGATAGAAAGTCCTCCAGTATCAAATGTAATTCCTTTTCCTACAAGTCCCAATTTCGGTGTCTTCGAATTACTACCTTTGGGTTTATACTCCATAATAATAAGGACTGGTGGGTTGGCACTACCTTGACCAACTGCAGTTAATGCATCCAAACCATTCTTCTTTAATTCTTTGGCATCCATGACTTTCACATCATATCCAAAATCTTTTCCTGATGCAACTACATGTTTCCCAAGATATTGTGGCGTTTTTACGTTAGGTGGCAAATCCACTAAATGCATCGATCTAAGTTGCGTCTCTGCAATTTTTAATCCTTGTTCCGCTATTTTTACCCTCGATTTTGAAATCACAATATTTATTTCTGGCTCTACATATTTATCACCATTCGTCTTATAAATACCATGATTAATCAAACCCAATCTAGCTCCCAAAACAACATTAACTATTTGCTCATCAGTTAAATTGTCTGTAATGATGTCTAGCACCATATCTTTTTTGGCACGTTGCTGGTACACAAAACTTCTATAAAAAGTGTATGATTTTGCTTGATCTTTCTCTTCACCTAAACCTAAAATATGAACTCTTTGATTTTTTTCTGGATGCAGAAAACTGGTCAAATCCTTCCCATTAGTTTTAACGTCTATATCATATTTTAATCCACCGTATTCTTTAACAAGTTGGTGGTCTACTTTATCTTTTACAAATGCTATTAATATTGTATTGGCCTTTTTTGATGGCGTAGATTTAAATTGTAGTGGCATTATTATATTTTTAATATTTATTGTAGTATAGCCATTTTAAGGCAAGCGGAAATTGCTCTCCCCAATGTATTTCTTTGTGTTGTCCTGTAGGATTATGCGAAAATATGATGTCAAAATCATCGAACCTTCTCTTTTCTTGAAGGATATTTTCCAATCTCAGGACTTGACCATAATGATTAGCACTTTCCATACCACCTGCATATAAGTATATATCTGTAGGACCAGCTGGTTTAAAGTCTTTTGCCATTTCATAAATCTCTTCAGAAATCCAGAGACTTGGTGAAAAAATCATCATATTGCCAAATATTTCAGGATATTTAAACCCAGCATAAAGACTTATCAGGCCACCGAGACTGCTCCCACCGATACCAGTAGAACACCTGTCTCGTAAAACTCTGTACCTATTATCTATCATTGGTTTAAGGTCGTCAAGCATAAACTTCAGATACAAATGACCTTCAGCATCCGTATATCTAGGTGTTGAATATGGCAAATATTCTTGTATACGCAAAGTACCACCATGATCTATTGCCACTATAATCACATCGCCAAGTCCGCGACTAGCCATCATATCTAGCGTTTTGTCTACTCCCCAATTTCCATAAGGTGCATACTCGTCAAATAGATTTTGACCATCATGAAGGTATAAAACTGGATATTTTTTATCTGTCTGATAATAGTCATGAGGCAACAACACTGAAATACGGCGTTTGCGGCCAAGTTGCGGAATTTCATATTCCTCATCAAGAATCTCTATTCTTGGATAATAAGATTTCATTAACTCTCCTGTCATAGGTGACAAAAGTATATCTTTTTTTAAAAAAAATGTACGCTCAGGAGATTTTTGTCATAATTTTGAGCGATTTGAGACTAATTTAGAATAAATCAATCAAAAATGGGGTTTAAATTTATAGTATAAACTCAAAAACAACTTTTTTTATGGAAAAGATTATCAAAATATATTATAAGTTTATATCTTTGCGCTCCATTTAGAAAAAGTTCTTTTGATATGAGTATTTTGGAGCATTTTTCGGTACCTTACATTGGCATAAAAGATGGTTTACATCAATACCGGTTTAAGGCTGACAGCAGCTTTTTTGCATTGTTTGAAAACTCCCCTATTATTGAAGGAGATTTTGATATCTTTGTTAACCTTGATAAAAGATCAGGATTGAGCGAGTTGGATTTTGATATTAATGGCCATGTTAGTGCTTTGTGCGACAGATGCCTAGCAGATATCAGATTACCAGTGAATGCTAAAAACCATATACTTGTAAAAGTTAGTAATAAAATATCAGAAGATGACGAAGTAATCTTTATAAAGGAAGATCATTCTCATCTTGATTTATCTCAAATCATATACGAATTCATAGTTTTGGCCTTGCCGCTAATGAATATTTATGATTGTGAAAACGAAGAACCTCGTAAATGTGACATGAATGTGCTTAAAAAGTTAAGTGAAGATGTCAAAATAGATACAGAACCAACGATAAACAAAATCTGGGAAAATCTTAAGGATATAAACCTAGATGAGTAATTTTAAATAAAGATTGATAATCATATAAATTTTTGAAAAATGGCACATCCTAAGAGTAGGGTCTCTAAATCAAGGAAAAACAAAAGAAGAACGCACCATAAAGCGGTCATTCCTCAATTGGCAATTTGTAAAACAACAGGCGAACCACACCTTATGCACAGAGCATACTGGCATGAAGGTAGCATGTTTTACAAAGGAAAAGTAGTAATCCAAGCTAAAGAAGTAGAAGAAGTAGAATAATTTATTCTTTTCAAAAAAGTATATAGAGCTCCCTTGTTTAACAACTTGCGGAGCTTTCTTTGTTATATAATTGCAAAAATAAAATTGCCAATAGCCACACAAAAATTCAATAACTCAATTCAAAAGCATTTACAAATATGAAAACCATCATTAATAGCCCTAAAGCACCAGCACCAGTAGGACCTTATAATCATTCAGTACTAGCCAATGGCACCTTATATATGTCAGGTCAAATTGCTATCAATCATGCTGAAGGTAAACTTATAACAGACACTATCGAAGCTGAAACGCACCAAGTCATGAAAAATATTGGATATATCCTAGATGAAGCAGGTATGACTTATGAAAATATAGTAAAATGCAGTGTTTTTGTATCTGATATGGAAATGTATGGTCGTATTAATGACGTGTATGCATCATACTTTAATGACGATACCGCACCTGCGAGAGAATTGGTAGAAGTAGCAAACTTACCAAAGTACGTGAACGTTGAGATAAGCTGTATTGCAGTAAAATAGATTTAAAATATCATAATGCCAGTCAACTTAGACGCAAATTTCTGGGATCAAAAGTATTTAAATGATGATACTCCATGGAATATAAGAAAAGCATCGCCACCATTGACTGACTATATTGATCAATTAAAAGATAAAACGATAAAAATTTTAATTCCTGGAGCTGGGCATGCACATGAAGTTAACTATCTATTAGAAAAAGGCTTTAAAAACATTACAATATGTGACATTTCGAAAATTGCTATTTCAAAACTAAAAAATGTTGTGCCCAAAGATAGCGTAAAGCTTATAACTGGAGATTTTTTTGACTTAAATGGGCAATATGATCTCATTTTAGAGCAAACATTCTTTTGTGCCTTGGATCCGTCATTGCGCAAAAATTATATAAATAAGACATATGAACTATTAAATGATGGCGGTAAAATTGCTGGAGTACTGTTTGACAGGATTTTTGAGCAAAATGGACCGCCTTTTGGTGGTACCAAAGAAGAATATGAAAAATTATTCTTAGAAAAATTTAATATTCAAAAAATGGAAAAATGCTATAATTCTATTGGTCCGAGACATGGATATGAGTTGTTTTTTATATGTGTTCGATGAAGTTTTAGAAAATATTTAACACATTTTTTTTTGGATATATAAGTTTACTAGTCTATCTTGCGCTGTCTTTAAGACAATCAGAGAATTTTAATATTTAATTTACACCGTAAACCGCCTTCATTTTGAACCTTACACCATTAAAAATGAGTAAGCTAAAAAATCGTTATGTCGATATAGCAGTTTCTCTTGTCATCGCAACAATCATCATACTAAACTATAAATCTGAAGGGTTTAATTTTACAAACCTGACAGAAAAATCAGATAAAACCATTAGCCAAAAACCTTCAGAATACCTATATGGATTTAACGTGGATTCATTTCACATTGAAAAAAATCATGTTATTAAGAAGAATGAATTTTTTGGTAACATATTGAGCTCAAACGGATTAACTTCTAATCTTATTTTGTTGCTAGAACACGAAGCAAAAGATATATTTAACGTAAGGAACATAAGACCAGGACAAAAATACCACGTCATCAAGAAAAACGAATGTGATGATACCCCGGTAGCAATAATTTACGAACCAGATAGAATGAAGTACGTATTGTATGACTTTAGAGATTCGGTTCAGGTAAAATTGGTAGAAAAGGAAGTTCAGACTTGTGAAGAATTCGCTTACGGTAAAATAGAAACATCATTATGGAAAGCTTTAGAAGATAAAGGTATCAATCCAGGTGTTATCGATCTTATGGAAGATGCATTATCAAGTTCTGTAGATTTTTACCACACAAGAAAAGGGGATGAATTCAAATTAATATTTGAAAATCAATATGTAGATGGAGAATTAGTAGGAATGGGCAAATTAATTGCTGCTTGCTATACGAATGATAATGGAGAAAATTATTCCATGCTGTACAAGACAAAAGGTGAAGAAGGATATTTTGATTCAGAAGGTAGACCAGCCAAAAAAGCATTCTTAAAAGCTCCAGTGAAGTTTTCCAGAATATCATCAAATTATAATCTAAGAAGATTCCATCCCATCAAAGGTAAAACCATACCACACCTTGGTACAGATTATGCGGCACCACACGGTACAGAAATTAGATCCGTATCTGATGGTGTAGTTACAGCTTCAGCTTACACTAGTGGGAATGGCAAATTTGTGAAAATCAAACATGACAATGTATACGAAACACAATACTTGCACATGTCAAGGTTTGCTAAAGGAATAAGACCAGGTGTCAGAGTAAAACAAGGCCAAACAATTGGTTATGTGGGTTCTACAGGTCTATCTACAGGACCACATGTTTGTTTCAGATTCTGGAAAAACGGCAGACAAGTAAATCATCTCAAAGAGAAATTACCTACCGCAAAACCAATGAATGTGACAGAATTGCCACAATTCTTCAAGTTCAGGGACGAGATGGTCTTCAAACTAAATCAAATAAAAACGAAAGATGAAAGCATGGTAGCCAACACTAATAGTGATGGAACTATGATAAATCCATAATCTTTTATTACACCTTCACACCAAAAATTTAATTCTGAGCATCTTAGTAGTGTAAATATTGTTATATATTACCTATGGTTGCTAATTTGGAACATATCATCAATCAATGTAAAAGTCAAGATCCTGACGCACAAAAAGTGCTTTATGATCTTTACAAAGATACATTGTATGCTGTGTGTCTCCGTTACATCAAGTCATCTCACGACGCCGAAGATGTATTTATTGATGCCTTTTACAAGATATTTACCAAAATCGACCACTTCAAGGGCGATGGCAGTTTTGAAGGTTGGATGCGTAGGATTATGGTCAATGAATCTTTGATGTTTCTTCGAAAAAAGACCAATCTGCACCTTACCGTAGAACTCCCAGATAAAGAAATAGCTGACAGTCAAGAAGATGAAGATGACATGTCCTTCGATGACATAATGAAAGTACTCGATGAATTGCCCGTAGGATATCGGACGATTTTTAATTTATACGTCTTCGAAGATATGAAGCACCGAGAAATAGCCGAAATGCTAGGAATCAGTATCAATACATCAAAATCTCAACTCATTCTTGCTAAAAAAAGATTGTACGAAATTCTTAAAAAAAAAGAAAATCTGACATTTAAAATAAAATAATAAAATGATCATCATGAACATAAATAATCAAACCGAACTTTACAAAAAAGCACTTGACCATAAATCAAGCCCCACGCCAAATGCATGGAATAGGATCCAAGAAAAATTAGGTCAGGATAAAAAAGTGGTTAAAATGCCATTAAGCAAATATATGTGGATTGCAGCAGCGTTTGTTACCATTTTGGGTGTGCTGACTATTTTTAATTCAGATAATATTAGTGCTAATGGCGCAGAATCAATGGTATCGAAGCAAGTATATTCAGAACAAATAGAAGTACTCGAAATCAATAACGAACCAGGTATATACGAGATACAAAAGCTAGCAGGATTAAAAGTGGCCTACAAAAAGCTAAGTGAAAAGAGTGGAATGTGATGGATATTCAAAAGAATATTAGTAAGATAAAGTCCTTAAATGTTAATACTAACTCATTTATTTGACTATGTCAATAAATGCCATTACATTTGTAGCAGATTCTTATTAACACCCTTAATTATTGGCAGATCTTACCCGATCTGCCATTTTTATTATGACAACAGACGACTTCGCAGATAAAAAAAAGAAATATTGGTCAAGGGAAGAAGCCATTATCAACATGCAAAAGTACTGTGCTCTTCAAGAAAGATGTCATCAAGAAGTCAGGTATAAACTTATAGAATACAGTATTTATGGAGATACGCTCGAAGAGATTTTGGCAGATTTGATATCTAATAATTTTCTTGATGAAGAGCGATTTGCAAGGACATTTGCTCGGGGTAAATTCAGAATGAAACAATGGGGAAGGATCAAAATCAAACAAGAATTAAAATTCAGACAAGTATCACCCTACTCTATCCAAGAGGCAATGAAAGAAATCAATGATAAAGAATATTTTCAAACGCTCGAGCAGCTTATCATAAAAAAAGAAAGAACGACAACCTTCAAAAACCAATATGACCGTATGAAAAAACTGACTGATTTTGCGATGAGCAAAGGGTATGAATATGAGTATATTGCTGAGATTGTTAAAAAGTAAATTATTAAATTTTTATTCTTAAGTACAATAAGTTGACATAAGAAACGGTCTAAAAACCGATCCAATGTCTTTGAGCCATAGGATCAGGGTAGAAAAATTGAGCACGGGTAAAACTTCATTCACCCGTGCTGCAAGGAGACTCAAATCACTAATTTCCCAAATAAAAACTTATATGCTGCAAAATCTAATTACCTACTGCTGACAAACCTTTTGAGTGCAGGGCTTTGGTGGTTTTCATGAGTCTAATGAATTCTGCTCTATAACCATCTTTGTCTTTCCCACGAGCATTATCAGCAAGTTCTATCATATCTTCATAATCTTTGTCTTGTACAGACCCCGAATTCCTGAGTAACAAACCTGCGAAGGCCACTGCTGTAGAAAATTGCACATCGCTATTGGATTTGGATATTTTTTGGGTATCGGTAGAAATTACTTGTTCCCATTTTTTACTTACGTCACTATCAGGAGCTTTGTATCTAAATTTTATGGTACCCAATTCATTCGCAAAAGGTTGATTTTCATTTGATTTTGATATTTTTTGATACTTAAGTTCATCGACGTTTGACTTTTTATCTACTTCCTTACCCTTTGTAATGATTTCGTAGATGGCAGTCATTTGGTGTCCTATACCCAATTCGCCAGCATCTTTGGTATCATCATTAAAATCTTCTTTGGCAAGCATCCTATTTTCATAACCAACCAATCTATAATATTGCACTGCGTCAGGATTAAATTCTATCTGAAATTTCACATCCTTTGCTAAGGTATACATCGTTCCACCGAACTCACTGACTAAGACTTTCCCAGCTTCTTGAATATCATCAATGTATGCATGATTACCATTGCCTTTGTCAGCCAAAATCTGCATTTTACTGTCTTTGTAATTGCCCATTCCGAATCCCAAAACTGATAAAAATACACCTGTTTTACGTTTCTCTTCAATCAAAGTCTCAAGACTTTTATTGTCTGAAATGCCTACATTAAAGTCTCCATCTGTTGCTAGCACTACCCTATTATTACCATCTTTGATGAAGTTTTGGACTGCTATTTCGTATGCCGTGACGATGCCTTCTGCTCCTGCTGTGGATCCGCCTGCTGAAAGCCTTTCAAGCCCTTCGATGATTTTTTGTTTCTCTGTCGCAGGTGTAGATGGAAGCGCAACTCCAGCACGTCCAGCATAGGTTACAATGGCTACTCGATCTTCAGGTCTCAACTGATCCAACAATAATTTGAAGGAAGAAATAACCAAAGGAAGTTTATTGGGTTGCCCCATACTACCGGATACATCGATCAAAAAAACAATGTTTGAATTTGGCAAATCTTTGAAGTCTATCTTTTTGCTTTGAAGGCCTAAATGAAGTAGTTGCATATCTTCATTCCACGGACAATCGGTAAAAGTGGTACTAACAGCAATGATATCGTCTCCCTTTGGCGCAGGATATGAGTACTCAAAATAATTGATCATTTCTTCTATTCTAACTGCATCAACTGGTGGTTTCTCGCCATTATTGATAAATCGTCTCACATTGGCGTAAGCTGCTTTGTCCACATCTAATGAAAAAGTAGAAAGTGCCTCATCAAGTGGACTGACAAACCGATTTTCTACGATCGCATCGTATGATTCAGTGTTTATTTCAGGTTCTGATGTCGGTTCAATGATTTTTACTTCTTGATCCTTTTT
>Ga0209812_10002355_pt1 | contig 11373 bp, 15 predicted proteins | sample JI71714BDNA_FD_187502 | JGI IMG/M metagenome (GOLD analysis project Ga0209812, IMG submission 187502) | Wastewater effluent complex algal communities from Wisconsin, to seasonally profile nutrient transformation and Carbon sequestration -... | ecosystem: Engineered > WWTP > Effluent > Algae...
ACGGCCCTAATGGCGCTGCTCCACGAACGGGACGGCATCGCCGGAACGCTCGAAAGGACAAGATGCGCGGGTGTAGCTCAGTTGGTTAGAGCGCCGGCCTGTCACGCCGGAGGTCGCGGGTTCGAGCCCCGTCACTCGCGCCACTTGTTCCATGGAAGGCTTCTAAAGCCATTGGATAAGGCGGGCTTCAGTCCGCCTTTTCTTTTGCCTGCGGTGCGGGCGGCGGGCTCCAGCTGCCGGTTTCCATCCAGATCAGGAAACGCTTGAGCGGCAGCAGCCAGATCAGGCCCAGCACCACATAGACAACCGTCTGCGCCCCGCCGGACCAGCGCCCGATGATCGAAGGCGCGTAGCGGGCGATCACCACACCATAGATGATCAGCAACACGAACAGGCTGATAATGCCGAAAGGGATTCGCCAGGTCGGGGTTTCGCGCATCAGAGGTTTCCGTAAATCCGTGTCGGGGTGACAATGGCATCAAGCGCCATGTCATGAGGTTCGGTCGGCAGGGCGTCACAAGCTTGCGCATCCCATGCCAGCCCAATCGCCAGCAGCGGCGGATGTTCCGCCAGCCAACGATCATAATACCCGCCGCCTTGCCCGAGGCGGGCGAGGGCGGGCGTGAAGCCGACTAGCGGGACGAACAGGATTTCCGGGATCAGCGCCTCGGCATCGCTGGCAGGCTGGAGCATGCCGAAGGGGCCGACCTCAAGACCGCTGTCGTCATAGGGATCGGCGTGACAGGCGAAGGTCATCGGCGCGTCCGCTGCGGCAAAGCGAGGGAGGGCGATGGGGTGGCCCGCCTCATGGAAGAACCGCGCATAGGCAGCCGCAGGGGCCTCCCACGGCCCGGCATGATAGACGCCGATCACCGCCTCCTGCGGAATGCGGGCGAGTAGCGGGGCGGGCGGACGGTGGAACAACAGGCCGCGGATATGATCGGGCAGGGCCTCGACATGCGCCTTACGCGCGGCGCGAAGGGATCGGCGGAGTTCGGGTTTGGAAAGGTCACTCATCAACCTGAGCGGTAGGCTACGGCCCAAGGGGCCGCAAGCCCGACCGCCCGCCCGAAGGGGTGGCCCCACCGGGGCCGGGCCCCGGAAGGAAACCGCATCGCGGAGGCGATGCGGACAACAATAAAGTGACGGAACCACCATGGGTCGTTTGCGCTAGAAATCCTCTGACGCGTGGTACGTCAGGTGGGCGCCGTATGCCCAAGCCTTCCGGACGAACCAGCAGACGAGGGCAGGGACAACTCCCATTTGGATTACTTATAGCCTCAGGGATATTCAATCGGCTCGTGCCGGGCAGTCCCGCCGTCTTGTTATCTAGGCGCTTGCTGCCGCCGCTTCAAGCGCCGCGGCACTCGCCTCGATCCGGGCGGCCAGGGCTTCGAGCTGATCGGCGAGGTCATCCTGCGCGGCAGGGCCGCCGAACAGGTCGGATTGCGGCGCTGGCGCGGTGGTTGGCGCAGCGGGTTTGCGTGCAGCCTCAAGCTCGCTTTCAAGCTTGGCGATCGTTTCGCGCAGCGCGTCGGCTTCAGCCGTATCGGGCTCCGGCGCAGGCGCGGGTTCTGGCGCTGTGACCATGCGCTTGCGCGCTTCGGCCAGCTCGTCAGCCATGAACAGCGCTGCAAACAGCAGGTTCTGCGCTTCGAGCGGCGCGCGAGACGCGCCCAGCAGCGCATATTTCTCGGCGATCATCGCGCCAAGGCCTTCGATATGGGCCTCTTCGCCATCGGCGCAGGCGACGGTGTAGGTCTTGGGGCCGATGTTGAGAGTGACGGTGCTCATCGGGCGTCAGTCTTCCAGCTTGGCCAAAAGGTCATCAAGTTCCGACAAGCTTTCCGCGACTTGTTCGCGCAACTTCTCGTGAACATTGACCAGTTCGATCACGCGGGCCGAACTGCTCGCCGCCTTGGCCTCTGCGCCAGCGCTGGCTTCGCGTGCAACGTCAGCGCAGGCCGCGTCAATGCGGGCCATCGCGGTCTCGATACGGGCAAGCGCTGTTGCGATGCGGTCGGCGTTCATGGCGCTTACCGATACCAACAGAACGCATGAGGCGCAAAGGCTTGGACGGGGCTGTTGATAAGTGACTCGCCCCCCGGGCATGCCTGAGCGGTTGATGCATTGCGTGCACAAGGTTGACCTCCCCCTTGGCCTCGGCAATGGCACAGCGCGACCGTAACCGGGGTCGAATCGCGCGCGTGTGCGCGGCGGCTCCCGCAGGAGAATAGCGTGCCAATGAGCATCGACGCCGCCCGCCTCCAGCCAATGGCCGACGCCATCCGCGCCCTTTCGATGGATGCGGTCGAGGCGGCCAATTCCGGCCACCCGGGCATGCCGATGGGCATGGCCGATGTGGCAACGGTGCTGTTCACCGGCCACCTCAAATTCGATCCGACCGCGCCCGACTGGGCTGACCGTGACCGTTTCGTGCTGAGCGCCGGCCACGGTTCGATGCTGATATACAGCCTGCTGCACCTCACCGGCTATGCCGCGCCGACAATCGACGACATCCGCAACTTCCGGAAGCTGGGCAGCCCCTGTGCAGGCCACCCGGAGAACTTCCTGCTTGACGGCGTGGAATGCACCACCGGCCCGCTGGGTCAGGGGCTGGCAATGGCGGTCGGCATGGCGATGGCCGAACGGCATCTCAACGCGGTCTATGGCGATGATCTGGTCGACCACCGCATCTGGGTGGTCGCGGGCGACGGGTGCCTGATGGAGGGCATCAACCACGAAGCGATCGGCCTCGCCGGGCATCTGAAACTCGGACGCTTGAACGTGCTGTGGGACGACAACCGCATCACCATCGACGGTGCGACCGACCTTTCGACCTCGGAGGACATCAAGGCGCGTTACATCGCGACCGGTTGGCACGTGACGGAATGTGACGGCCACGACTTCGCCGATATCGAACGCGCCTTGCAGGAAGCGAAGGCTGATCCGCGCCCCTCGCTGGTCGCATGCCGCACAGTCATCGGCAAGGGCGCGCCCAACAAGCAAGGCACCAGCGGCGTGCACGGCGCAGCGCTCGGCGGGGCCGAAGTGGCCGCCGCGCGCGAGGCGCTGGGCTGGAGCCACGAACCCTTCGTGATCCCGAGCGAGATCATGGCCGACTGGCACATGGCGGCTGAACCGGGCCGGGCAGCGCACGGGGCGTGGGCAGGGCGGCTTGAAGGTTCAGCGCATAAGGCTGCTTTCGAACGCCAGATGGCATCCATTGCCGACCTGGTCCCGGCAGCCATCGAGGGCCATATCCGCGGCCTCGCCGCCGCGCCGCAGAAGATTGCGACCCGCAAGGCATCGGAAATTGCGCTCGGGCCGCTCACCGCTGCAATCCCGAGCCTGATTGGCGGTTCGGCTGACCTGACCGGTTCGAACAACACCAAGACCCCCTCGACCCTGCCGATGAAGGCGGAGGATTATTCGGGCCGTTACGTGTATTACGGCATCCGCGAATTCGGCATGGCTGCGGCGATGAACGGCATGGCGCTGCATGGGGGCATCGTGCCTTATGGCGGCACCTTCCTGATCTTCAGCGACTATTGCCGAAACGCGATCCGCCTCTCGGCGCTCCAGCAGATCGGCGTCGTCTATGTGCTGACGCATGACAGCATCGGGCTGGGCGAGGATGGGCCGACCCACCAGCCGGTGGAACAGGTGATGAGCCTGCGCCTGATCCCGAATCTCAACACCTATCGTCCTTGCGATGCGATCGAGACGGCAGAGTGCTGGGCGCTGGCGCTGTCGACGCCGGAAACGCCCTCGGCGCTGGCTCTGACCCGTCAGAACCTGCCGCAGCTGCGCGGCGCGGGGGACGAGAACTGGACGCAAGCCGGCAATCGCTGCGCCAGGGGCGGCTACCGCCTGCGGGACGCGGCAGCGGCGCGCAAGGTCGTGTTCGTTGCCACCGGATCGGAAGTTGCTCTGGCAATGGAGTGTGCAGACCAACTCGAAGCACAGGGTATCGGCGCCGATGTCGTCTCCATGCCCTGTACTGAACTGTTCGATGCCCAGCCGGGAAGCTACAAGGCTGACCTGCTCCCCGCCGATACGCTGATTGTCTCGATCGAGGCGGGTTCGACGCTGGGCTGGGAACGCTATACCGGGCGCAGCGGCATCAATATCGGGCTTGATACCTTCGGTGCTTCGGCTCCGGCGGAAGATCTGTTTGCCCATTTCGGTTTCACCGCGGAGGCAATTGTCTCGCAAATCCTGAACAAACTGAACGCTTAAGCAGGAGTAACTCTCATGGCTACCAAAGTTGCCATCAACGGTTTCGGCCGTATCGGCCGTCTTGTCGCCCGCGCTATTCTCGAGCGCACGGACCACAGCCTCGAACTCGTTGCGATCAATGATCTTGCCGATGCCAAGGCCAACGCGCTGCTGTTTGCTTACGATTCGGTGCATGGCCGCTTCAACGGCGATGTGACCGCAGATGGCGATGCGATCATCGTCAATGGCAAGCGCATCGTGGTGACCAAGGAGCGTGACCCCGGCAAGCTGCCGCACGGCGACATGGGCGTGGACATCGTGCTGGAATGCACCGGCTTCTTCCAGTCGGACGAAGCCAGCCGCCCGCACCTTGCTGCGGGGGCCAAGCGCGTGCTGATCTCGGCGCCGGCAACGGGCGTTTCCAAGACCATCGTGTACGGCGTGAACCACGAAACGCTGACCGGCGATGATGTGATCATCTCGAACGCCAGCTGCACCACCAACTGCCTTGCGCCGGTGGCCAAGGTTTTGAACGACGTGATCGGGATCGAGCGTGGGTTCATGACCACGATCCACTCCTACACCAACGACCAGCGGATGCTCGACCAGATCCACTCCGACCTGCGACGCGCTCGCGCCGGGGCGAGCAACATGATCCCGACCACCACGGGTGCGGCCCGCGCTGTGGGTCTGGTGTTGCCGGAACTGAAGGGCAAGCTCGACGGATCGTCGGTGCGTGTGCCGACCCCGAACGTGTCGATGGTCGATCTGGTGTTCGTGCCGAACCGCGAGACCACGGCAGAAGAAATCAACGCTGCGCTCAAGGCCGCTGCCGAAGGTGCGATGAAGGGCGTGCTAGACTTTACCGATCAGCCGCTGGTCAGCTCGGACTTCAACCACTATCCGGCGTCCTCGACCGTCGACAGCCTCGAAACCAGCGTCATGGAAGGCAAGCTTGCCCGCGTGGTCAGCTGGTACGACAACGAATGGGGCTTCTCCAACCGGATGATCGACACCGCCGGGGTGATGGCGAAGTTCCTCTGATCCGATTTCACCAGCGGAGTTGACCGTGGCCAAGTTCAAGACCCTCGATGATCTCCCCGCCGACCTGACCGGCGAGGTCGCGCTGGTTCGCGTCGATCTCAATCTGCCGATGAGGGACGGATCGGCGACCGACGTGACCCGGGTCGAGGCGGTGAAACCCACCATCCTCGAACTTGCAGGGCGCGGGGCCAAGGTGCTCTTGCTGGCGCATTTCGGCCGTCCGGGCGGGGCGCGGTCGTCCGTGCTGTCGACCAGCATGGTGATCGGCGATGTCGAGCGGGTGCTGGGCGTCGAAGTGATGTTCATCCCCGAAATCACCGGGCCGGTGGTGGCGCAGTCGATCGGGATTTTGCGCGCAGGCGACATCGGACTGCTCGACAACACCCGCTTCTGGCCGGGTGAGGAAGCGAATGACCCGAACCTCGCGCAGGCCATTGCGGCGCACGGAACTCTCTACGTCAACGACGCCTTCAGCGCAGCTCACCGCGCGCACGCGACGACGGAAGGGCTGGCGCATTTCCTCCCCGCCTATGCAGGTCGGTCAATGGAAGCCGAGCTGAAGGCATTGGACGCCGCGCTCGGCACGCCGGAACAACCGGTGGCGGCGGTTGTCGGCGGGGCCAAGGTTTCGACCAAGCTGGCCGTGCTTGAGCATCTGGTGGGCAAGGTGCAGCACCTCATCATCGGCGGCGGCATGGCCAACACCTTCCTTGCCGCCCGCGGCGTCGATGTCGGCAAGTCGCTGTGCGAACATGATTTGGCGGATACCGTCTCGAAGATCATGGACGAGGCTGACAAGGCAGGCTGCACCGTCCACCTGCCCTATGACGTGGTTGTGGCGAAGGAATTCGCCGCCAACCCGGCTTCCTTGCGCACCTGCAACGTCCATGAAGTCGCCGCCGACGAGATGATCCTCGATGTCGGCCCGCAGGCGGTCGAAGCTCTGGCCGATGTGCTCAAGACGTGCCGGACGCTGGTGTGGAATGGCCCGATGGGCGCGTTCGAGACGGAGCCGTTCGATGCTGCCACCGTTGCATTGGCGCGCACGGCAGCGGCGCTGACCCTTGAAGGATCGCTAGTCAGCGTGGCCGGGGGCGGGGACACTGTGGCGGCGCTGGCACAAGCCGGTGTAGCGGATGAATTCTCTTATGTTTCAACCGCTGGTGGCGCATTCCTCGAATGGATAGAAGGTCGCGTGCTGCCTGGTGTGGCGGCACTTGAAGTCTAACCATGGCTGATGTTGCTGCTGAAATCGAAGCGCTCGCGCTCACGGCCATGCGCGCTTGGGTTGCGGGCGATGCCAAGGCCATCAAGAAGCTGACCGCGCGTGATTTCATGATGCTGGTTGGCAGCACACCGCCACAACTGCTTGATCGACCAAGCTTCCTTGCGGCAATGGAGCGCGGCTTTGCCTGCACGCGATTCACTTTCCGCGAAGTGATCGTGCGTCCTTACGGCAAAAGCGCGTGGTTCGTTGCCGGTGCAGAACTGGAGCTCGCACTCGGACCGAAGGTGTGGAGCGGCGGTTTCCTCGTGACCGACCTCTGGCGCAAGGGCACGATCGGCGGTTGGAAGCTTGCCGAACGCAGCCTTGCGCGGCTCGACCAGGACGAAGGGTTCGCTGCCGCACTCAGCCGCCTGCAATTGTGGAAGTAGCAATGAGCGAAGCCGTCGAAACCAGCTACGGGCAACTTAGCGTCATGGAGAGCGGCGAGTTCGCGGGATGGCGTTATTGGCAGGGCGATCCGTTCGAAACGCGCTCAGGCCCGTTCTACTATCGCCGCGAGGACGATGGCTCCTACACCAGCGCCTTCCGCGCCGAACCGCGCCACATGAACGGCGGCGGCTTCATGCATGGCGGCTGCATGCTGACCTTTGCCGACTTTGCGCTGTTCGCCATCGCCACCGACGTGTTGAACGGCGACCATGCGGTGACTTTGAACCTTGCGGGCGATTTTCTCGGTTCGGTTGCCGACGGCGCGCTGGTAGAGGCGCGGGGCGAAGTTACCCGCGGCGGCGGCAAGACTATCTTTGTGCGCGGGATCGTGACCGGCGACGGCCAGCCTGCCCTGAGCTTCACCGGCATCATTCGCCGCCTTTCCAAACGCTGATTTCGGAACGCCGGTCTTCGCGGTTGCAGCATTCACGGTGACTGGCTAAAGGCGCGCTCACAGGCTTATGCATACCTATGCAGAGACCGTGGTCCGCATCACATATCGCTTGTCCGACATAGGAGAACGCCGCAATGAACACCCGTGAAATGACCGATCGCATCGCCACCGGGCAGGGCTTCATCGCCGCGCTTGACCAGTCGGGCGGCTCCACGCCCAAGGCGCTGCGCGGTTACGGGGTGGACGACAGCGAGTGGTCTGGTGACGAGGAAATGTTCGGGGCGATCCACGCGATGCGCGCCCGCGTCATCACCTCGCCCTGCTTTGCCAGCGGCAAGGTGATCGGCGCGATTTTGTTCGAACGGACGATGGACGATGTGGTGGACGGCGTGTCCACCGGCGATGCCCTGAAGGCGCGCGGTATCGTGCCGTTCATCAAGGTCGATGAAGGCCTCGCCGATGAAGCTGACGGCGTGCAGCTGATGAAGACGATGGTGAAGCTGGCCGCGCTGCTGGAAAAGTCGGTGGCAGCGGGCATGTTCGGCACCAAGATGCGCTCGGTGATCAAGTCGGCCAACCCGGCCGGGATCGCCGCTGTGGTCGCCCAGCAATTCGAAGTGGCGGCGCAGATCACGGCGGCAGGCCTGATGCCGATCATCGAGCCGGAATATGACATCACCGCCGATGACCGGGCCGAGGGCGAAGCGATCCTGCTTGATGAAATCACCAGGCACCTCGATGCTCTGCCCGAAGGGCAGCAGGTGATGCTGAAGCTTTCGATTCCCGCGACCGCTGGCCTCTACACGCCGCTCAGCAATCATCCCAAGGTGCTGCGTGTGGTGGCGCTTTCGGGCGGTTTCTCGACCGACGATGCCTGCGCGCGCCTTTCCCAGAACCCCGGCATGATCGCCAGCTTCAGCCGCGGCCTGCTGCAGGATCTGCGCAAGGGCCAGTCGGACGAGGAATTCAACACGGTGCTCGGCAAGGCGATCGACCAGATCGCCAGCGCCAGCGTCTGAGGCTCAACGCATTTCGAAGGTGAAGCGGTAGGCGTCCTTGGTGGTCTCGCGTCCGGCTGCTGCCTCGGGCGCGGGTTCGCCTGAGGTAAGCGCGATCACCTTGCCATGAGTGCCGAAGTCTTCGCCCAGAATCAGGTCGGCCGTGTCGCGCCAGCCTTCGCCGTCGATGCGGGTGCGCACCACCAGCCGCCCGGCCCAGACGCAGCGGGCGTTGATCGGGCAGCGGCTGTCCTCGACAACCTCTTGCGGGGTGACAGTCAGATCACCGACCTGCACGCTCTGGAGCAAGGCTGCAGAACTCCCCTGGGGCAGCGGAATACTCCCGACCCCGGCGCGATCAGGAATGACAGCGCAAGCACCAAGCAGCGCAGCGAGGGTGAGGGGCAGGACGGCGCGGAGCAGATGGTTCATACGAGACGATAAGCGCGCTTATGGCTGAGTGGCGGCTGAACAGGTGACAGCAGCGCCCGGAGCGATTAGCGAGCGGCTCCATGACCGAAACACAGCTTTATCTCATCTCCCCGCTCGATGTGGGCGGCACCTTTCCCGAGCGGCTCGAACGCGCGCTTGTAGCAGGCAAGGGCATTGTGACCGCCTTCCAGTTCCGGGTGAAGGGTATCGAAAGCCACGAAGCCGCCGCACTGGCCGAGCCGCTTCAGGCGATTTGCGCCGCACATGACGTGGCGTTCATCGTCAACGATTCGGTCAGCCTTGCCAAGCGGCTGAAGGCGGACGGGGTGCATCTGGGACAAGACGACGGCTCGCCAAGAGACGCGCGCGAGGAATTGGGCCGAGAGGCACAGATCGGCGTCACGTGTCACGCCAGCCGCCACATGGCGATGGAAGCAGGCGAAGCAGGGGCGGATTACGTCGCCTTCGGTGCGTTCTACCCTTCCACCACCAAGGACAAAGGCCCGGACGCCGAGGTGCCTGACCTTGAGTTGCTGCAATGGTGGACGAGCATCTTCGAAATTCCCTGCGTCGCTATCGGTGGGATCACGCCGGACAATTGCAAGCCGCTGATCGAAGCGGGGGCCGATTTCCTCGCGGTGTCAGGCGCGGTGTGGGGCGGAGACGAGGTCGCCGCTGTCGAAGCTTTCGCCAAGGCTATCCGGGGGTGAAAGCGAAGCTGATCTGGCTGGTGGCGATACTGGCGGGTTGGCTGGGCGCTGTGGCCGGATGGATTGCCGTCGACCCTCCTGTTACCGGCAAGGAGCACGGTGACACAGCGATTGTGCTGGGTGCGGCTGTGATTGGGGCGGTACCATCGCCGGTGTTCGCGGCGCGGATCGATCACGCGGTCGATCTCTACCGGGCGGGAAGGGTCAAGCGCATCCTTTTGACTGGCGGTCGGTCACCGGAGGATCATCTGTCCGAAGCCGCTGCCGGTGCGGCCTATGCCGAAAGGCGGGGCGTTCCGCTGGTCGCGATCCTGATCGAGGACCAGTCGCGCACCACATTCCAGAACCTCGAAAATGCGGCAAAAGTGCTCGGGCAGTCGCGCCGGCTGCCAGTGCTGATTGTGTCGGACCCGCTGCACATGCGGCGTGCCTTGGCGATGGCTGCTGACGCCGGACTGAACCCGCAGGCGGCGCCGACGCCGAATTCACGCTATCGCAGCCTTGGCACCAGACTTCCGTTCCTCGCCCGCGAGGTGTGGTTCATGCATGTGTTCTGGCTGGCGGGCCTGTGATCTACTTGCCGTTGCCGTTGCCGTTGCCAATGCGGGTGCAGATCAGCTTGCTCAAAGTCCCGTCGGGGTTGAGCTTCTGCAAGGTGTTCTCGCCCAGCAGGCGGAAACGCTGGTCCTTCTTGGGGCCGCGGGTGAACAGCACCTCGTTGCCGCGCAGCAGGTAGATCCCGCTGCCTTCCGGGTTGATGTAGCTTGACGCGGTGCCGATCCGGAAGGCTTCTGCGGGGACCTCGATAAAGGCCTCGCCGCCCGCGTCGCCGGGCAGCGCGCATTGCCATTCGCCATGTTCGAGTATGCCGAGCATTCCGCTGGTCGGTGTGGCCACGCGGCTTTGCGGGCGCGCTGCATTCCGGTCCTGCCCCTGCACGCCGCCGGGGAGAAACGCAGCAGCAGCAGCGGCGCTGACGATCAGCAGGAATATGTATCGGGTCTTCATGCGTGCTCCCCTACCAGCACAGGCGCGCTATCGCCATGCCTTTCCAGCCGGTTTCGCGCGCTTGCCCCGCGCCAGCCACTCGGCTATGGGCGCGCATCATTTCGGGTTGCACGCTGTTTGCAGCGGTGCGCCCCATTGCTCTTTCCACCACGTATAAAGGCCCAAAGCCCCATGAAGATCAGCGGCGTCGATATCCGCCCCGGCAACATTCTGGAATATGAAAAAGGCATCTGGAAAGTTGCCAAGATCCAGCACACCCAGCCGGGCAAGGGCGGGGCCTATATGCAGGTCGAAATGAAGAACCTGCAGGATGGTCGCAAGACGAACGTGCGCTTCCGCAGTGCCGATACGGTCGAGCGCGTCCGGCTCGACACCAAGGAATTCCAGTTCCTTTATGCCGAGGGTGAAGACCTCGTCTTCATGGACAACGACACCTATGAACAGATCACGCTGCCGGGCGACCTGCTGGGCGATGCGCGCCCGTTCCTTCAGGACGGGATGCAGGTGAACCTTGAGCTGTGGGACGAAAAGCCGATCTCGGTCGAGCTGCCCTCGCAGATCGAAGCCACTATCGTCGAAGCCGATGCGGTGGTGAAGGGGCAGACCGCTTCCTCCAGCTACAAGCCCGCGATCCTCGACAATGGCGTGCGCATCATGGTGCCGCCGCATATCGGCAGCGGCACGCGCATCATCGTCGATGTGTACGAGCAAGCCTACGTCGGCAAGGCGAGCTGAGCAGACATCATGGCAGCTATTTCCGGCCTCATCCGCGTCATGGAACGCGCCGCGCGTAAAGCGGGCGGGCGTCTGCGGCGCGATTTCGGCGAAGTCGAACACCTTCAGGTCTCC
>Ga0209812_10002360_pt1 | contig 11363 bp, 10 predicted proteins | sample JI71714BDNA_FD_187502 | JGI IMG/M metagenome (GOLD analysis project Ga0209812, IMG submission 187502) | Wastewater effluent complex algal communities from Wisconsin, to seasonally profile nutrient transformation and Carbon sequestration -... | ecosystem: Engineered > WWTP > Effluent > Algae...
AGTCTGCACAGAGCTGTGCAGACTGAAGACATCGCAGCCTTACAGCGCGGTTTCAGCGCGACGACCGATAGTGTTCAAAGCTGCACGTGCTGCTGTGATTTTACTTTAAGCAGGTCTTCGATCGAACTGACACCCGGGGTATTCCAAACCGTTTGAACCACCAGACGGTGCTCGGGCAAACTCGGCACAGAACCACCAATCAACACTTTGTCGCGCTGCACATCCAGTGTGATACCAGCAGTATGGATTTGACTCTGGCGCAAAAACGCAGCACGGATATCATGCAGAATATCGGTTTCGCCAGGCGCCGGCTGCAGCGTGATTTCATTGCTGACACCCCGTACGCCCATCAGATAACGCACTGAATCATATGCAACCTGACGCAAAAACTGCCAAGCCACGCTGCCATAGAGCGTCACCCAGCCTTTTTCGACTTTCACCGTCAGCTTGTGCAGCGCGGCATGATTAGACCAATGCAAGACCGACTCGATGCGCCGCGCCAATTCCACATCGGATTTTTGATTCAGCTCCGGCAAACTAACGTTCAGCTCGACCACCAAAGCCCCGACCCCGGCCACACGCAGTGCCGCGCGTTCGGCATTAGCTTTGTCCGCCAATGAGGACACAGTGCCGCTCAGCACCACCAGATCGCCCTGAACATTGACCCGAATATCACTGGCATTGATCGACGCTTCCCAGCTCAGTTCATCCAGCACTTTTTGTTGCAATTGTGTAGAAAAATTCATCTTGCCGACTCCTGCTGTAAAAGAAGCCAGCATACCAGCCGCATTGCCGACAGACTGTGCGCTAAACCGCACAGCGCTGAAGACAAGAAAGCGTCAGCAAGCAGGATTAAGGCGTGATTTTATAAATCACATTGACAGTTTTAGAGATTTGGATCGCTTGCGGGATAAAGACCTGCTGCTGCGGGCTAGCGGCCCGATCTGCCATCATACTGCCGGCCACAGCGACACTGTCGCTACTGACAAAAGTCGCAAACAGCCGGTCGAAAGAACCATTGTCATTAAAGGCAAACACACTCTGGATTTTCACGCCTAAGCCTTCCGCCATCTGTTCCGCTTTTTTCTTTGCCTTTGCCGCCGCGGCAGCGATCAGGGCCGTTTCAATCTCTTCCCGATTACTGATGTCAAAACTGCTGGCCAGATCATGCACATAGTCGGTGGCGTACAGCTGCTGCATCAGCGTCGGGTACTGTTTTAAATCAGTGATCGCCACTTCAAAGCGCCGGTTCAGGTCATAGCCGAGAATTTCCAATTCATTGTAATGCTCATCTCTTTTGCGCTTTGCCGATTTTTCTAGTTCAAAGGCGGTGATCTGCGTGTCACTGATGCCATTGGCTTTGAACAATGCCAATACTTTACTGCTGGCCTGGGCTAATTGGGCGTTCGCCACTTCGCTGCTCTGATGAAAAGTCGTCACGCGGAAACTGAGTTTGGCGCTATCCGGTGCCACTTGTTGACTACTTTCGCCGGTCACGGCCACAAATGGAAAATCCGGCAACGGCGAAGCCAGACTACAAAAGGTGCTGAGCACTAAAGCGATCAAAAGATAAAATTTCATGCTGAGGTTTTCCCTAAAAACAAATATGACCTGATGGTCTTGCTGACTGACCCAGTGTCGACGACAAAGTTGCATCGGCCTGCACGACAGTAACAACAGCGCGCCGTCGTCGGGCCCCATGTGCGCATCAACTATGGCAGATCTGCAGAAAACACAAAGCCGCCCATGTGGCGGCTTGCGGCATCATACTGCAGAGTCTGCGCGCTTAACGCGAACCCGGCTTTTTACCTGTTTGTGGCTTGGTCGAAGGCTTTTTGCCGCCGATAGGCGCTGCCGGTGCAGAACGAGTCCGACGCGGCGGTGCTTTAGGTTTCTCGGCATTACCGAGCGCAATCACCGTTTCGCTGGCTTTGTTTGAACGACCTGTCACTACTTTGCGTGAGATACTTTTTAATAACGACACACGGTTACTGACTTCAAAACCCGGCTTCACAATGCGGCTGATTTTGCTGCCAATCAGCTTTTGAATGCGCTCTAAGGTCAGTTCTTCTTCGCGGCTGACAAAAGAGATGGCATTGCCGGCGGCACCCGCACGACCGGTGCGGCCGATACGGTGTACATAATCTTCCGGTAAATACGGCAGATTAAAGTTGACGACATAATCCAGCCCCTGAATATCGAGGCCGCGGGCCGCGACTTCAGTGGCGATCAGCACCTGTAACTTGGCTGATTTAAACTCGGCAATGGCGCGGCGGCGCGCGCCCTGGCTTTTATCGCCGTGACAAACCGCAGCATCGATTTTGCGCTGCTGCAAACCGGCGAGCAGACGGTCTGCCTGTTCTTTGGTACTGGTAAAGACCAGCACCTGAAACCAATTCTGTTCAGCCAGCAACTGTTCGAACAGTTCGATTTTGCGGCTTTCTTCCACTTCATACACCACATGGTGCACAGTGTCGGCCGTGCTATTGACCTTGGTGACTTTGATTTGCTGGTGATTGCGCAAAATTTTGTGCGACAGCTCATTCACCGCAGGGGATGTTGTCGCTGAGAATAATAAGGTCTGACGTTTGTTGGCCGTTAACTGCAGCAGTTTTAACACGTCGGCACTAAAGCCCATATCTAGCATGCGGTCGGCTTCGTCCAGCACCACAAATTCAGCATCTGACAGAATGACATTTCCGAGGGTCAGATGTTCTAACAAACGGCCCGGGGTACTAATCACAATATCGACACCGGCATTGAGCTTCGCAGCCTGTCCGCCCATTTTCACGCCACCATAAAGCGCTGTGACACTAAGCGGCAGATGTTTGGCGTACGCGCTGAATGATTCAGCGATTTGCTCGGCCAGCTCACGCGTTGGCGTCAGGATCAGCGCACGTGGCCGTTTTTCCGCCGTCGGTTTTGGCGTATCCAGCATGCGCTGCAAAATAGGAACTGCAAATGCCGCCGTTTTACCGGTACCGGTTTGTGCCGTGACCTGTAAATCTTTGCCACGACGCGCCGGCACTATGGCCTGTGCCTGCACCGGCGTCATTTCGCTGTAGCCACACTCCACCAAACCACGAAGCAGGTCGGCAGCTAAATCTAAAGATGAAAATTGCATAAGAAATCCGTGTTGCTACAGTCAAAAAATATGGGGGGCGGAATATACAGCATTTTAGCCACAGAGCAGAGCATTGTTTGCATTTTATACAAACGAGCCGCTGTTATTCGTCCGCATCGTCCGCCGCCACACCAAAGGCACGGGGTTGGTGCTGACAGGCCCGGGCCAGAATTTCGACATAAAATGACGTCAGATCCTGCGCCAGCGCGGCATCAATATGTTTATTGATTTCAGAGGTAAAGACTTTTTCTGCCACATCTGCGGTCGCGCCAAACCGGCAATCGAAAGTCCAGTAATCCTTTCCGGCCGGTAATACCTTGCGCCGCTCCCGGTTTAAATATTTTTTAATTTCATGTTTGATCGCATCAGACACACGGGCAGGTTGCAGCTTCGGGTGAGTAAAAGTGAAGGTTTTTTTCATCGGAGTTCCTACAGAGGGGCAGTCAAGAGTGAAAGCTCAGTGAGCCTTTGCCCTATATTCTACATGGATGTGGCCCGGATGACCGCCAATATCTGCAGATTGACACGCAAATCTGCTTTTCACACCGTTTCAGGGGCAAAAGTTACAGCCAGCCTGATGGGGCTACGCTACCCAGACTTTGCGCCGACCATTCACGGCGATTGTCGTCATCCGGGTTATTTTTTGCCAGTTCATTTTCGCGGATTAACTGCTGCAGTTGCTTATCCAATCCGCGGATTTGCTGGTCGATTTGGGTGATGGCATTGCTCAGACTGGGGTCATTTCCGCCTTTGCTCAGCTGTTCAGCCAACGCTTGCCGCTTAAGCTCCAACTCAGCAATTTTCTGTTTTAACCGGTCCATTTCCTGTTTATTCACGCCAAGGCGGTTGGCCAGTAACTGCTCCATCAGCCCGTCGAGAAATTTCTGTGCCTGTTCACTCTGGTTGTCAGCACTCCTGCTGTTCCCGGTCTGGCCAGCGCTGGCACCACTGCCCCCTTGCGCCTGATTAGCCTCACGGACCACGTTGTCACTGCTATCCGTTGCACCGGCCTGCTGCAATTGCTGTTGCACTGCCTGCGATTGCGCCATCGCGCTACTAAATGCTGCGGACTCAGGACTGCCACTTTCTGCCACATTGCCGGCATCTTGTTGCAACGGATACACTGTGGCGGTCAAACCGGTCTGCGTGGACCACAGGCTGGCTGTGGCTTGTAGCTGAAGGGACATGCTGTTCGTTCCTCTGTTCACCAGTACTGGTCAGCACAAAGCAACTCTTGTGCCTGTACCTAAACGGTAAACGCAGGTTTTCAATGAAATTGGGTTTGAATTCAGCCACGAATTTAGCAATAATGACAATTATTATCATTTAGCCCTGCAGGGATTTTCGCCAGATGACTGTTCTCAACCCAGCAACTCAAACGCCAGCCTGCCATACCTTGTGGGATGCGCCGAAAAAGGCGTCCGTTTGTGTCGTGCAGCTGCTCGCCGGCTTAAACCCACAGGTGGTCAACCGGCTGTATGAAATGGGTTTAGAACCCGGCCAGACCTTGTTGTGCCTCGGACGCGGTCCTTTTAACGGTCCTTTAATTGTACAAATTCAGGACTGTGTCTATACGCTGGAGCAGCAAGTCGCTGAACATATTCTGATCGAACCGCAGCTGTGATCGCCGGTTCGCTGCCTGCAACCAACTGAAACACCGACATCTCAGGCGCCCGGCTTCGGCAGCAGGCGCTTTGCGCTGAAAAAAGGCTTCTGATGAAAAAAATCGTTCTGGTGGGTAAACCCAACTCTGGCAAAAGTCTGTTATTCAACCAGCTGACCGGGTTGCGGCAGAAGGTCGCCAATTATCCTGGTGTCACGGTCGAACTGAAAAGCGGCCGCTTTGCCCAATTTGAACTGATCGATTATCCGGGCGCTTATTCGCTGAGTAGTTTATCCCGCGACGAAGAAATTGCCGTAAGCAAGTTGCGGGATGCGTTGCAAGACCCGGATACCGCGCTGGTGATTTGTAACCTCGACGCCACCCGGCTGGAAAGCAGCCTGATGTTCGGTCTGCAGGTGCAAGCGCTGGCCCGGCAACAACAAAAAGCCCTGGTTTTTGCGCTAAACATGGCCGACGAACTGCAGCGCTTTGGGCATCAGCTCGATACCGCCGCATTAAGCGCTGCGCTCGGCAGCCCGGTCTATGCCATTTCCGCGAAAACCCTATTGGGTATTCATGAGTTCCGTCAGGGCGTGCTGGCACTGGCCGAACAGGCTGAACCTGCCGCACCGGCGCTGAACCATGGCGATGAGCAAGCGCTGCGGGATTTAAGCCGCCGCCTGTCCCGTCAATATGGCTTAACCGCCAGCCTGGTGCTGAAAAACCAAAACCGCATTGATACTTTTATGCTGAACAGCCTCAGCGGCGGTCTGGCGTTTTTAGCCGTGATGTTCCTGTTGTTCCAAAGCATTTTCACGCTGGCGGCCCCATTCATGGATGCGGTAGAAGCCGGCATCGGCGCCTTAGCGCTGTGGGTCACCGGTTTTATTGGTGAAGGCACTACCAGCGATTTCCTCAACGACGCGATTTTTGGCGGCGTCGGTTCATTCCTGGTGTTCGTGCCGCAAATTATGATGCTGACGCTGATTATCGGCCTGCTGGAAGACAGCGGCTATCTGGCTCGCGCCGCGCTGATTTGTCACCGGCCGCTCAGCTATTTCGGCTTGTCCGGCCGCAGTTTTATTCCGTATTTGTCCGGCCATGCCTGTGCCATTCCGGCCATTATGGCGGCGCGCACTATTGAATCGCCGCGTAAACGCTTGATCACGATGATGACCATTCCGCTGATGGCCTGTTCGGCGCGGTTGCCGGTCTATGCCTTACTGATTTCAGTGTTGATCCCGGAACGCGCTTATCTGGGTGGGCTGGTCAACCTGCAGGGTGTGGCATTTTTTGGTTTGTATCTGATGGGCATCGTCATCGCGCTGCTGGTCAGCCTGATGCTGTCGCGGTTTGTCGTCAGCAAAGATGAAAAATCCGATATGCCGTTTATTCTGGAACTGCCGAACTACCGGCTGCCACACTGGAAACCGCTGATTGTTCGGGTGTTCAGCGCGGCAAAGAGCTTTGTCTACCGTTCTGGCCCGGTGATTTTTGCCGTGACCGTGCTGATTTGGTTATTCGGTTATTTCCCGCATAACGCCGGGGGGCTGGAGCATTCTTACCTCGGTCAGATTGGCCACTTTATTGAACCGGTGTTTGAACCGCTTGGCCTCGACTGGCGCTATGGCGTGGCGATTTTGATGTCGTTTCTGGCGCGCGAAGTCTTTGTCGGTGCGCTCGGCACCCTGTTTGGTATCGATGGCGCCGATGAAAACATCGCTGGCCTTGCCGCCAATATTCAGGCCGATGGCTTGACGCTCGGCGCTGGTGTTGGTCTGTTATTGTTTTACGTGGTGGCGTTGCAATGTGTCGCGACTGTGGCGACCATCCGTGCCGAGACCGGCAGCAACCGCATCGCGGCAGGGTTAGTCATCGGTTATGGCCTACTCGCCTATGCGCTGGCCTATCTGGCAGCCAACTTGTTGTAGCTTTGAGGGGCCATCGGGTTTGGCCCCTGCTAACGCCCGGCTTTACGGGACTGCTTCTGCTGATACATCCTCTCATCGGCAATGCGGATTAACTGGTCAGCGTCAGAGCCATCCGTCGGAAACAACGCATGGCCGATGCTACAGCCAATCTTGACCGTCGCCATAGTTAAGACAAAAGGCTGCACCAGCGCCTGACTAATTTTCGTTTCAACCTGACTCACTTCCTGTGGCGACTCCAGCTGCGGCAATAACACGACAAACTCATCACCACCAAGCCGCGCTAAAGTATCCGATGCCCGCAATAACTGACGCAAGCTGGTGCCGATGACTTTGAGTAATTCATCACCTGCCGCATGGCCATATTCATCATTGACCGGTTTAAATTGATTCAGATCCAGTAACAACACAGCAAGTTGCCGCTGATGACGACTGCAATAAGCCAACGCCTGATTCAGTCGGTCCATAAATAACGCCCGGTTTGGTAAGCCGGTTAAGCTGTCGTGCTGCGCCAGATAACGCATTTGCTGTTCGGTTTTGCGCCGCTCGGTCAGATCCCGCGCCACGCCAACCACGCCGATAAACTCACCCGCCTCGTTGTAGATACCGCCGGTTTTGACTTCACTCCAAACGGTTCCACCGTTTTTATGCGGTTGTTCCAAGTCGGCGACAAATTCAGGATAGGCCTGACCCGCTTCCACCGCTGCGCGGGCCAGCGTCATCTGCTGCAACACCAGTTCGGCGGATGCCGGCGTCAGCGCCTCAGTGACATGCTTACGCAGCACTTCTTCGGCGGTGAATCCACGTTGCCGTTCAACAGATGGGCTGACATAAGTGATATTGCCGGCCAAATCCATGGTCCAAATCACGTCAGACGCGTGGTCAGTTAACAGACGGTGACGGGCTTCGCTGAGTCGCAACGCCTCACGGTGACGTTGGCGTTCCAGACCAATAGCAACCATAGAGGCTACATCACTGAGCACATCATAATCATGGGCTTGAAACGCATGGGACTGCCAGACCAGCAAGACACCGGGGATCTGACCACTATCCCCCTGCAGCGGAAAAGCGCAAAACTGCAGCTGCCCCATGGCAGCATCGCTGAATGCCGGGCTGGGCTTACCCAAATGTGGGACCTGCAACAGATTCAGTCCGGGGGTATCACAGTCATCGCCAAACACTTCAATACGCCGCTGCATGTCGGCCCAACCGGCCGCAGTTAAATCGACATGCACCAGCTGAGGCAGTTCTTTGTCACGATCGAGCAATAACACCGGATGAAAAGATGGCCGGAATTGCTGCAACAACTGCAGCACGGTCGTCATCAGTTCAGACGCGGTCGTTTCGTCACGCAACATTTGTTGCAGGATTTGACTGCGCGCATGCTGCCAGCCCTGCTGCTGTCGCTTTTGTTGCAGCAATTGATGCAAACGCCGATTGACCTGTGTGATGTAAGCCAGCAACGCCAGCGCGCATAACAACCCCAAGAGCACGAGCGACGCGATGAGGCCCCAGGTCAAATCCACTGGCGCCGTTACCTGATGGGCAACACCACCAGCATCCGGCACATTGCTGGACAAGTTCGACTGCCATTTCAGCTGCAGGCGGCTGTGTTCTGCAGCGCACAACAACTGCGCCGGCCAACCCAGCGCAAGCAACGCCCACATCCGGCGGCTATTCACCGATATCCTCAAACCATAAAGCGGGCTGTGCAGCGATAAACTGCTGCATCAAGGCTTTACAGCGTTCATTTTGCAGATTCACCAGTTCAACGCCCCGGCTTTGCAAATAGGCTTCCGGCCCCTGAAAGGTTTGGTTTTCACCGATCACCACTTTGGGGATGCCATACAACAACACGGTGCCACTGCACATGTCGCAGGGCGACAAGGTGGAATACAACACGGCACGACGATAGTCGGCCGCGCTGAGCCGACCAGCATTTTCTAAGCAATCCATTTCGGCATGCAAAGTACAGCTGCCTTTTTGTACCCGCTGATTGTGGCCCCGTCCGACGATCTTGCCATCAATCACCAGAACAGAACCTATTGGGATACCACCTTCGGCCAGCCCCAACTCAGCCTGTTCGATTGCCGCCTGCATAAAGGGATCAGACATCTTGCGCTCCATTGCCCAGTGTTGCTTAAGCCTGTGCCGTCAGTGGCTTGCCGTCAAGGCTGCTGCAACAAAGCTGTGATGAAATTCGTGCCCTGGCTGACAGCACTCAGGGCGATTGAATCGGTTCTGCTGCCAGTTCGCTATCAGACGCAGTGGGCTCCGGTGCAGCCTGCTGCGCCATGCCCTGCGCTCTTTGCTGATTAATCAGTAACAGCAGCTCCGCAGCAGCCGCGGCATCAGCGAAGGCACGATGATGCTGCGTCAACCTAATACCAAAATGCGCCGACAGATTGCCGAGGCTATAGGACGCTAAGCCAGGGAAATAGCGCCGGCTCTCTACGACTGTACAAAGCTGCGGTAACTGCAGCGCATAACCGCAGCGAGCAAATTCGGCGCGGATAAAACCATAATCAAAGCGCACATTGTGTGCGACAAAAATGCAGCCCTGCAGCATCTGCCAAAGCGTTGCCGCGATGTCACTGAAAAGGGGCGCAGTTGCCACCATCGAATCGGTGATACCGGTGAGCTTACTGATAAAAGGCGGAATACGCCGCTGCGGGTTCACCAGCGTCGAATAGCGCGCAATTTCACGGCCATATTGCAGTTTGACCAGTCCAATTTCAGTGACTCGATCATTGCCAGCTGTGCCCCCAGTAGTTTCGACGTCGATCACCGCATAAACCCGCGCCGGGTCCAGCACCCACTGCACCCGCTCTAGGCGCAGCGAAAAGCCGTGGTCGCGCAGGCTATAGAGCCGGCTTAACTGATTGCGCCGCACACTGTCGCCAGGCGCTTTGATTTCAATAAACTGCAGCTCCTGCACCTGACCGTCGCCGTTACCGTTGCCATCGCCATCGCCATCGCCATCGCCATCGCCATCGCCATCAGCATCGCGCCACAACATTAAATCCGGATAGCCACTGCTATGACGGCGAAAATCCAGCGCCATTTTCCGTAGTACCGCGGCCAGCGCGCCGGTCGGCGCGCCCTGCACCAACGCCAGCATTGGCCTGGTCAACTCCGGATACCAGCTGAAGATTGCGTTCTGTTTGCCATAGTGGCGGGTACTTTGCGCCAGCAGATAACGGCAGGCTGCGGCTTTGTCATCCAGCAAACGCAGCTGCGCCTCAATCGCTTCACCATGGCGCTGATAAAACAGCGGCGTGGTTAAATCACGCGGCCGGCGTTCAAATTCGTTGTAAATACTGCTGTCGGGCGCTTCGAACAACTGCGGCCAAAGCAACAAGCCAAACAAAGCCAGCCACAGGTTATTTTCCAGGTGTTCAGCCTGATACCCCTGCTGCCGGTAATAATGCAGAGCGCCCTGCTCCGGCGCATTGGCCCAGAGTTCGTCCAGCGCTAATACGGCCGCTTGCTGCAGCAGATGCGTGGTTTCGGTGATACGGCTTTGTTTAAATACCCGGCGGCTGAAATCCTGCGCCAGATAAAATTCTTCATCGCAACAAGGTTCGGTCTGCATTTGCGTCAGCAACGCCTCAAGTTCGTCGCGCCGGCCCAGCTTATGATACAGCCGCATCAGGCGTTCCGACGCCGGATAGCCGCCACCGGCCAGATACCAGTGAATGGCGGTATCGACCTGCCCCAACCGCTCCGCCTGACGCCCTAAAGCTTCACAAAGTTTCTCCCGCGCCAGTTCAGTGCGCTCATCCAGCGGTTCCGGCCATTGCGCTGACTGCGCCTGCCATTGCTGTAATTGCTCTGCGCTCAGCACACTGTTTTTGCGCGGTAACTCTTCGCGTAGCGCGGCTTTTAACCGGGCATAGCTATAAGCCGCCTGCGCGGTCGCCACATCCAAAAAGCGCGCCAGATACCGCGGTTCGCTGCGCTCTGCCGCTCCCGCAGCTGCAGCTTCAGCACGCAGGCCACCGGTCGCCACTACGCCTAAATCCCGCAGCGTAAAGGCGGATAAATCCGTCTCAATCCGGCCAAAAAACAAAAACAAAAGATACTGCAAGGCGTCGGTCTGACGCAGCGCCAGCCAGTCGCCGTGTTGCGCCAGTAGCTCAGGCTGCAGTAACGCGGCGTCCGTCACGGCTTGTTGTAAGGTGGCTTTATCCGCCGACTTTTTCGGCAATTGTGCGAGCTGGCCTTGCTGCAGCCCCAGCTGCAACAAGTCCCACAGCTGCTGTTTATTGGCTTTGAGTAACCAGTTGGCGAGATCGGCATCTTGTTCGGGTCTGGCGGCAAAACCGCTTTGCAGTAACAGCGTGGCGGCCGCCGGCTGGTCACTGATTTCGGCATACTGCAGGTCCGCCAGCGCAAAAACAGTGCCTTTGCGGCTGAGCATGCGCAGCCACAAGCGCCGGGCGTCCGGCGACAAAGCACGATAATCGCCAATAAACTGCAGCTCCGCCGGCCCCAACAACCCGGCATATTGCGCTTCGATACGCGCCAGAAACTCAGCGAAATGCTGCAGATAATAATCCGGGGGTAAGACAACAGGCGCAGGCATCAGCAGGTCCGGTCAGAGTGAAACTGGTGTTACTGTAGCAAATGCTGTATAAAAATACAGCCATCATCTTTGGTAAAAAATGTCGCTAAGCCAGATTGAATCAAGCTGGGCTTTGCCCCC
>Ga0209812_10002361_pt1 | contig 11357 bp, 9 predicted proteins | sample JI71714BDNA_FD_187502 | JGI IMG/M metagenome (GOLD analysis project Ga0209812, IMG submission 187502) | Wastewater effluent complex algal communities from Wisconsin, to seasonally profile nutrient transformation and Carbon sequestration -... | ecosystem: Engineered > WWTP > Effluent > Algae...
CTGGCGATCGAAGGATTTGAACGCCAGCGAGCCCAAGAAGCACTCTCCAAAGCCAAGTCGGAACTAGAAATCACTGTCGAGCAACGCACTGCTCAACTCACCGCCTCCAATAAACTCCTCCGCATCGAAATTGCCGAGCGCAAAAGAGCCGAAATAGCTTTACAAGAAGCATTACACAAAGCCGAAGCAGCTTCCAGAGCTAAAAGCACTTTTTTAGCTAACATGAGCCACGAACTGCGGACACCCCTCAACGCCATTATCGGTTACAGCGAAATCCTAGAAGAAGAAGCACTAGAAGCAGGGTTCGAGGACTTAATTCCCGACACTCAAAAAATTCAGACCGCAGGCAAACATTTACTCACTTTAATTAATGATATTCTTGACCTTTCTAAGATAGAAGCTGGCAGAATGGAGCTTTATTTAGAAGATTTTCATCTAGGTAATTTAGTAGAAGAAGTCGTAGCAACTTTGTACCCTTTGGTTGAAAAGAATCGCAATCAATTACAAGTTTGTTGCTCTCCTGATTTCGGAGTAATGTATGCTGACTTGACTAAAGTGCGGCAAATTTTGTTAAATTTACTCTCCAATGCCCTCAAGTTTACCCAAGAGGGAACCGTAGTCATCAGTGCAACTCGCGAATTAACAGACGGGACTGAATGGATTTATTTGCGGGTAGCAGATACCGGCATTGGAATGTCTCCTCAACAACAGGAGGGTTTATTTGAACCTTTTATTCAAGGAGATGCTTCTACCACTCGTAAGTATGGAGGAACTGGTTTAGGATTGGCAATTAGCCGTCTGTTTTGCCAGATGATGGGAGGTGATATCACCATTGAAAGTGAGTTAGGTGTAGGCTCAACTTTTACTGTGCAATTGAAAGCAAAGGTTGAGGCTAGTTGTTAGTTATTGGTTATTGGTTATTGGTTGTTGGTTATTGGTTATTTGTGATTCAGATCGCAATTAACCATGTCATAGATCACAAAGTAGTGTGTTTCACCAGCCTAGAATGCTTTTATTATCAGGCAATTACGGTACGTTAATATCAATCAAGCTTCAAGCTGCGTGAAAATCGTGATTATTTAGGAGTGCATCAAGATGATTACACCTTCCAATCAACCTCTAAAAACTAACCCTTTTAACACTTATCGCGATCCAGTTACAGGTAAGTGGACTGTAGTGCAAACTGTTGAAAATCACACCCAAACAGACTCAAATTTTCCACCAAAAGTGGTGGGTAAAAATGAAATCAAACTAGAAAGGATTCCCAGTGCTTCCCCATCGGCATTGCTGACCCAAAAAAACTTTTCTTTCCCCTTGTCTGTCGTCCAACACCAACGCAAAAGATCTGCTCATCTTAAATCATTATCCCATTGAATAATCAATAAAAATCCAAGTTTATCGGCATAAGTACCTGTTTTCTTAACCAAAAAACCGTTGACTTATTGCCGATAGAAACGGATTTTATATACCTAGCTCAAAAGCATTTGCTTCAGAGCAAAAATCAAAAAATAGCAGAAGTTGTCAAAAAGTGATATAATTCAACACATATTCTTTAGCCCCCGCTGTCTTGATAACTATTCATGAAGGATTCGTTAAATCGCTTCTTACAAGTTGTATGGAAAGGCCGACCCATTCGCCAGCGGGGAACAGTCATCGTAGCTATCCCCGTAATTTGTCTGTTTGCTTCGCTGATAGTCATAGCAGGACTGCGAAACAGAGCGATACAAACAAGAAAGGAACTAGATAGCAATAAGGAAATGCTTCAGCAAACAAACCGTTTGTTAAAAACAGTGGTGGATGCGGAAACTGGTCTTCGAGGTTATGGGCTAACCAAGCGGCGGGTCTTTTTAGCACCATATTTTGAAGCAAAGAAAAATTTGTCAGAACAACTTTCTCAACTCAAGACTCTTACTAAAAAAAATCAGATTCAAAGTCGGCAAGTTGCCGAAATTAAAAAAATTACGGAAGAGCAAATAATCTTTTTGGAACAGACTCTAAAAAAGATTGACAATTCAGACATAAAAATCCAGTCACCCCAAATCACTCAGGCATTCACTGAAGGCAAATTCAAGATGGATAGGCTGCGGGACAAAATTGATGCCTTTACAGACGCAGGTGAAGCCTACAAGAACGTTCTAGAGCCACAAATGCAGCAGTGGGTGAGTCTAACTAATTACGTCCAATTTACGGCTTTAGTGGTGGGCTGTTTGGGTGCCGCAGCTTCTTGGTATTTATTTGATAGTTTAGAGAAAGAATTGAACCAGCGGGAAGTGAGTTTGCAAGAGAGTAAAACTCGCATTCAAGCTGTAGTCGATCATGCAGCGGACGGCATTATTACTTTGGACGAATTCGGCACTATTGAGTCTTTTAATGCTGCTGCTGAACGGATTTTTGGCTGGAGTGCCGATCGCATAATTGGCTCAAATCTCCGAAAACTGCTTGCCAAACCTCTACCAAACAAAAGCGTTGGCGATTATTCCATTGAATATTTTTTGCTAAATCCTGGTACTAAACTAAATGTTTATCAGCAAGAAACAACCGGAATTCGCCTGGATGGAAAAATTTTTCCAATGGAAGTGGCAATCAGCGAAATGCCTTTGAAAAATCAACGTTTGTTTATTGCAATTTGTCGCGATTTTGGACAACGAAAACAAGCTGAAGAAACTCTACGCAAGCAAGCACAAATGCTTGATTTAGCCAACGATACGATCGCCTTATTGGACTTGAACGGCAAAATCTCTTATTGGAACTATGGGGCGAAGCGACTCTACGGGTGGCCCAATTCCGAAGCAACGGGAAAAAATATTCATGAACTTTTGCAAACAGAATGGACTCAGCCCTTTGAGGCAATTCAAGAGGAGTTTTTATCTACAGGAGATTGGCAAGGTGAACTGGTGCGTAGTAAGCGAGATGGCACAAAAATCACCGTAGCAAGTCGCTGGACTTTGCAACGGGACGAAGAAGGCGAACCCCAGGCTATTTTAGAAATTAGCAACGATATTAGCGATCGCAAATTGTCCGAAATTGCCGCTTCCGAAAGTGCCGAACGGTTTCGCGCCACCTTCGAGCAAGCCGCCGTTGGGATGGCCCAAGCAAATCTCGAAGGCAAATTGCTGTTAGTCAATCAAAAACTCTGCGAAATTTTGGATTACAGTCGAGCCGAACTGATCGAGAAAAAATTTCAAGAAATTACTTTCCCCGAAGATTTGGAACCAGAACTGCATCATTTGCAACGGTTATTAGCAGGAGAAATTGAAACTTACTCTATGGAAAAGCGCTATATCCGCAAAAATGGAGATTTGATCTGGGCAAACTTGAGTGTTTCCCTGCTGCAAGAACAAAATGGCAATAAATATTTAATGGGTGCTGTAGAAAATATTATGGCACGCAAACAAGCTGAGGAATTTTCGCGCTTACAAAAACAAGAATTGAGGTGGATGGCCGACAGCCTAGCTAAACTCAGCCATAATTTAAGAAAGCAGAATGAAGAACTAGAGCAGTTTGCCTATGTAGTTTCTCACGATTTGAAAGCGCCACTGCGGGCGATCGCCAATCTCAGCAGTTGGATAGAAGAAGACCTCAGCGAGTCCATGACAGAGGATACTCTACACCAAATGAACCTACTGCGCGGCAGAGTCCACAGAATGGAAGGTTTGATTGAAGGACTGCTGCAATATTCCCGCGTCGGACGGATGCAAGTGGCTTCCGAAACAGTAAAAGTAGATAAGTTATTAGCAGAAATAATTGATTCCCTAGCACCCCCACCGCAATTTGTGGTGGAAGTCCAACCAGGAATGCCAACTTTTGTAGCAGAAAGACTGCTCTTACAACAAGTTTTTTCTAATTTAATTAGCAACGCCATCAAACATCACAGAAGTCCCACCGGTCACATCACCATCTCTGTGGAAGACATCGGTGATTTTTATAAATTTGCTGTAGCAGATGACGGGCCGGGAATTGCTGCTCAGTATCACGAGAAAGTTTTTGTAATTTTTCAAACTTTGGAAGCTCGCGATCGAGTAGAAAATACTGGTATTGGTCTGTCCCTGGTTAAGAAAATTGTGGAAAATCAAGGTGGAATTATTTTTTTAGAATCCGCAGAAGGTGAAGGGGCAACCTTTCGCTTTACTTGGCCAAAGCAGCCTATTAAGTAGAAGAAAGAAGTCATATCAAATCCGTTCCTATCATCCTATATTTATAGCTCTCATCCCAAATCCTAGTTGAAAACTCTCATCTCAAGAGAGGGGGAGAGGCAGGGCTGTTTCATTCTCACCAAAAAAAGGGTTTTGTAGGGGTAGCGCCCCCGTGCCTACCCCCCCACCGACCATTTTCCGTCATTTCAGAGATTGGGGCAGCCACGGGGGGCAGCCCCTACAAGAGAATGAAACCGCCCTGGGGAGAGTGGGGGTTGTCTAGTATTTGTATAGCAGATAGTTTCTTTAATTCATAACGGGTGTACAGCGTCCGTGGGATGCTCTCAAGAGGACTAATGAGTTGAAAAGTGTTTTTCTCAGTCCTCAGAGCGAGGACTTTCGCTTGGAGACAGGGAATTCATTCCCTGTCGGACTATTGGTTTGACGTTAAGTTGACACCAATGTGCTTGCCCATGCCCCATGCCCCATGCCCAATCCCCAATTCTCAATTCCCCATCCCCAATTCCCATGACTTTGGGCAATATCAGTCTACAATTTGTAACGTTGAGCCTTATTGAAGTGCAGGAGCGAAGCTGGCTTGGATAACGCGAGTCTATCGAGAAAAACCCCGCAAGCATCAGAGCTTGGGATTGACGAAATTCCAGAAGCAGTACGAGACCATCCATATATTGAAGTCAAGCCTAGTCAGTCCAGAAAAAAAGGGCTGATTTGGAAACTGCTAGGGTTGGGCGTAGTCGCCTTTGGGGTCAGCATTTGGCTGCACCTCAACTTTAATTTTTTCCCAGACACCAGTAGGGTAGAACAAAGTCAAAAAATCCCAGTATCGGCAAGTTCCCCCTCACCCACAAGTCCCGTTGCTAACTCAAAAAGCAGTACGGCCACACCGGACAAACTACTGGGACATTTACCTTATCAAGAAGCACCAGCCTCTGACTTGGTAGCCGTCACCGGAGACGGTGGGATCAAACTCCGCAAAGCCGCAGCCGCCAAATATCAAGAAATGGCAAACGCGGCGGCGGCCCAAGGCATATATTTTGCTCCGATATCCGGTTTTCGTTCCCTGGAAGACCAACAACACGTATTTTTTGACGTAAAAGCTGAACGCAAGCAAGATGTTAGCAAGCGGGCGGAAGTTAGCGCTCCTCCAGGATATAGCGAACATCATACCGGTTACGCGATCGACCTAGGAGACGGCAGTGTCCCCTCAGCAAACCTCAGTACCAGCTTTGAAGATACCCCAGCATTCAAGTGGCTAGAAGCTAACGCTACTTCCTTCAGCTTTGAAATGTCCTTCCCCAAAAACAATCGCCAAAAAGTCAGTTACGAACCTTGGCACTGGCGGTTTGTCGGGGACAAGCAAAGCCTCGAAACTTTCTACAAGGCTCATTCGCTTCCTTGACAACTCCAGAGTTTTCCGAGAAACTGGTATTTTTCCTTTAGTCATGTTAATTACCGCATCGGGCCCAATTTGTGATTGCAATTTATCCAGGCAGCTTTGACCCGATTACTTTGGGTCACGTAGATATCATCGAGCGAGGCTGTAAACTGTTCGATCGAGTAATCGTGACCATAGTCCGAAATCCCAGCAAAGTCCCTCTATTCACCGTAGAAGAACGGATAGAACAGATTCGGCGCTCTACCCAACACTTGCCAAACGTAGAAGTAGATAGTTTTGAGGGTTTGACAGTAAACTATGCTAAAATCCGACAAGCCAAAGTGCTGCTACGGGGGCTGCGAGTATTAACAGACTTTGAAATGGAACTCCAGATGGCCCACACCAATAAAACCCTGTTGGGTGAAATTGAAACAGTCTTTTTGGCCACTTCTAATGCCTACAGCTTTTTAAGTAGTAGTGTAGTGAAAGAAATAGCCAAGTTTGGTGGCTCCGTAGATCATCTTGTTCCGAAACACGTCGCCCTAGATATTTACCAATGTTACGCCAGCAGGAACCAACTCGTATCGAACCCAACAGCACCGGACGCACCACTGAGAACGAACCACCTCAGCACCCAGCCGCCTTCGGAGACGACAGCAGAACCGCAGGAGTAGACATCCAGCGGGAATTGAATCGGCTTGAGGAAATTGTTCTCGACAGTCCGCGTATCCCCATGACCAGACGTACTCTGGTGGATGAAGAACAGTTACTTGACCAGCTAGATTTGGTGAGGCTCAATTTGCCCATCGCCTTTCAGGAAGCCGAGTTGATTATCCGCCACAAGGATGACTTGCTGCAAGAGGCTGAACTCTATGCTCAAGAAGTTATAGAAGCGGCAGAACAGCGAGCGGCAGAGCTTTTAAACGATATGGGCCTGATCCAGCAGGCGAAGGTGGAAGCGGATCAGTTGCGACAACAGGTATTGCTTGACTGTGAAGCAATTCAGCAAGCAACCCTGGCGGAAGTTGAACAAATTCGCTATCAAGCTCAAGAAGAATTGGCAGAAATGAGAGCGAGGGTGATGGCAGAATGCGAGGAAATTCAAAACGGAGCCGACGACTACGCGGATCAAGTTCTCGATGATATTGAGCGTAAGCTCAGCGATGCGCTGCGTGTGGTTCGCAATGGCCGCCAGCAGTTGGATAATGTTTCTGGCTCTTGAATTTATAATCCCAAGGAATGTAATTCTTGGTGGAACAGGCTTTCCTGCCTGTTCTTGATGATAAGTAAGGGCAGTTTGTTGGTTAGCGAACCTCTTCATAAAATTGTTTTAAATACTTCCCAGAAACTCCAAAACCCCACAAAAAACCAATCGCAAGATAGATAAAAATTGCTTTAAATTCCCCCCAAGATTCAACTCGGCGATCGCTACTTTCGACTATCCTATTTACTAACTTAATTTTACCTAGTCTGACTAATTTTAAACACAAATCTGCTTCCTCCATAATTGGTAGTTCTGCATCAAAACCATCGCATTCTAAAAAATCTGTACGACGGCAAAAAATAACTTGATCCCCAAAGATTAACCGCAATCCTTTGATAAATAAATGAGGGCGAAATAATAACGGGGCATAGTAAGTTTTCAGGTAATTATGTAGCGAAAAACCCCATCTTGTTTGTTGGGAACCCGACATCAGAGAGATAAATCCGCCACCGACTATTTGACTGTCAAACAGGGTTTTCTGGATGACGGCTACCATGTCATCGGGTACTAAAGTATCAGCGTGGAGAAAGCACAGAATGTCACCAGTGGCGGTTTGTGCACCTAGGTTCATTTGGACGGAACGTCGGGGTATATTGCTAGAAATAACCTGGGTTTGGCAGGAAAGGGCGATCGCCACTGTTTCATCTTGACTACCACCATCTACCACCAACACCTCCCAAGCAGCAGGATTGAGAATGCTGAGTTGACCCAGGGTACGTTCCAGACAAGTCGCTTCATTCAGAGTGGGGATAATAATAGAAACGCGATTCATCGGGTTGAAATTCATGGGAAAACTATTATAATCATAAATTGTGGCGATGTAAACTCTTCTAAGTAGGAAACAACCAGTGGTAAAAACTGAAGTCAAAAATGATTTAGAATTTTATGATGAAAACGCCGATAATTGGTGGGACGAAAAATCTAAAATCTACGCTCTTTACCATCTCAACAAACCCAGATTTGAGTTTTTCGATAGACACGCGACAAATTGGCAGGGACTAAAAACCTTAGATGTCGGTTGTGGTGGCGGTTTTTCCTGCGAGTTTATGGCAGAGAGAGGCGCTATCGTTTCGGGAATAGACCAATCTGAGAAATGCGTTCAAGCCGCCAAAAATCATGCAGTGATTAGCGGTTTCGAGATTGACTACAGACAAGGTTTTGCCGAAAATATGCCCTACGATGATAATACCTTTGATGTGGTAATTTGTGTTGATGTTCTAGAACACGTTGCCGATTATAAACAAGTTGTCTCCGAAGTTCACAGAATTCTGAAGCCTGGGGGATTGTTCTTTTTTGATACGATTAATCGAACTTTTTCGTCACAAGTTGTAATGATTGGGCTGATGGAAAATATCTTGGGTGAAATTAGGAAGGGCGTTCACGATTGGGACAAGTTTATTACGCCGGAAGAACTGTCTGTGGTGATGGGTAATACTGGTTTTGGCAATATCGAAATTAAAGGTTTTGATATGTTTGGCAAAATTGGTGCTCTTTTAGCTGAGATGAATGGTTTTTGGGGAAATTTGATGGGCGGAAAGCAGCTATTTCCAGATTCTGGTGTGATGAAACAAGCATCTCAAACATTAATGTCTAATTTCGGTAATTATGTTGATTACAAAAAGTCTGGGTTGTTTAAAATCCAAATTAATGAGGATACTTCGATTATGTATGTTGGGGTGGGGATGAAGAATAATTAGTCATTAGTCATTAGTCATTAGTCATTTGCGGTTCCCTGAGCGGAGTCGAAGGGTTATTTGCGGTTCCCTGAGCGGAGTCGAAGGGTTATTTGCGGTTCCCTGAGCGGAGTCGAAGGGTTATTTGCGGTGCCCTGAGCGGAGTCGAAGGGTTATTTGCGGTTCCCTGAACCCTTCGACCCTTCGACTCCGCTCAGGGCACCGCTCCGCTCAGGGAGCAATAACCAAAGCGCCTTGGCGACTGCTATAACTGAAAATTATTAGCAAGTATTCTGCGGTGGGTGCGATCGCGCCCATCGCACTTTTTCTGCCCAAAATTACCACCCACCAACACTATACACGGTCACTGAGCGTAGTCGAAGTGTCCAGATAGGCTTGGCTTGGCGACTACTTGTAAAACCAGATACTTAGCTTATTGTAACAAAACTTAATGTTATGCTTTTGACAATTTATCGAGATTATATGGTAGCTTATTGATTATAAATCGCAATAACTACCGGAAGTTAATAGTACCTGGAGGTCAATCATCGTGACAGCAACAGCAGCAATGGTGTCCTTGTTTGCCGATCGCACCTGCGACACACAAGCCCCGTACAGCCAAAAACTGATGAATTTGTACCCAAATTCAGAAATACCCGACCTCGATAATTCTCAAGATGTCAGCATCGCCGTCTTAGAAGGGCTGGGAAATCTCATGGTGGGCGATCGGACAGTTACTTTACAACCGGGAGTATTTGTGTTTGTACCCGCCGGCATTCCGCGCACCTTAAAAGTAGCAACGACGCTGAATTTGTTACTAATTAACTGCGAAGCAGACCCCGATCTGAGCGAGTCGGCTTGGTTAATGAATTTTCAACTTTAAGCAGATGAAAAAACAGTGTCCTTGCTGTCTTGATTCCCTGATTTCTCAGGTTCACCGCAATCGCATCTACTGTTTTTGTCTCAATTGCAGGCAGGAAATGCCAAATCCTGATGCAAAAAAAATAAATCTTAAACTCAGGCAACTTTCACCTTCGGAGTAACAATGTCGAAATCAATTGGTCTTTTTTACGGAACCACAACTGGTAAAACTGAGTCTGTCGCTGACATGATTCGGGATGAATTTGGCGGTAGTATCGTGACTTTGCACGATATCGGCAATACTGACAGCGATGATTTTGCTGAATACGAATGTTTGATTATCGCTTGTCCTACCTGGAACATCGGCGAACTCCAAAGCGACTGGGAAGGATTTTTGCCAGAAATCGAAAATATTGATTTTAGTGGCAAGAAAGTAGCTTATTTGGGAACTGGCGACCAAGAGGGCTACCCGGATAATTTTATGGATGCAATGGGGATTTTGGCTGAGAAAATCACGGAACAGGGTGGCGAAACTGTTGGCTATTGGCCGGTAGACGGCTATGATTTTAATGAATCTAAGGCCGTGGTTGATGGCAAATTTTTCGGTTTGGCGATCGATGAAGACAACCAATCTGAGATGACGGAAGCGCGGGTTAAATCTTGGGTATCTCAACTCAAGAAAGAATTTGGGATCTAGCTAGCATTTTACTTGTTCCCAGGCTGTGCCTGGTAACGCAGATCCGGAGGCTCTGCCTCCAATTTTACTCCGCGAGGCAGAGCCTCTAGATATCGGTTCCTAGGCAGAGCCTGGGAACCAGTTATTCTGAATAACTTTATTTCCAGCTTAAAATTGATGAGATTTACTTCAGATGATGTGCTGTGGCTAAGTGCCAGTCCAAGTTTGCAATTATTCGATCGCTCTCTGCTTAACTACTTAAATCAGTCAGTACCAATCCAAATATGGGAATACGAACAAACTGAAGATGAAGGTTGTTCTTTAGATGTCGCTGTTGAGCTACTACATCACTATTTAAAATCGCGCGATCGCCCAATTCATCTAATCGGTCACAGTACGAGTGGACTAATTGGTTTAATGTATGCGCGCCGCTATCCTCACAAAGTAAGCTCTTTGGGACTCTTAGCTGTCGGCTTACCATCTAATATTAATTGGCAAGCTCACTACTATACACATCTTTCGGCTTTTACCTGGAGCAGCGAACAAGTTTTAACGCAAATGGTAAAGGATATGTTGGGAGAACAGAATCAGTATATCAATCAAAGATTTGTATCGTATTTTGAAGAAGATTTAGCACTTTCGCCTTGTCCTCACTCCTTATTCACGATGAGTAATTTCCGTGATGAGGGTGTAGAAGTACCTTTGTTGTTATGCAGTAGCAAGACAGATTTTGTCGTATCTCCCATGCTCATGCGCCGCTGGTCGAAATTTCTTAAAAAAAGCGATCGGCTTTGGGAATGTAAAGACGGTAGGCATTTTTTCCATCACTTCTATCCAGAACAAGTCGGGGAAGAAATACTTAATTTTTGGCTATCTATACACAGCCGCCAACCGATTTTAGATTTGAAGTTCTAAATTTGCGATCGCCACTATTGACATCTATAACTAACAAATTTTGGCTACTAAAAGCAGTCTACTCGCCAGGCTGCCCAAATTAATTACAGCGTAAATTCTTTATATATCAAAGATTTGTAGGACTAGCAGCTCGTCGGAATGAAAATTTACGGTTAATGTATTATGATATCTTAATGAGTTTTATTTTTAATAATGATTTATGAACAATCTAAAAAGTGTGATGGCTAGGCCCCGGCTTGCGCCTACGAAGGTAACAACAGCTCAATCAAGATTCCGCCGTTTTCGAGTACCGCTGAGCCTCAAAATTATCGTGCCGTTTCTAAGTGTATCGGTCACTCTATTGTTATTAGTGATACATACAGTCAAAATTGGATTTGCCAACACTCTCGAAAAAGGAGTGCGCGATCAAGTTGAAAACCAAGCAGCTTTAGCCGTGCGA